>Ga0209254_10007346_pt1 | contig 10175 bp, 5 predicted proteins | sample FrelakmetDIP11DI_FD_187148 | JGI IMG/M metagenome (GOLD analysis project Ga0209254, IMG submission 187148) | Freshwater lake sediment microbial communities from the University of Notre Dame, USA, for methane emissions studies - DIP11 DI (SPAdes)... | ecosystem: Environmental > Aquatic >...
GCGCCGCGTGGTTATGCCTGGCAACAGCCTGGATGACTTCAACACACCCTTTGGTCTGGACTGGGCGCTCGAAGCCAGCGCGCTGTTCAAGCAGCTGATCGACGAGGACCGGCACGCCGAGCTGGCTGATTACCAGTCTTTGGGCAGCGCGGTCCAGCTCGCGGTGCCTACCCCGGAACACTACCTGCCGCTATTGTATGCGTTGGCGTTGAAAGAGCCGGGCGATAGGGTTACGTATTTCAACGATTATCCCCTGGCAGGCTCGCTGATGATGACTTCGCTGGTTATCCAATAGTTTTTTTGGAATATTCAGCGGAGTCAGGTAATATTGGTGTATGATTGGATCAGGAGAAATATAAAATGACTGACTTGGAGTTGCTTCAACGGATCGTCATAAATCCCCAGATTATGGTGGGCAAACCTGTTATCCGTGGCACCAGGCTTTCGGTGGAATTTCTGCTCAATCTTCTGGCGCATGGAGCAAATGAAACGGAAATCCTGGAGGAATATCAGGGCTTGACGAGCGATGATATTCGCGCTTGCTTTTTATTTGCTACCAAATCGCTGGAAAGTACTGTTTTTATGCCTCTGGTGTTGGACGAAGCTTAGATGCGCTTCTTGGTAGATGAATGCACGGGGTCTAAAGTAGCCCATTGGCTGAGCGCACAGGGCCATGAAGTATTTTCAGTATTCGATGAAGCGCGGGGAGCATCAGATAGTGAAATCCTCGAAAAGGCTTTCGCTGAAGATTGGATCCTCGTGACGAATGATAAAGACTTCGGTGAAAAGATTTTTCGAGAGCAAATTCCTCACAAAGGGATTGTATTAGTTCGGTTAAACGATGAACGCGCAGTGATGAAGATCGAAGTGTTGCAGAGGTTACTTACTAATTTCGCAGATAGTCTGAAAAACCAGTTTATTGTCGTTACAGAGAAAAGTGTACGGGTTGCCCATAGATAGCGCCAAACCTTCCGTATTATTAGAAATCTGATGCAATAAACAGAACCTTTTCCTGGAGCTCGTCGAGCAAGTATGGAAAACCATTTTAATCGCATCGAACGCTATTGCGGAACACCTAGAGAGATCGGGTTCGCAGCTGGCCGCCGGATCGGACCTCGTTTGGAGCAAAATATCCGTCACTACATCAACACCCCACGACCTCCAATCGATCTGGATCGCTTGCAACGCGAAGCGCTGCCCTGGTTACAGGGTCTCCCCAAGCGTTTCCAGGACGAGTTCGCAGGCCTGGCTGAAGGGGCTAATCTGCCGCTGCAGCTGCTGGCAGAGTGGAATTATGTGGAAGAATGCGAGCTGAACCAGTGCAGCGGGATGATCTGCCTGATCGACCAGCATGCCTGGGTAGCGCGTAACAATGATGCTTATGTACCAGACTTATGGGGCTACGTCACCATCCGCGAAGTTGACGGGCGCATCCCGACCATCTGCTTCAACATGGAAGGTGATGTATTTACCCCCACGGGTATCAACAAAGAAAAGCTCTGGCTGCATTACAATTATTTGCCCGTCCCGGATAAGCCCACGCCTGGCAAACCTCACCTGCCTGGATATATTTTCCTGGTAGAAGCCTTGGAGCGCTGTCGTACCATCCAGGATGTCGAAAACCTGCTCGGTGAAATAGACCGGGATGGGGGCATGTTGTTGTTTGTCGTGGACGGGAAAAACGATCAGTTCGCTCTTTTCGAATGCACCTGCACGCAAGCTTATCGTCGCGACCCGCTGGACGGCTGGATCGTCGGCACGAACCATTATTGCCTGATCCCGGACCCCGACTCGCCCGAAGATGACCCGGCCTCGACCACCCTCAGCCGTTTCAGGCGTATGGAAGAACTTTTTCTGACCCTGAAGAGCTCGCAGAAACCTGTGCGGCTGCCGGATGATCTAATCCATATCCTGGCGGATGCCGGGATCGAACGCCCTGGTCCGGATATTGACACTGTTTACGCCAACGTCGCCTGTCCGGCTTCCGGGGCGATCTGGTACACCTTTGGCGGCTATCCGGCTGCCAGCCAGGGCAATTGGCAGCCGCTTGAGTGGCCCTGGGAATAATTATTGCTGGTTTTGATATAAATATTAAAATATTCTAACGATTCAAGAATCTCGTATATAATAGTAATGTAGTGGATTATTTCACATCCTCTAGACGGGTGACTCAAATAACGATCCTAGAAAATCCAGATACAGCCTATTCGAGGGGAAAGGAGTGAACCGCGCGAATTGTACATTCTTCGAATTTCTTGATACAAGCTCGTACAAGTTCTCCATAAAGACCTAAAATAAATATAGAGTGAGGATAAAAATGAGGAAGGCCATCCGTAAGACAATCTTCATCTTGATGCTCTTCAGTCTGATCATCCCATCCGGCGCGCTAGCTCAGCCAGCCGCGGGTATGGTCTTGCCGGTCCAACAGGGAGTTTTGGCGCCGGATGCGACTGCTACGATCACCATCTTGCATACGAATGACGTGCATGGTAACCTGGAACCGGTGACGTCAGGCTCTAATCCTACACCCGGTATGGCGCGTTTGGCAAAAGTGCTAAAAGCGAATACCACCGCAGGCAGCACTCTGATTCTGGATGCCGGGGATATCATGCAAGGTAGTTTGTTGTCGAATATAAAGAAAGGCGCACCGACCATCGATATCTACAACTACCTGGGGTACTCTGCAGCCACTTTCGGAAACCATGAATTCGATTGGAATCAGACTGTGCTTTCCGATCGCGTGACGCAGGCAACCTTCCCATTTGTTTCTTCCAATATCGTTATCAGCGATACTGGGAATTGCGCCACGGCCGGCTGGACTTTGCCAGCCTTTGTTGATGCTCCCTGGATCACGTTCACGGTTGGTACGACCGTATCCGTGACAATCGGCATCCTGGGTGTGACGACTCAGGAAGTTCCCAACATCACTTTGGCTGGAAATACCGAGGGTATCTGTTTTAAGGACCCGGCTGACTCGATTGTCCATTACTTCGATGCAGTCAACGCCCAGTCCGATGCAGTCATCGTGCTTTCCCATCTGGGACTGAACGATGGCGGTTATGGCTATGGTTTCAACGTCTATGGTGACAAGACCCTGGCCAGTAAACTGGCGACTGCCGGTAAGAAACCGAATCTGATCATCGGCGGGCACTCCCATACGGATATGACTACTCTGGCTCCTCCCGGCGCAGTTGTACAGGATGGCATCACAATCGTTCAAGCCTCATATGGCACTCGTCAGGTTGGAAAAGCTACGCTAACCATTGATACGGATCTCGATACCGTAGGGGTGGGCTGGACGGCGCTGGTCGTACCGTCGACTGGGCTTGCTTCGCCTCCATATCCGGTGCCTGATACAACCTACGCTGATCCACCAACAGAAACCCTGATCCAGGCGATGGTCAACGAGCCTGATTACCAGACGCTTATCAAGACGATCATCGGCTATACCAAGGTGCCTCTGGTCCGCAACTATGATGGCGACGGGATGATGGGCGAGTTCATCAACGACTCTCTCTACTATCGGTTGAATTCCGATGGCATTCCAGCCAATGACTGCGACCTGTTCTTCAATAACCCCGGAGGTATCCGCGCCGATATTACCGCCGTGACCTATCCCTACACGCTGACCTACGGGTTGATGTTCAGCGTTCTGCCATTCGGCAACGCGACCGTAGTCGGCGATCTATCCGGCGCGATGGTTCTGGACCTGCTCAACCAGAGCGCTACATTGACCAAAGGCGCCCTGCAGCCGGCTGGCATCCGCTACAAATTCTACCGCTACTCCGATGCCTTACCCTCCCCCATTTTGCAGCCGTATGCCTGGGGTGCTTACGACGTCACCATACGTGACCGTATCACCGGCGAATGGGAGCCGCTGGTAATCAGCCATACCTACCGGGTGGCCACCAACGAGTTCCTGGCCCCGGGTGGTGGAGATAGCTTCAGTGGCTTTAAGTATATGAAAAATATCAGCTACTGGGGCGACATGCTGAACCAGGTCAATACTTATATAACCACTACCTATGGCACCCGGGCGACCGCTTATAACGGCCCATTTGGGACCGGACAGTTGGACGGGCGCATCTGGCGTAATGGCGGCAATACCGTGGGCAGTGGCACAATCATCCCGATTACCGTCTTACACCACAACGACTCGCATGGTAATGCAGTCAAGACCTCCTATGTGGGTTATACCCAGCTGGCGACCTTGATCAAGCAGGAGCGGGCGCGTAATCCTAATCGCACCCTGTTGCTCTCCTCTGGCGATAATATCCAAGGCGACGCGATGATGTACTACTTCAAGTCCGCTGCTCTGGGTTACACCGCCGATGGGACAACGATCATCACGCCCACCATGCATATCAACCCGCTGATTGCCGCGATGAACACCATGAACTACAATGCCATGACGCTCGGCAACCACGAGTTCAACTTTGGCAGCCAGATCTTCACCACCACGCTTCAAAAAGCCACCTTCCCTCTTCTACAGGCGAACCTCTACGATGATGGGAGCTATGGCATCGCTCAGGCTAACATCAAATCGGACGTTGCAGTCAGTTTGCCTGGCTCCGGCAGCAATATCAAAATTGGCATCCTGGGTATCGGCAACCACCGGGTTCCCAACTACGAGCTGCCCAGCAACATCCCGGGTCTGACCTTCACCAACCCAATCACTGAAACGCAAAGCCGGGTGCCAGCTTTGGATGCGGCGAACGACGTGGTCATCGCCCTGACACACATTGGGTTTACCGCTAATCTGAAAAGCGTGGAGGTGGATACGAATGTAGACACCAACCTGGCAGCTCAGGTAAATGGCGTCGACGCGATTATCGGCGGGCATAGCCATACCGACCCGAGTAAATGGGACGCCCTTTACGGCACATCGGGAGATTACAAATACCTGCCGGTGATTGTTGGCAGCCCGGATAACACACCGGTTATCATCAACCAGGCTTACCGCTACAACAGTTACCTGGGTCTCGTGGTGCTGGGCGTGGTTAAGAAACCCACCGGCGGTTACCAGGTACTGACGCGCGCCGGTCGTTATCTCCCGGTCAGCACGTCTACTCCCGAGGATACAGACCTGAAGAACCTGCTTGCCCCCTATAGTGCGATGCTGGCTGGTTATAACAATACGGTGCTCGGCCAGACCACTTCTCCGATCGACGCATTGCAGGCCTACACCCAGGAGACCACCGGCGCTAATATCCAGGCGGATTCTGCTATGTATGAGTTAAACTCGCATGGCATCTACCCGGACTTCCACATCTCCGGTGCAATGAGCAACAAAGCCGTGGCTGGCAGCGCCACTCCAGCTAGCCCGGTGACTTTAAAAGTGTCCGATATGTTCACCCTGATGCCCTACGAGAACTCGCTGGTGGTGCTGAATATGAACGGACCGCAGCTCAAGACGGTGCTGGAGCGCGCTTACCGCAACTACTATTACTACAAATACGTGTCCGGTTATGGCGGCTACTCTTATTACACCACCTGCATGTTGGATATCAACGCCATGAACAACATCGCTTATCATGACACCTATCCAACCCTGCCGGATGGCCACAACGTCGACGCCTTGTACATCCATGGCAAGAAAATCGACTTCAACGATGCCAGCACCTACTACAAGGTCTCAACGGTCAATTACCTGGCAGCCGGCTCGTGCAACTTCAACGATGGTGGCGTCAGCCTTTGGCCGCTCAACCAGATTGCGAACGATACCCAGTATTACGTGCGAGATGCGGTCATCCACTACATCACTTACAAGGGTACTGTCGGTCCAAAGATCGAAAAACGCCTGGCATTCCGTCCAATCGACTTGACGCTGGTTGAATCTCAAGACGATGCGACCTGGAATGCAGTTTCCGGCAGCCTGGGCGATGGTTGGACCTTACCGCTCTCTTCCTGGATGCCGTGGCAATATATGGACGCCCAAAACCTGCCGGTTAACGGAAAGCTGCTGGCTCAGACTGTCCATCCGTTTTACGTCAACACCTATCCGGCGGGCTTCTTCGAATACTGGGCCGGGCGGGGTGTCTACGAAGGCTGTTCGGGCGCCTGGGAGCCGACGATGTGGGAGATCATCAACGGTCGGCAGCCGATCTTCTATCTGAAGGTCAGCTCGGGTGGCTCCGGACAGACCTACCGGCTTCTGGATGGTCTGACGTATCTCCTGAGCAGTGGAACCGTGGAGACTAGTCTGCGCGTCGATGGTTCCTATAAGTTAGGACACTACACCTATGTAGGCTCGGTCACCGATCAGGCGGCTGCGACTTACCCGATGATTGTCTCGATCCTGTTCAACTCGCAGCAAAACATCTGGTTCCTGCCGCAGTTGCTGAAATAGCCGCCTGGTGAAACCTCACGGGTCTAAGCGATGTACTTTATCGCCCGATGTACTTTATCGCCCGATGTACTCTATCGCCGACCTGAGAGGTTTTATCCTGGCTTTTGATCACAGTTTCTCGAGGAGTTAATAAAAGAACAGGTTGGGTGATCTGCCCAACCTGTTCTTTTTCTACGAAAATACGTTGGAATAATCCGCCTACTATACTAAAGTTTCGCGGCATTTAATGTAGGACAAACTTTCCAGTTTGTCCATTTCTTAGAATGATTGACACTCAGGCTGAGCCAGGCTGTCATTGCGAACCCGGCGTTCTTTGCCGGATGAAGCAATCCGTGCCTGGCGCCGGAGATTGCTTCAGGCCTAAAGAACAGGCCTTTGCAATGACAGTTACAGACTTTGCGAAAACCCTGTGTCCGGTTGTCTCTCTTCTTGCCGGATGCGGATTCCAGTTGTACAATCAGTTGCTCTTCCGGTCCAGCAGAGTCACTGAAAGGTCAGCCTCCGTGCGTGCATTTCTAACCACCGCCTCCCATATCGAACCGCAAACCTCTCCCCATCCATTCGTTACCATCCGCCCGGCCCGGCTGGAGGATGCCAGCCTGGCTGCAGACCTGATCTACCTCTCGATGGGTGTGGAGATCGATTGGCTTTTCGGTCAGGAGCCTGGATATTCGACTCGTGATATCCTTATCCGCCTGTACCAGCGCAAGAACAATCGCATCAGCTATCCCTATGCCTGCATTGCCGCCTGGAAGGGACAAGAGGTTGGCTTGCTGTTAGCCTTCCCTGGCAGAATCTTGCGGCGTCTGGAGTGGCGGACCGGCATCCAGCTGGTGCCAATCTTTGGCCTTGGCGGTGCCCTGCGCCTGGTCCGCCGCATGCCCGCCTACGGCGATCTGGTCGAGACCCAGGCTGACGAATTCTATATCAGCAACCTGGCCGTTTTACCCGCCTTCCAGGGGCGCGGCGTGGGGCAAGCCCTGCTGGAGCATGCCGAAACCCTGGCCCGCACGGCTGGTTTGGGTAAATGCTCGCTGATCGTGAGCTATGCTCATGAGCCTGCCCGCCGCCTGTATGAAAAGATCGGCTACCAGACCGTCCGGATGTACGATATCCCCCACCACGAAATCGCTGAAGGCAGCGGCGGCTTCCACCGCATGCTCAAGCTGTTGGCTGCCGCTTGAGCATGCTGCTGCTGAAATCCGTGGCGATATTTTTGTATGGGGCATCGGTGATGCCCCACCCCCGCCTTGCACGCCAGGTTGCCGGCACTCTCAACACCCTCGGGTGGTCCATCGCGGTGATCTACCTGTTCTTTGCTATCGGCTTTGTCGATTTTTTGGTGCGCAGCCCCAAACCTTCGTTGCTGGCTGCAGGTGGATTACGGGTTGATCGCCCGTCCATATGGGTGATCAGATTGTAGCGTGGAATCGCACCGGAACCCACCATCCTTCTATTGGGAAGGCGTTTGCGGGAGCTAGTGGGGACAAGCCGTGCAGCTTGTCCAACGCCGGAATGGGCTGGAATTATGAAAGGAGTCAAAATTCGGCTCTTCTGCAAATTCAACCGATTGGGATGGGCAAAGCCCGGCTTTTTGCACAATAGCCGCTTTGAACTGAACTGATTTTGAAGCGGTAATATTTGCAGGAGCAAAGGCGATGTCATCTTCCTATCGACTTCTTTTGTGCACGATCCTGATTATCATTCTGGGGGCTGGTTGTAAACCGGCAGCGGTTCAATTGCCGGCCTTGCCAACCGAGAGCTCTGTTGCAACCAATCTCCCTGTTCCAACCGCAGCATCCCCGGCAAGCGAATTTTTGCCGCCCACGCCAACTGCAGCGCCGCTGGATATCCCTTACGAATTGATTTCGCAGGAAAGCCTCTTCGCCTATCTTGAGGACTTAACTTCCATCCAACCTTACTCCGGCTGGCGCAATTCTGCCAGCAGCGGGGAAGCCGACGCTCTGGATTATGTGGCTGAACAATTGCAGGGCTTTTCAAGCTTGCAGAGCAAAGACCTGGAGCTGGAGCGGCAGCGTTTCAGCGTCTATTTGAGCACTGAAATTTGGGATTCAAGCCTGACCCTGACCGTAAACGGTCAGGCGATCGAGGTGCCTGCAGATGGCTTGCGCGGCTCGCGCGCCGACCGGCAGATGGCGGCTTATTTTGATTCGGACGGAACGCTCAACGATACAGATCGTGATCCATTCATGGCCGGCGGCGCTCCCATTGTGGTGCGCGACGCCGAGATGCTTTTCACGCTGGCGGATAGCGACCTGAATGAGCGGATACTTTTCCTGGACTACGGATTGATCGACAACGCTGTCAATGGGGATGGCCTCTCAAACGGCGGCCAGTTAAATCTCCTGATCGACCAGGGTCTGGCGGGGGTGGTGCTGGTGACGCAGTATTCAAACCGTGCCGGCGAGAGTCGTGGCTTAGGTGTTGGCGAAGGGGGCAGTTTCCTTTACGGAGTTCCCACCAGGCGCGCGCCTGTCTTGTATGTGCGGATTGAAGACCTGAGCCTAGCTGGAATCGCGACCTGGGACGACCTTCAGAAGATCGAAGACGCCCGGCTCGTGCTGGATGCGGATGTATTCTCCCCGGGCAATAGCGGCAACCTGATCGCCCGCATACCTGGCGCGGATGCATCGCGAGCGGTGATCCTGGGCGCGCACATCGATTCGCCCAACAGCCCTGGCGCTTTTGATGACGGCAGCGGCGCAGCGAGCCTGCTCGAAATCGCCCGTGTTCTGGATGCCTGGCAGGCGCAGCCTGCTGTCGATGTTTACCTGGTATGGTTCGGCGGGCACGAGATCGGAACCTTTGGCTCGGCGCATTTTGCAGCCACGCACCAGGAATTATTGGATCGCACGCTGGGCGTGCTTATAATGGATGGTCTGGGGCATCCGATGGATGGGGCAAGCTCCAAAATCACAATAATGGCCACTTCCTACGGCAGGTTCGGAGACGAGCGCGTGCCCATATTTGACTTTTTAGCGCAAGCTGTCGCCTCACAGGGGTTGACCCTCGACCAGTTGAGTGAAGATGGGCTGATCGCCGACAACAGCAATTTCGACGTTTTTAATGTGCCCAATGTTTACCTGGGTTACATGAACGCCAATGACTTTCGGATGAAAACGTCGCCATATTTTCATTATGCCAATCATTGGCACGATCCTTACGAGACTGTGGAAGTGGCGCGCGAGGTGAGCGGGGCGTTCGTGGGAATGACCAGGTTGATGTTATCATTTGCGCTGGAAACAGGCCGAGCCCAACCCAACCTGCGTGTTACCCCAACAGGCGACCAGCGGGCGCTATTCGTTTCCAGCCACACCGAAGCGACCAACGTCCCCACTTCTATGCTGCGCGAGCTGGGTATGGCGTTGGCATGGGAAGGATTTGATGTGGATATGATCCCCTATGCCCAGGCAATCACCCCCGCTGATCTGAAAAATGTGGGTATCGTTGTGCTTCCGCCCACGCTGGATTACCCGGGAGCGACCAAAGAAACCTGGAGCGAAGCTGAAATCGCTCTATTAGAGGAGTATGTCGCCGGGGGCGGCCTGTTGGTGGTGACCAATTCCTCTTGCAATTATGCCGTGAAACGCTGCCTGGATGATGGCAACGAAGATGCGCGGTCGCTCAACCCCTTGCTGGAGCCGATGGGGGGGGTGTTCACGTATGGTGAAGGGATCAGCGGCTCGATTGCCAAGGCGGTCGTCGAGCATCCTTTGACTGCGAATGCGTCTTACTTGACCATGTACAGTGGGCAAAGCGCTCCTTTCAGGATGAATTCGGGACTGGAATTGATGCGCGCCGGTGT
>Ga0209254_10007347_pt1 | contig 10174 bp, 7 predicted proteins | sample FrelakmetDIP11DI_FD_187148 | JGI IMG/M metagenome (GOLD analysis project Ga0209254, IMG submission 187148) | Freshwater lake sediment microbial communities from the University of Notre Dame, USA, for methane emissions studies - DIP11 DI (SPAdes)... | ecosystem: Environmental > Aquatic >...
CGAGTCCGGTATCCGTGTCTCACTGTTCGTGGACCCGCAGCCCGCCCAGCTCGAGGCAGCTCTCGAGGCGGGCGCGCCGGTGGTCGAGCTGCACACCGGGGCCTATGCCGATTCGACGGACGAGCGGCAGGCGATCGAGCTGATGCGAATCGCCGAGGCCGCGCGTTTCGGCTCGCGGATCGGCCTTACGGTTCATGCCGGCCACGGGCTCAACTACCATAACGTGCAGCCCGTCGCCGCCATCCCGGAAATCGTCGAGCTGAACATCGGCCACTCGATCGTGGCGCGGGCGGTCATGAGCGGATTCGGTGCGGCAGTGCGCGAGATGAGGTCGCTGATGGACGACGCGCGGCGCGGGCTTCAGGTCCGGGGTTGAGGGTCGCCAGACATGATCTTCGGCATAGGCACGGACGTGGTGCAGCTCGAGCGGGTACAGGCGACCTTCGATCGCCATGGCGAGCATTTCGTCCGCCGTCTGCTGATGCCGCAAGAGGAGACCGCGTTCCGCCTCTACAAGCGGCCGGTGCGGTTCCTCGCGATGCGATTCGCCGCGAAGGAGGCCATCGTGAAGGCGCTCGGCACGGGCTTCGCGCACGGGATCTGGATCCGCGACGTCGGAGTCAGTGCCAATGAATGGGGCCGGCCGGAAGTGATCTGGTCGGAGCGTGGCCGCGCGCTGCGTGACCGGCTCGGTGCCGGGGAAGGGCACGTGACTCTGACCGACGAGGCTGGCCTCGTGGTAGCCGTGGCCGTGTTGATGCGACGGGAGCCAAAGTGACTATCAGCAATGTCTTCGCCTTCGACATAGAGACCGTGCCGGATGCCGAACTCGGCAGACGGCTGCACGGGCTGGACGGCCTGTCCGACAAGCAGGTCGGCTACGTGATGCAGACGCGGCAACGGGAGCAGACGGGTTCCGAGTTCCTGTCGCTCGAGCAACAGCGCGTAGTGGCGATTTCGGTCGCAATGCGGTCGCGCGATGGGTTCAAGGCCTGGAGCCTCGGCGAGCCAGATTCCACGGAGGCCGAACTCGTGCGCCGGTTCTTCGACCGCATCGAGCGATACAGCCCGACGCTCGTGAGCTGGAACGGCAGCGGGTTCGACCTGCCGGTGCTTCACTACCGGGCCATGCGCCACGGCGTGCAGGCGCATCGGTACTGGGAGACGGGAGACGAGGATCCGTCGTTCCGCTGGAATAACTACCTCGGGCGATTCCACTGGCGGCACATCGACCTGATGGACGTGCTGGCCGGCCACCAGGGGCGCGGCCGGGTCGGCCTCGACAGGATGGCGTCGTTGCTCGGACTGCCCGGCAAGCTGGGCGTGTCCGGCGAGGGCGTCTGGGACGCTCACCTCGAGGGTCGCAGCGCGGACATCCGCAGCTACTGCGAGACGGACGCAATCAACACGTATCTGATCTACCTGCGCTTCGAACTGATGCGTGGACGGTTGACGCCCGACGAGCACGATCGTGAATGCGCGACCGTGCGTGCGTGGCTGAGGTCGGAGGGCGCGCCGCACCTGGTCGGGTTCGCCGAGGCCTGGCCGGCTGGCTGACCATGAAGCGCATCAGCGCGGCACCGGAGGAGGCCGACGTAGTCGACCTCTCCCACGAGGGTCGAGGCGTTGCCAGGCTGGACGGCAAGGCGGTGTTCGTGCCGGATGCGTTGCCCGGCGAGCGCGTGATCCTGCGACGCGTGGGACGCAGGCGCAACTTCGACGAGGCCGTGCTCGAGCAGGTGCTGCGGCCGAGCCCGGACCGCGTGCCGGCCGAGTGCCCTCATTTCGGCCTCTGTGGCGGTTGCGCGCTTCAGCACCTTGCTCCGGCCGCGCAGCTCGCGTTCAAGCAGTCCCAGTTGCTCGAGAACCTGGCGCGACTCGGCGGGGTCGAGCCGTCGACCGTGCTCGAGCCGCTCACAGGACCGGTCTGGGGGTATCGACGGCGAGCACGGCTCGGCATCAAGCTGGTGCCACGCAAGGGCCGCGTGCTGGTCGGATTTCGCGAACGCTCGGCACCGTACGTTGCGGACCTGCACGAGTGTCGGGTTCTCGCGACTCCCGCGGCAACGCTGATCGATCCACTGGCGGCGCTGGTCGCGGGTCTTTCCATAGCCGCGCGAGTGCCCCAGGCCGAGATCGCCGTCGCCGACGGCGTCTGCGCGATCGTACTGCGAGTACTTGACCCGCCGACCGAGGCGGACCTCGGGCTGCTGCGCGGCTTCGAATCCGGGCACGCCGTGCGGTTCTACCTGCAGCCCGGCGGCGTCGAGTCGGTGCGGCCGCTGCAGCCGGGCCTGCCACCGCTCGGCTATTCGCTGGCGTCGTTCGGCCTCGACTTCGAGTTCGAGCCCACCGATTTCATCCAGGTGAATGGCGAGATCAACGAGCGGATGGTCAGCCGCGCGGTGGAGCTGCTCGCACCGGGATCCGATCACGACGTGCTGGATCTCTACTGTGGACTCGGAAATTTCTCGCTCCCTCTCGCGACCCGCGCCCGCGAAGTCGTCGGCATCGAAGGGGATGCGAGCCTGGTCGCCCGGGCGGCTCGCAACGCCGCGCGCAACTCGATTTCCAATGCGAGGTTCCATGTGGCCGACCTGTTTGCTGAATCGAGCGACGCCCCCTGGGCCCGGCGTCCGTACGATCGCGTCCTGCTCGATCCGCCGCGTGCCGGTGCGCGCGAGATCCTGCCGGTGGTCGAGCGGTGCGGCGCGGCACGCGTCGTGTATATTTCCTGCCACCCCGGCAGCCTGTCCCGCGACGCGGGCATCCTGGTCAGGGACCACGGTTTCCGCCTTGCGGCGGCGGGCGTGATGGACATGTTCCCGCACACGACCCATGTCGAGTCCGTGGCGGTGTTCGATCGTTGACGCGATGCAGGCAGAAGCGGAACGAAAATTACCGATGGCGCGCGACGACCGTCGCGCGGCAGCCGAGATCGACCAGCGCCGGTCGCACTTCGCGCAGCGTTCCATGGTCACGGGTCCGCCGGCCGTACGCCAGGAGGGCGCATGACGCTCGGACCCCTGATGGTCGACGTCGAGGGCACCGAGCTCACACCTGAGGATCGGCGCGTGCTCGCGCACCCGCTGGTCGGTGCGGTCATCCTGTTCACCCGGAATTTTTCCACCGTCGGCCAGCTCGAGGAGCTGGTCCGCCAGATCCGCGCCGCGCGCAAGCCTCCGCTGCTGGTGACCGTGGACCACGAAGGCGGGAGAGTGCAACGCTTTCGCAGCGGTTTTACCGAGCTTCCGCCGCAGCGTGCGATTGGCCGGGCCTATGATCTCGACCCGGAGGCGGGGCGACGCCTGGCGCGGCAATGCGGCTGGCTGCTCGCGGCCGAGCTCCGCGCAGCCGGTGTGGACCTGAGCTTCACACCCTGCGTGGATCTCGACTACGGCGTGAGCGAAGTGATCGGGGACCGGGCTTATCACCGCAACCCCGAGGTCGTCGCGACGCTGGCCATCGCCTGCGTCCAGGGCATGCGTGCCGCGGGCATGGCCGCGACGGCAAAGCATTTCCCCGGCCACGGTGCGGTGGTCGCGGACTCCCACAAGGCATTGCCGGTAGACAGGCGGCCGATGGCTGCTCTCGGCGAGGACCTGCTCCCGTATCGGCGGCTGGTCGACAACGGGCTGACGTCCGTCATGGTCGCGCACGTCCTGTTTCCGGAAGTGGACGAGGCCCCGGCGGGATTCTCGCGGCGCTGGATCCAGCAGGAGCTGCGCTGGGGGCTCGGGTTTACCGGCGCGGTCTTTTCCGACGACCTGAGCATGGGCGGCGCCGCCTTCGCCGGTACCGTGCCCGAGCGGGCGCGACGGGCTCTTGCCGCAGGTTGCGACATACTTTCTGTGTGCAACGATCGCGAGGCCGTGCTGGCGACGCTCGACGAGCTGGCCGGCGAGTCCGACCCGCTGAGCCAGGTGCGGCTCGCGCGCCTGCATGGCCGGCCTGCACCCGGGCGCGATGCGCTGGTGAATTCGGCGCGCTGGCGGGAGTGCCGCAGCGCCATCGACCATTGCCACGACGCGCCGCGACTGCAGCTTGACGCCTAGAGAGCAGCTAGACTCGACCCATGAATCACGCCGACCCCCACCTGCTAGCGGACATCCTGCACCACGCGCTCGACGGAGTCGCCGTCGTCGAAGGGGGCGACGGCGCGCCGCGCGTGGTCTACGTCAACGCGACTCTGGCTGCGTTGCTCCACCGGCCGGAGGAAGCCGTGCTGGGTCGCCCGCTGGCGGAGTTCGAGATCGAGGCGCCCGCAGACCCGAGCATGACCGGCGCCGGCGTCGGATTGCGCGTGCGGCTGAGGCGACTGGACGGGTCGCTGGTCGAGTGTGAGCGATGGGCGGTCATGCTGCCGGAAGGACGCCTGGCACTGTATTTCCGGCCCTCGTCGCGCGCGGGAACCGGCGCTCTGGCAGCCGCCGTCGACCGTTCCAGCGGTCTCAGTACTCCCGAGCACCTGCACGAGGTGCTGCGCCGCGACTGGTCGATCGGGCAGCGCGACGGCCGCGCTCTCACGCTGATGCGCTTCGATGTCGATGCCTACCGCGAGTATTTCGAGGTTTTCGGCCGGGGCGCGACCGAAAACGTCCTACGCCAGGTCGGGCGTACCATCGGCTCCGCGATGCGCCGCGCGAGTGATGTGATCGCTCGTTTCGGCGACGACGAGTTCATTGCGCTGTGCGTACAGATGGACCAGTCGGCGGCCTGTGCCCACGCCGAACTCATACTGAATCGCATACGCTCGCTCGCGATCCATCATCCTCGGTCCCGAGCCGGGCGCTTCCTCACCGTGAGCGGCGGGGTGGTTACGGCGGTCCCCCCGCGCGAGCGACCGTGCGAGGACCTTTTCGCGGCGGCGCAGGCGGCCCTGTCTCGTGCGAAGCAGGCCGGCGGGAACTGCGTGGTGGGCGGAGATCTGTAAGCAGCCCGGATGCCGCTCGGCCGCGCCCTAACCGCTGGTCAGGCACGTTCCCAGTGCCTCGAGCTTCCGCTGCGCGGCTGCGAACCTTTCCTCGGGCTCCTGGAAGCTGCCACTGAAGCGCAACTTGTCTGGCCCATCGAATCGCAGCGCGCGCGAGCTCTTCTGCACCAGCAGGATCAGCGCGCCCGGGTCGACCGGCGTGCCCTCTGCAAAAGTCACCGACCCGCCGGAAGAACCCAGGTCGAGACGCTCAATGCCGAGACGCGCTGCACCGACGCGCAGTCGCGCGATGCGGAACAGGTTGCGCGCGGGCTCCGCCAGCGGCCCGAAGCGGTCCACCGTCTCGGCCTGCAGGTCGTCGAGATCGGCCTCGGACTCGACGCTGGAGATGCGTTTGTACAGCACCAGTCTCGCGTGCACGTCCGGCAGGAACTGCTCGGGCAGCATGGCCGCCACGTGCAGGTCGATCTCCGGACCGTGGTGCAGTGGCCGCTCGAGTTCGGCTGTCTTGCCGGCGCGCAGCGCCTCGACCGCGCGCTCGAGCAGCTCCATGTAGAGTGCAAAGCCGATCTCGTGGATCTGTCCGCTCTGGTCTTCGCCGAGAAGTTCGCCGGCGCCGCGGATCTCGAGATCGTGCGTCGCCAGCACGAACCCGGCCCCGAGGTCCTCGAGCGACTCGATGGCCTCGAGGCGCTTGGCCGCGTCTGAAGTCATGGCGTTGCGCGGCGGCGCGACCATGTAGGCGTAAGCCTGGTGGTGCGAGCGGCCGACGCGCCCGCGCATCTGGTGCAGCTGCGCGAGCCCGAAGCGGTCGGCGCGGTCAATGATGATCGTGTTGGCGGTCGGTACGTCGATGCCGCTCTCGATGATCGTGGTGCAGAGCAGCAGGTTGGCGCGCTTGTGGTAGAAGTCGAGCATCACCTGCTCGAGGTCGCGCTCCCGCATCTGCCCATGGCCGATCGCAATGCGCGCCTCCGGCACGAGCTCGCCGAGCACGCGGCCGGTGCTCTCGATGGTGTCCACCGAATTGTGCACGAAGTAGATCTGGCCGCCGCGCCGTAGCTCGCGCAGGCAGGCTTCGCGGATCACGGGCGGACTCCACTCCGAAACAAATGTCTTGATCGACAGCCGGCCGGCGGGCGGAGTCGAGATCAGCGACAGGTCGCGCAGGCCGCCGAGCGCCATGTTGAGCGTGCGCGGAATGGGCGTCGCGGTCAGGGTCAGTACGTCGACCTCGGCGCGCAGAGCCCGGAGCCGCTCCTTGTCGCGAACGCCGAAGCGATGCTCTTCGTCGATGATCAGCAGGCCGAGGTCCTTGAAGCGCACCCCCGGCTGCAGCAGCCGGTGCGTGCCGACGATTATGTCGACCTTGCCGTCGGCGAGGCCGGCGATTGCCGCCTTCGTCGGCGCATCGCCGCGAAAACGAGACAGTAGCTCGATTCGAACCGGCCAGTCGGCAAAACGGTCCGCGAACGTCTGGTAGTGCTGCTGGGCGAGCAGCGTGGTCGGCACCAGGATCGCGACCTGCTTGCCGCCCTGCACCGCGACGAACGCGGCGCGCAGCGCCACCTCCGTCTTGCCGAATCCCACGTCGCCGCAGACCACCCGATCCATCGGCTTAACCGAGCGAAGGTCTTCCTCGACCTGCGCGATCGCGGCCGCCTGGTCCGCGGTCTCTTCGAACGGAAATCCCGCCGCAAACGCCCGGACCTGCGCTTCGTCCACCGTGAATGCGTGCCCCTCGCGGGCTGCGCGGCGCGAATAGACGTCGAGCAGTTCGGCGGCTGCATCGCGGATCCGCGCCGCGGCGCGGCCGCGGGCCTTGGACCACTGGTCGCTTCCGAGCTTGTGCAACGGCGCGGACTCGGGCGGCGCGCCCGTGTATCGACTGATGCGTTCGAGCGCCTGCACCGGCACGTAGAGCTTGTCGCCCCCCGCGTACTCGAGAACGAGGAACTCGGCCAGGATGCCGCCGGCGTCCATGGTCGTGAGGCCGAGGTAGCGGCCTACACCGTAGTCCTCATGCACGACCGGCGCGCCGCAACGCAGGTCGGCGAGCTGCTGGATGATGCGGGCCGGGTCCCGGTCCGACCGCCGCCTGCGCCGCTCCTGCCGTGCGCGCTCGCCGAAGAGCTGTTCCTCCGCATACAACGTGAGCAGCGGCTCCTGCAGCGCGACGCCAGAGGCGAGCGGTGCGACGGTGATGCCGAGCGCCAGGTCGCTCGCCAGGAACTCGCCCCAGCCGGCGACTGCGCGTGGGGTGACCCCGCGCGGACGAAGCAGGTCGAGGAGCAGTTCGCGTCGACCGGGTGACTCCGCCGCAAGCAGCACGCGACCCGGGTGCGAGGCGAGCGTGGCGGCGAACGCGTCGATCGTCTCCTCGCGTCGCTGGTCGAGGCGCAACGACGCAGCCACCGAGCTGCGAAGGTCGGTGACGAGTTCAGTGTCCACGTCGTCCGGCGCCGCCTCTCCGCCGAGCATGAGGCACAGCGACGCGGCGATCGCCGCGCGCCAGTCGTCCGGCGTGATGAAGACTTCGGCAGGCGCCAGTACCGGGTGCTCGATGTCGTAGCGACGCTCCTCGAACCGCTCTTCTATGGAGTTCCATGCGGCGACGAGCGTGGCATCGTGATCGGCCGGCACGGCAACGATTGCGCCATGCGGCAGGTAGTCGAACAGGCTCGTCGTCGAGTCGAAGTAGAGCGGCAGGTAGTACTCGATGCCGGCCGGGGCGAGGCCGTCGCCGACGTCCCGGTACACCGGCATCCGCGTGAGGTCGCCCTCGAACCGCGTGCGGAAGCGACGGCGGAAGTCGCGGATCGAGTCGGCGCCCAGCGAAAACTCCCGGGCGGGCAACAACTCGAGGCGTTCGTGCTGGGCGCCGGAGCGCTGCGTCTCCGGATCGAAACTGCGGACGCTGTCGACCTGCCGGTCGAACAGGTCGATGCGCAGCGGCAGGTCGCTGCCCATCGGAAAGATATCGAACAGCGAGCCGCGGATCGCGAACTCACCGGGTTCGCCTACCTGCGGCACGCTGGCATAGCCGGCCGCCGTAAGTCGCAGCCGGAATGCCTCGAGGTCCAGTTCCTCCCCGACGCGCAGTGCCAGCGCATGGGCGTCGATAAAGGTCCGGGGAGGCAGGCGCTGCAGTGCCGTCGGCAGGTCGGTGACCACGATGCCGCGCCGGAGTCCCGGCATCCGGGCAAGCGTGCGGAGCCGTTGCGAGATGATGTCAGGGTGCGGCGAGAACTGGTCGTATGGCAGCGTCTCGTAGCCGGGAAACGGCAGGACCGGCAGATCAGCTGGCGCGAAGAAGCGCAGCTCCTCCTCGAGGCGGGTGGCCTCCGCTGCGTCGCGCGCCACCAGCAGGAAGGCGCTGGCGGCGCTTGCCGCCGAACGCGCCAGAAACATCGCGGTCGCAGCGCCGGCAAGGCCCGTCCAGCGCACGAGAGGCTGCCCTGGCCGTGGGATTTCTGTATCTGAAAGCATTTATAAAACAATAGGATAAGAACGAATCATAAGATTCGCTCCAGGAATGGTGCGGGCGCGCGGGCGCGCGGGCTGCAGAGGTTAGCAGACCGTGCGGAATTGCGGGAACGGCGGTCGAGGCGGGTCAGCCGCCGGGCTTCGCAGCGGACGCCGCGACGGCGTGAATCACTATATTGCCTTCGAAAAAGACCACGAACGATGGATAGACCCAGCGCGTGATTGGGGGCTGGCCAACCGCGGCCAGTCGACTGGCAGGCGCGCCGAACTGCTGCTCGACCTGAGCCATGCTGGTCCCGCGTGGCGGCACGCCGACGCGGCTGGCGGCCTGGGTGCCCGGCATCTGAAGGTTCTGCGCATGCGCCGTCGAGAGCGCCATCCCGAGCCAGGCTGCTGCGATCGCTGCGTGCACCATCGTGGGCATATCGTCGATCCCCGTGCTGAGTTAATTGCCAATATAGCACTCGTCCGGCCGGGTCCGACGTGACCGATTGCCGGTTTGCAGCGTGCAAAACGGGGTTGCGGCGGGTAGCCTTGCCGCCTTTCGCATAGGTCGAGCATGTTCCAACCCCTGCCTGTCTTCGTCGGGCTGCGCTACGTACGGACCCGCCGCACGGGATTCTTCGTGTCGTTCATTTCGTGGGTGTCCATGCTGGGCGTATGCCTGGGTGTCGCCGCGCTGATCACGATCGTCTCGGTGATGAACGGGTTCGAGGGCGAACTCAGGAACCGGCTGGTCGCGCTGACTGCCCACGCGACCGTCGAGGGCCCGGCGGACCTGATGCGCGACTGGCAGTCCGTCGCCAGGCTAGCTCTTGCCACGCCGGGTACGGTGGGCGCAGCGCCGTTCGTCGACGTGCAGGCCATGGTGGGTCGTTCCGGGTACCTCCAGCCCGCCGTGCTGCACGGCGTGGACCCAGCGGTGGAGCCTGGCGTTTCGACCGTCGCGGAGCACCTGCTCGAGGGCAGGCTCGCGGACCTCGTGCCCGGCTCGCGGCGCACGATCATCGGCCGGGCACTGGCGTGGCAACTGGGCGCACAGGTGGGGGACGAGATCACCGTGATGGTGCCCGGGCGCAACCTGATCAGTGGCGCAGGACGGCCTGCGCTGCAGACGTTTACGGTAGTCGGGCTGTTCGAGGTCGGCCTGCAGGACCACGACGCGACACTCGCGATCGTGTCACTGGACGATGCCGCGGAACTGGCCGGGAAGGGCGCGGCTCCCGCGGGCCTCAGGCTCCGGTTCGACGACGTCATGGCGGCGCCAGTCCGCGCGGCCGGGGTCGCCACGGTGCTGGGCAGTGGCTTCGAGGTGCGCGACTGGAGCGTTGAGCATGCGGCGTATTTCCGCGCGATCCGGATCGAGAAGACGATGATGAGCCTGATCCTGATGCTGGTGGTGGCCGTCGCGGCGTTCAACATCGTCGCGGCGCTCGTGATGGTCGTGAACGAGAAGCGTTCGGACATTGCGATCCTGCGCACGTTCGGGCTTGCGCCGCGAGGCGTGGTCGGCATCTTCCTCACGCAGGGCCTCGTGATCGGCGCCATCGGAACGATGCTCGGTGCGCTGCTCGGTCTGCTGGTGGCGAGCAACGTCGGAGTCATCGTCCCGGCACTGGAGAAGCTGTTCGGCTTCCACGTGATGGATCCAACCGTCTACTACATCACCGAGCTGCCCTCCGAGCTGCGTCTCGGGCAGGTCGTGACGATCACCAGCGTCGCGTTCCTGCTCACGGTGCTCGCCACGATCTACCC
>Ga0209254_10007348_pt1 | contig 10174 bp, 7 predicted proteins | sample FrelakmetDIP11DI_FD_187148 | JGI IMG/M metagenome (GOLD analysis project Ga0209254, IMG submission 187148) | Freshwater lake sediment microbial communities from the University of Notre Dame, USA, for methane emissions studies - DIP11 DI (SPAdes)... | ecosystem: Environmental > Aquatic >...
CGCAAGGCATCGCCAACCGGCCGTTCGATCGCGAACTCGGTGAGCTGGCGCGCACCCTGTCACGTCGCGTCGTGGTGGTTGCGATGCCGGTATCGCGCCAGGGCAGCGAGGTGCGTGTCAGCCTGAGCGAAGCCTCGGCAGCGATCCTGCGCAGCGATCCGTCGGACGCGGTGTTCTTCCAGGTCCTGGGCGCCCGCGGCGAGTGGATTGCCGGTGACCGCGACCTGCCGGTGCCCAACGAAGCGCGCGCACCCAGCGGCGAACTGCGCTTTCGCGATGACGAAGTACACGGCCAGCCGGTGCGTGTGGCCTACCTTTGGCTGTCCACCAGTGGCTCGGCACCCAACGCTTTGCCGCCGCTGGTGCAGGTGGCGGAGACGCTTGAGAAGCGCTCGCAACTGACGACCGAAATTGCCCGCGGCGTGATGCTCAGCCAGTTCGCCATCCTGCCACTGGCCGTGCTGCTGGTCTGGTTTGCACTGCTGCGCGGCTTCCGGCCGTTGAACGAGCTGCAACGCCGGATTCGCCAACGCGCCAGCGACGACCTGTCACCGATCGACGAGCGCCTGGCACCGGAAGAGGTCAGTCCGCTGGTCGGCGCGATCAACGACCTGTTGGCGCGCCTGGACCGCTCGATCGCGGCGCAAAAACACTTTCTCGCCGATGCGGCCCACCAGCTGAAGACGCCTTTGGCGGGGCTGCGCACCCAGGCTGAACTGGCGCAGCGCGAGGTCGATGCGGGTGGCGACGTCAAGTCGGTCAAGCGCTCGCTGCACCAGATCGCGCGCTCGTCGCAGCGCGCCGCACACATGGTCAACCAGCTGCTGTCGATGGCTCGTGCCGAAGACAGCGAACAGGCGCGACGCACGCAACCCTTCAACGTGGCGGCGCTGGCCACCGAAACCGTGCGTGACTTCGTTCCGCGCGCGATGGAGGCAGGCATCGACCTGGGCTACGAAGGACCCGAGCTCGGCGACGACGGCCGGCTGCGCCTGGACGGCCAGCCGGTGCTGGTGCGCGAGCTGATCCGCAACCTGGTCGACAACGCCTTGCAGTACACGCCGCGGGGCGGCACGGTCACCGTTCGCGTGCTTGCCGACCCGTTCGGCCAAGTCGTGGTGCTGCAAGTCGAGGACAACGGCCCGGGCATTGCCGAGGCCGAGCGCGAGCTGGTGTTCCAGCCTTTCTATCGCGCACTCGGCACCGAGGTCGATGGCTCTGGGTTGGGATTGGCAATCGTGCGCGAGATCGCCGAGCGACATGACGCCAGCGTCAGCATCGAATCGACGCATCCGCACAGCAGCATGCCGGGCACGCGCGTGACAGTCCGGTTCGTGGTGCAAGCCGCGCAGGGCAGCGCGCCCTGAGCAGGGCGTGCCGCGGCCCTAGGTCTGCATCAACCGCCGGCTCTTGGCGATCGACATCAGGATGCCCAAGGCCACGCCGAGCGTGACCATCGCGGTGCCGCCGTAACTGACGAAGGGCAGCGGGATGCCGACCACCGGCAGGATGCCGCTGACCATGCCCATGTTGACGAAGGCATAGGTGAAGAAGCTCAGTGTGATGGCGCCGGCGAGCAAGCGCGAAAACAGCGTCGGCGCCTCGGCGGCGATCATCAGGCCGCGAAAGATCAGGAAGGTGAAAGCCAGCAGCAGGCCGAGCGTGCCGGCCAAACCGAACTCTTCGGCGAAGGCGGCGAAGATGAAGTCCGTGGTTCGTTCGGGGATGAACTCGAGGTGGGTCTGCGTGCCCTGCATGAAGCCCTTGCCGGTCAGGCCGCCGGAGCCGATGGCGATCATGCCTTGGATGATGTGAAAACCCTTGCCCAGCGGATCCTTGCCTGGGTCGAGCAGGGTGCAGACGCGGTGTTGCTGGTAGGCCTTGAGCAGCGGCCAATCCACACCGGTTTGGCAGATCGTCGGCTCCGACACGATCAGCGCGACGATCGCCGCCACGCCCAGCCCCAGCACCGGCACGATCAGCTTCCATGTCAGGCCGGCGAAGAAGCTCACATAGATGCCGGCCGAAAGGATCAGGATCGCGGTGCCGAGGTCGGGCTGCTTGACCACCAGACCCACGGGGACCAGCAGGATCAGCCCGGCGACGACCCAGGCCGCTGCTGACAACCGGCCTTCACACTTCTGGAACCACCAGGCCAGCATCAGCGGCATTGCCAGCTTCATCAACTCGCTGGGCTGGATGACCATGCCGACGTTGAGCCAGCGAGTCGCGCCCTTCTTGCTGACACCGAACAGCGCGGTGGCGATCAGCAACGCCACGCCCGCCATGTACAGCGGCACGGCCAATGTCATCAGCCGGTGCGGCGGTATCTGCGAAACCAGGAACAGCAGCGCCAGCGCGATCAGCATGTTGCGGCCATGGTCGACGAAGCGCGTGCCGTGGTCGAATCCGGCCGAGTACATCGTCAGCAGGCCGAAGGCGGCGAGCACCCCGATGGCCAGCGAGAGCGCGCCGTCGAAGCCGAACAGCACCGGCCGCCAGCGCTGCCAAAGGCTCGGTTGCTCGAAAATCGCGCTCATTGCGTGACAGCGGCCAAGGCCTGGCTGCGTGGCAACGCGGCGATGGCGGCGGCACTGGCTGCCGCACCCGGCAGCGGCACGTCAACGGCGCGCCGCTGCACACCCATCGGTGCGCCCGATTTGCCCAGCTGCGTCGCAGCCATGTCCTCATCGCTCGGCCAAAGGCCTTGCAGCCAGTAGTCGAACACGCGGCGGGTGATCGGGGCGGCCGCCTCCGAACCGAAGCCAGCGTTCTCGACCACGATCGCCAGCGCGATCGTCGGCGCTTCGACGGGCGCGAAGGCGATGTAGAGCGAGTGGTCGCGCTGGTACTCGTCGATCTTGGCGGCGTTGTACTTCTCGTTGGCCTTGATGCCCACCGCCTGAGCGGTGCCGGTCTTGCCACCGCTCTTGTACGGCGCGCCGACGAAGGAACGCACCGAGGTGCCCTCCTGCGTCACGCCATACAGCGCGCGGTTGATCAGGGCGACGTGTTCGGGATCGAACGGCAACGCGGGCAGGGCGTGGCCGGCGACGCGGGTCTTCTGCCGCGTGACCACGTTCTCTATCTCGCGCGCCAGCCGTGGTGCAAAGCGCTGTCCTCCCGAGACCAGGGTGGCCGTTGCGCTGGCCATCTGCAACATGGTGAAGTTGTTGTAGCCCTGGCCGATGCCCAGCGAAATGGTTTCGCCGGCGTACCACCTCTGCTGTTCGGGCTTCTTGTAGTAGCGGCGCTTCCAGTCGGTCGATGGCAGCACGCCGGTGACTTCGCCTTCGACATCGATGCCCGTCTTGGCGCCGAACAGGAAAGGCGACAGCTGCTCATGCATCAGGTCGACTCCCATCTCGTTGGCCAGCGAGTAGTAGTAGACGTTGCTCGACTTAACGATCGAGCGGACCATGTCCACCGGGCCCAGGCCGTGGTCGCCATGGCTGCGGAACGTGTGATTGCCGAACTGGAAGCTGCCGCCGTCGTTGATGACGGTCGTCGGGCTGCGCTTGCCGCTGTTGAGCGCAGCCATGGCCATGAAGGGTTTGAAGGTCGAGCCCGGCGGATACGTCCCCCGCAGGGCGCGATTCAACAGTGGCTTGTCGATGCTGTCGTTCAGCTCGCGCCAGGAGTCGGCGTCGATGCCGTCGACAAACAGATTCGGGTCGAACGCCGGCTTGGACACGAAGGCCAGCACCTCGCCCGAACGCGGGTCCAGCGCCACCAGCGCACCGCGGCGCTCACCGAACATCTGCTCCACCAATGCCTGCAGCTTGATGTCGACCGACAGCGACAGGGTATTGCCAGGTGTCGACGGCTGGTTCTTCAGGCGCCGTACCGCGCGCCCGCTGGCGCTGGTTTCGACTTCCTCAAAACCGGTCGTGCCGTGCAACTCGCTCTCGTAGCTCTGCTCGACGCCGAGCTTGCCGATGTACTCGGTGCCGCGGTAGTTGCCCTGCACCTCCTCTTCCCAGTCCTCCATGGCCTTCTTCTCGGCCTGGTTGATGCGGCCGATGTAGCCCACCAGGTGGCTGCCGACCTCGCCCAAGGGGTACTGGCGGAACAGCCGCGCGCGCACGTCGACGCCGGCAAAACGAAAGCGCTGGGCAACGAAGCGGGCGACTTCTTCATCGGAGAGCTTGGTGCGGATCGGCAGCGAGTCGAAGCTCTTGCCGTCTTCGAGCAGACGCTTGAAGCGGCGCCGGTCACGGGGTGTGATCTCAACCAGTTCGGCCAGCGCGTCGATCGTGGCGTCGATCGTGCCGTCCACACGCGATGGCGTGATCTCGAGCGTATAGGCCGAGTAGTTGGTGGCCAGCACCACGCCGTTGCGGTCGACGATGAGGCCACGGTTGGGCACCACCGGCAGCACGGCGATGCGGTTGGCCTCGGCTTGCGTGGCCAAGTCTTCGTGCTTGACCACCTGCAGGAACATCAGTCGTGCGGCGAGCAGACCAAAGCAGACCAACACGAACAGCGCTGCCGCCACCAAGCGGCCGCGAAAGTTGCCTAACTCGCGCTCGACGTTCTTCAGCTCGATCATGGTGGGCTCACAGCGGCCGATTCTGATCCGGGTCGGGCGCGCGCAATTGCGGTGCCAGCAACAACAACGTGACAAGCGGCCACAGTGCGGCCTCGATCAAGGGCGCGACGATCAAGCCCCAGCCAGGGAACAGGTCACCTGCGGCCAAGCGCACCAGCAGCGAAACGGCGTGCGTGGCCGCGAACAGCGGCAACACCTGCAGCGCCTGCTGTGCCAGCGTGAACCAGGTTAGCCGGCGCGACAGCGCCAATGAGAAGAAGGCCAGCAGGGTGTAGGCCAGCGCATGCTGGCCGAGCAGGGCGCCCTGGTGCACGTCCATCATCAGCCCGAAGGTGAATGACAGCCCGATGCCGACCCTGCGTGGCTGGTGCACGGCCCAAAACGCGAGCGTCACTGCCAACAGGTCGGGCATCGACGGCTGGCGGCCGAGTGGCAGCAGGTTGAACCCCAAGGCGATCAGCAGGGTCAGCGCAATGAACAAGGGGTTGGCCGGCAACAGCAGTTGGTCGGACCCCCGCGGCATGATCATGGCGCGGCTCCTGCTGCCTTGCGGCTCTTGGTCGGCTTGCGGACGACCTCGGGCTCGGGCGTCGGCCTTGGCTGCAACTGCACCGACAGCGGCTCCAGCACCAGCACATGGCGCACGCCATCGGCAGTCGCCGCGGGCGCAAGTGTCACGCGCGCGAAGCCGCCCTCGGCCTGGCGCTCGACAAGCATCACTTTGGCCACGGCCAGCCCGGCCGGGTAGATGCCGTCAACGCCCGAGGTGTGCAGCAAGTCACCCTCCCGTACGTCGGCGTTGGCAGCGACGAAGCGGAGCTCCATCGCGCTGCCCTTGGCCAGGCCGCCGTAGGCCGCTCCCCGCTGCTGCGTGCGGGTGTTGATGATCGGAATGGCTGCGTCCTTGTCGGTAAGCAGCGTGACTTCGGCCGACAACTGGTACAGGCGGGTCACCTGGCCGAGTACGCCCGCTTCGTTGACGACGGGTGAGCCGACCAACAGGCCCTGGGCGGCGCCGCGGTTGATGAACAGCTTGCGCGAGTAGGGATCAGCGGCCTCGTACTGCACCTCGGCGGCTTGGCTGCGCACTGTCAGCGTCGGCGCCAACTCGAGCAGTCCTCTGAGTCGACCGTTCTCAATCGCCAGACGTTCTGCCAGCGCCACGCGTTCGGCCTGCAACGCGAGCTGTCTGCGAGCGCTGTCCTCGTCGTGCAGGGCCTGCCTCAGGCCACGCAGGTAATCGCTGCCGCCACTGACCAATTCCACCGGCACCAGCAATGCAAGCTGCAATGGTGCCAACGCCGTCGCCAATGCCATTCGCAGGGTCGCCACGATCGGCAGCCGGGTGTCGGCCACCATCAGGAACAGCGCCAGCGCCGAACAGAAGACGAGCTTGGTCAGGGCCGAGTAGCCCTGGCGAAAAAAGGGCGGTGGCGTTCGATCGATGGTGCCGAGTGGCATGGGCGTGCGGGTCTAGAAGTGCAAAAGCCGGCCACGTGCGCACGGGCAAACTCTCGGCGGCGACTTACCACCGCCGAACCCCCCGGGGGTTCGCGCCCGGCACGGCGTGTTCGAAGCCTCTTGATGGCCCGAGGCGGCCCGGCGTTTCGGCGCGCGTGCCGGCGCCACCGCGCCTACTCCGACGTGAAGATGGAGCCCAGCCGCTCCATACGTTCGAGCGCCATGCCGCAGCCGCGCACCACGCAGGTCAGCGGGTCTTCGGCCACCAGCACAGGCAGGCCGGTCTCTTCGGCCAGCAAGCGATCCAGGTCGCGCAGCAGCGCGCCACCGCCGGTCAGCATCATGCCGCGCTCGGCGATGTCGGCGCCGAGTTCGGGTGGAGTTTGCTCGAGCGCGTTCTTCACGCTCGAGACGATCTGGTTCAGCGGGTCGGTCAGGGCCTCGAGGATCTCGTTGCTGCTGATCGTGAAGCTGCGCGGCACACCCTCGGAGAGGTTGCGGCCCTTGACTTCCATCTCCTTGACCTCGGAGCCCGGGAAGGCGCTGCCGATCTTCTTCTTGATTGCCTCGGCGGTGGGTTCGCCGATCAGCATGCCGTAGTTGCGGCGGATGTAGTTGATGATGGCTTCGTCGAACTTGTCGCCACCAACGCGCACCGAGCCCTTGTAGACCATGCCGCCAAGCGAGATCACCCCGACTTCCGTGGTGCCGCCGCCGACGTCGACCACCATCGAGCCCGAGGCTTCGCTGACGGGCAGGCCGGCGCCGATTGCGGCCGCCATCGGCTCCTCGATCAGGTAGACCTCGGAAGCGCCAGCACCCATTGCCGACTCACGGATTGCACGGCGCTCGACCTGGGTCGAGCCGCAGGGCACGCAGACGATGATGCGCGGGCTCGGCCGCATCATCGAGCGCGGGTGGACCATCTTGATGAACTGCTTCAACATCTGCTCGGTGACGGTGAAGTCGGCGATCACGCCGTCCTTCATCGGCCGGATGGCCTCGATGTTGCCGGGCACCTTGCCGAGCATCGCCTTGGCTTCGGCGCCGACAGCCTGGATGGTCTTCTTGCCGTGGGGCCCACCCTCGTGGCGGATCGCCACCACCGAGGGCTCGTTGAGCACGATGCCCTTGCCGCGAACGTAGATCAGGGTGTTGGCGGTGCCGAGGTCGATGGCCAGGTCGGTGGAGAAGTAGCGGCGCAGGGATCCGAACATGGTGGCTTGTGGGGCGGTATGAGGGCGAGGGTTGCGTTTGGTGACAGATGCGACCGCTCTTGCAATGAAACCCCCCGCGCCGAGCGGCACCGGAGGGTCTCTTATAGGCGGCGATAATAACTGATACCCCTGCCTCGCTGCCGCCGAAAAGCACCGCCGTGGCGCCTTTTTTCCCCTGCTTTCCGTTTGCCCTTTCGCCATGCCCCTGACCCCTCACGACGTCAGCCGCATCGCTCACCTGGCGCGCCTCGAACTCGGGGCTGACGAGCAGGCGGCGATGCTTGGCCAGTTGAACGGCTTCTTTCGCATCGTCGAGCAGATGAGCGCGGTTGACACGCGCGGCGTCGAGCCGCTGTACACGCCGCTGTCGGCCGTGCAGGCCGTGGCGCTGCGCCTGCGCGACGACAAGGTCACCGAAGGTGATGAGCGTGAGCGCAACCAGGCCAGCGCGCCAGCCGTCGAGGACGGTCTGTTCCTGGTGCCCAAGGTCATTGAATGACGCTTGACCTGCACGAGATGGGCGTGGCCGCGCTCGGCCGCGCGCTGGCAGCGCGCGAGGTGTCAAGTGTTGAGGTCGTCGGACACCTGCTGACGCGTATTGCCACGCACCGAGGGCTGGGCGCTTTCCTGCACGTCGCGCCCGAGGCCGCGCTTGCGCAGGCCCGGAGCATCGACGCCCGCAGGGTGGCACGCGCCAGCCTGGGCCCGCTGGCCGGCGTGCCGATCGCGCACAAGGACATCTTTGTCACCGTGGACATGCCCAGCACGGCGGGCTCGAAGATGCTGGCCGGCTACGCCAGCCCGTTTGACGCCACCGTCGTCGCGCGCCTGAAGGCTGCTGGCACCGTGACCCTTGGCAAGCTCAACTGCGACGAGTTTGCGATGGGTTCGGCCAATGAGAACTCGGCGTTTGGCCCGGTATGCAACCCGTGGGATCCCACCCGCGTGCCCGGCGGCTCGTCGGGCGGCTCGGCAGCGGCTGTCGCGGCTCGCCTGCTGCCCGCAGCGACAGGCACCGACACGGGCGGCTCGATTCGCCAGCCGGCCAGCTTTTCCGGCATCACCGGTATCAAACCCACCTATGGCGTCTGTTCGCGCTGGGGCATGGTTGCGTTTGCATCGAGCCTGGACCAGGCGGGGCCGCTGGCGCGATCGGCAGAAGACTGCGCGCTGCTGCTTTCCGCCATGAGCGGGTTCGACGAGCGTGATGCCACCAGCGCCGAGCGCGCACCGCAAGACTTTCATGCGAGGATGTTGGAAGCAAGAGCGGGCGCGAGCCCGTCGCGCCCGTTAGGTGGGCTGCGCATCGGCTTGCCGCGCGAGTTCTTCCCCGCGGCGCTCGACAACGACGTGAACAGTGCCCTGCGCGCGGCGCTGACCGAGTTCGAGCGCCTTGGCGCGACTCTGGTCGATGTGAGCCTGCCGCGCACCGAGTTGTCGATCCCTGTTTACTACATCATCGCGCCGGCCGAGGCGAGCTCCAACCTCTCGCGCTTCGACGGCGTCAAGTTCGGCCATCGCGCGGCACAGTACGTCGATCTGGCCGACATGTACCAGAAGACCCGCAGCGAAGGCTTCGGCGCCGAGGTCAAGCGCCGCATCATGATCGGCACCTATGTGCTGTCGCACGGCTATTACGACGCCTACTACCTGCAAGCGCAAAAGCTGCGGCGCATGATCGCTGACGACTTCCAGCAGTGCTTCAAGCAGTGCGACTTGATTGCTGGCCCGGTGGCGCCGAGCGTGGCCTGGAAGCTGGGCGCTCAGGACAATGACCCCGTGGCGGCTTACCTGGCCGACATCTTCACGCTGCCCGCCAGCCTGGCCGGATTGCCAGGAATGAGCACCCCGGCCGGCTTCGGCGAAGGGGGCATGCCAGTCGGTCTGCAGTTGATCGGCAACTACTTTGCCGAGGGCGCCTTGCTGCACGCAGCGCATGCGTTCCAGCAGGCCACCGATTTCCACACCCGCGCGCCGGTGCTTGCCCGATGAATGCACCAGCCTTGACCCGTGGCTACGAGGTCGTGATCGGCCTGGAAACCCACGCCCAACTCTCGACCGCGAGCAAGATCTTCAGCGGCGCCAGCACGGCCTTTGGTGCCGCGCCGAACACGCAGGCTTGCGCGGTCGATCTGGCCCTGCCGGGCACGCTGCCGGTGATGAACCGTGGCGCGGTCGAACGCGCGATCCGCTTCGGCTTGGCGGTCGGCGCCAAAGTGGCGCCGTTGTCGATCTTCGCGCGCAAGAACTACTTCTATCCCGACTTGCCCAAGGGCTACCAGATCAGCCAGTACGAGACACCTGTGGTCCAGGGCGGCAGCCTCGAGATCGTCGTCGGGGCAGAGAAGAAGGTCGTGCACCTGACGCGCGCCCACCTCGAGGAAGACGCTGGCAAGAGCTTGCACGAAGACTACCAGGGCCAGACCGGTATCGACCTCAACCGCGCCGGCACGCCGCTGCTGGAAATCGTCACCGAGCCCGACATGCGCTCGTCGGCCGAAGCGGTGGAATACGCCAAGGCCTTGCACACGCTGGTGGTCTGGCTCGGCATCTGCGACGGCAACATGCAGGAAGGCAGCTTCCGCTGCGATGCGAACGTCTCGGTGCGCCGGCCCGGACAGCCCTTCGGCACGCGCCGCGAGATCAAGAACCTGAACAGCTTCAAGTTCATGCAGCAGGCGATCGACTTCGAGGTGCAATGGCAGATCGACCGTCTCGAAGACGGGCTGAAGATCGAGCAGGCCACCGTGCTGTTCGATCCCGACAGCGGCGAGACTCGCGCGATGCGCAGCAAGGAAGACGCACAGGACTACCGCTACTTTCCCGACCCGGATCTGCCGCCGCTGGTGATCGCGCCCGAATGGATCGAGCGTGTGCGCGCATCGATGCCCGAGCTGCCCGCCGCGATGGCGGCGCGCTTCGAGCGCGACGATGGCCTGCCGGC
>Ga0209254_10007349_pt1 | contig 10174 bp, 7 predicted proteins | sample FrelakmetDIP11DI_FD_187148 | JGI IMG/M metagenome (GOLD analysis project Ga0209254, IMG submission 187148) | Freshwater lake sediment microbial communities from the University of Notre Dame, USA, for methane emissions studies - DIP11 DI (SPAdes)... | ecosystem: Environmental > Aquatic >...
TTATAAAACAGAGAGAAGAATGCCTACTGCCGGGTGGGTGCCTTGGCTGGGTTTGCTCTAGGGTGCCTGCGTCGTTTCAGTCGCGCGCGGACCTGCCTACATTTACAACCGGCGCCTCCTGGTCAGGGCGGAGTCATTGAGCGGTGAAATCCGTCTTTTCGGATCTCGCATTTTGGGCTTTGACATTTGTCATCGTTCGGTTGATGATCCAGTGCCATGAAGATCCTGCTCATTTATCCCTATTTCATTGAAGAGCGAATGCATGACGAGGACATGAGGGCGGTGCCCATGGGGCTTTACTCTGTGGGAGCCGTCCTGAAGGAGAACCACTATGACGTCGAGATCCTGGACTGGCACGAGATCAACAGAACCCCTGAAAAGATCAAAGAAGAGCTGCTAAAGAAGAAACCGGATGCGATCGGCTTTTCCGTCCTTCATGGAAACCGTTGGGGCGCGATCGAGATTGCCCGCACAGCGAAACAACTCAATCCCAAGGCCCAGGTTGTCTTCGGAGGGATTGGCGCGACTTTTCTCTGGGAGCATTTGCTCGCGAACTTCCCTGAAGTGGATTGTGTGGTCCTTGGTGAAGGGGAATGGACCTTTCTGAACCTCATCAGGCATTTTGAAAAGAAGCAAGATCAAGGGATCGCGCAGATTCGAGGAATCGCGTATAGGGAAAACGGAAAAATTTTGAAAACCGGAGAACCCGATCCTGTAAAAGACCTCGACAGCCTGCCGATTCCTGCAAAACACTTTAGCTACGCGCATGTTTCATCCTCGCGGGGGTGTGCTTGGAATTGCTCTTTCTGCGGTTCCCCTGAATTCTGGGGCAGGAAGATCCGATGGCGCTCGCCGGAGAAGTTCGTAGAAGAACTGGAGTCTCTTTTCGGAAAGGGAGTGACTTTTTTCTACTTCTCTGACGACACCTTCACCATTAATGCAAAGCGGGTCATCGAAATCTGCAAAGGGATCATTGAGAAGAATCTCAAGATAGCCTGGTATGCGATCTCGCGAGTGGATCATGTGGACGAGGAGATGCTTTACTGGATGAGAAGGGCGGGATGCATCCAGATCAGCTACGGTGTGGAAAGCGGGTCCGCGAAAATCAGGAAGGCGTTAGGCAAGCCGGTCAAGACCGAACAGGTTAGGCGGGCCTTCGCACTGACGACACGATACGGGATTCTTTCCAGAGCCTATTTTATCTATGGCGCTCCCGGGGAAACGTGGAAAACCGTTCAGGAGACCATGGACCTCATGGAAGATGTCAAGCCCCTGAGCGCTATCTTCTACATCCTCGATGTTTTCCCTGGAACCGAACTTTACTCGGAGCTGAAAAAAAGGCTTGGCATCACAGAGGATGTCTGGCTCAAGAGAATCGAAGGCATCATGTACTTTGAGACCGATTCGAGAATGAATGATGCGCTCATTCTCGCTTTTGGGAAGAAGCTTCGCACGGCCTTCTACGAGAGAGTTCATTCCTACACAGACTCGATCGAGCTTGTGGATCGAAAGGATCTATATCCGTGGCACGCGGATTTCTGCTCAAGGCTTGGTATGACCTTCAGCCATGGTGATTATTCGAGAATTGAAGAAGTGAAAGAGAAATTTGGAACAGCGGAAAAGCTCTTCCTGAAATCCCTGGGCTACTACCCGGATCATCGGGCGTACCTGGGCCTGGGCATGCTCAAGCAGAAAAAGGGGGAATTCAAAGAGTCTGTGGAGATCCTCAAAGAGGGACTCTCCCATTGGCCGGAAAGCGAAGATCTGAACCTGTGCCTTGGGGTCAGCACCATGAACCTGCGAAATTTCAGAACTGCTCTGGATCACTTTTCCAAGTTCCCGGAATCAAAGACATCACAAAAGTCCATCAATGAGTGCCGAAGGGCGTTGAAGGGATGACAGGTCCTGACCCGGAGGGATCAACGTTGAGGATCCTCTATAAAGTCTCGTTGACCCCGGTCGTCCTTCGATACCTCAGGACGAACGGTTATTCCGATCATGGTGAGGTATCGAACCATGATCGGAATGATGTCTCCTGACTTCTCAGAAGATCATGTACGTTCTCTATAAAACAACTTAAAGAAAAACATGCCAATAAAAAGGCTGAGCCCGGCAGTGAGAAAGAGCGCCGGGAAACCGGCCCGCTCTCCGATATATCCGAGAAGAATGGATCCGAAAAAGGCGCCTCCGTCCATGGAACCCGTGAAGGCGCCTGTAACCTTTCCACGAATGGCGATGGGTTCGTCCCGCACGGCGACGGCGGTGAGGCATGGAAAAAGAAATCCATGGCCGAGACCGGATAGGAGGCCGGAGATGACCAGGATCGTTTCCCCGCCTAAAAAACAAAGGAGAAGAAGGCCTGCCCCTGTGAGAAGCATGGCATAGGGGATAATCCGCAGCTCCCCAAGTCGGTCGGCCAGCCTGCCGCCCACGAACCGGGTAAGGACAGCCATCCCCGAGTAACTCAAGTAATAAATAGAGATAAAGGCGACATTTTTTTCCTTGGCAAAAGGGGAGACAAAGCCTCCAGAAGCGGCAAGGGCATATCCAAAAAGGAATGCAAGCAAGGCGACCTTGAGGGTTCTCGTTTGCAGGAGCACTGAGAAGAAGGAAGAGGAACTCAACGAGGAATGTTCAAAATGGGATTCCGGAATTCGAAGGTGGAGTAAGAATCCCATGGCTCCCATCCCGGAGGCAGCAAGAAAAAAGGGGACAAACCCCGCCTGCTGGATGAGGATTTCGGCAATGGCTGGTCCGACGGCCATCCCTGCGAGGCCTGTGACACCGAACATGCCGATTCCTTCGTTGAGCCTGGTTTCAGGGATAATGTCCGCCATATAGGTGAAGGCAGCTGTGAAGCAAAGGGCGAGACCGATGCCGTGGATAACTCTTACAAAGAGGAGAGCAGGATAGGCGCGGCTCAGGTCTTGATGAAAGAAAAGGTAGGAAAGGGGAAGAATGGTCATTATTGCGCAACCCAGGGTATAACTCCTTTTTCGGCCGATCCGGTCGACCATGGACGATATCCACGGACGAGAGAGGACGGAAGAAAGAGAAAAGACTCCCATCAGAATGCCGATGTCCAGTTTGGAACCCCCGAGGTGTGAAACGAAAAGAGGAAAAAGGAAAAACGAGCCAAAGCTGGAAGAGGTGAAGAAGTTGGCCAGAGACATGGTCAGAAAGGTTCGGGTATAGAGTAGTTGTGCACCTTGCATCTGGAGCGTTTTCCTTTTCGGCCGGGCTTGAGGGCCTCTTAAAGAGTCAGCATCATTACCTTGGTTCAGCTTGCGAAGTCAAAAGAAACATGAGCGAGAAGCATACAAGGGGAACAAATTTCGTGCAAGGTGTGTGTCCTCTGCCCCCCGGAATCTCTAGCGGACCATTACAGGCTCACGGCGACCCTGCTGGAGCGCCTAGGCATTACGGCGCCGGGTCGGGAACCCGTGGCCTTCAAGACGCCTTTTCAACCTTGACAGAACAAAAAGCCTTTCCTATAAAGCTTTTAGAAACGTTCAATCGTAGTTGTATGGGGCCACCCCACCCGGACAGGGCTGGGACTTTTTCTTGCGTTCCGAGGCGCACTGTAAGAGATGTCTTGACCGATTGTTTTTGGGGGAATCAAAATGCCTGAGACATGGGTCAATTACTGGTATTATGGGAAAGACGGTAAATTGATCAAGACGGAAAGGCTGCCAAGAAAAGACATCGTGTTTGTTTATGAAACAGCGGAAAGACCGACGGCCCAGATATCGCGACACACATTCTTCTGCCCCAGCACAGGGGTGACACAGAAGTTCGATGCCGTGTGCGAAGGAGACCGCACATTAAAGCGAAGAGAAATCGTGAGGCAACTGCTCAGTCAATGCACGATGCCTTGAGACGCGTCCACAGAAGCAAGAAAAGTACCCTTCCCTTTGCTGATCAAGGCCGGATCCTGATAATTTTCTCGTCATCCGCACTCATGAAAGACCTTTAAGAATCTTCGGAGAGAATTGATATGACTTGGCTCAGCGGAGCGGAGTGCCGGGGGTTTTTATTTCCACTTTTGAAACCGTGGGAGAAGCCGCTGAAATTTTTCTAGGGAGCGTCACCCATCTGCTGCCGAAAAAAGAAAAGTCATAACAGGCCAGGGGCATTTCCTTTTTCACTGGTTTGACTCGCAGTACCCTATAGTGTAGTTTTTATACCATTGAGTGGAGCGATTCTGATGCTTTTCAGGCTTTTGCGGGTTTTTGCACCGCGTTTTTGAATGGCCGGGCATCAGGAAAGGTTTCTGAGGATATTTATCAGTAAATTGAAGGAGAAGGGATCATGAAAAAAACAATAGGGATGGCCTTTGCCGGGGCACTGGCCTTGATCTGTTCCATGGCCTTGGCCGCTGAGCAGGGCAAAATAAAAGATACGGAGTCCGCCACGCACGGCGGCGACGCAGCCAGGCATCAGATCGTGGACACATACAAGTTTACGGGCTTTGAGGTGGTCCAGATCAACCTGCCGGTGCTCTCCCACTATTCCTACATTCTGGTCTCCGGCAAGGAGGCCTTGATCGTGGATCCGGACCGGGATGTGCAGTTTTACCTGGACTTTGTCTCCAAGAACCGCCTGACGATCAAGGGGGTGTATCTGACTCACTCTCATGCCGATTTTGTGGCCGGGCATCTGGAGATCGTCAAGGCGGTTGATTGCCCGATCTATCAGAGCGCCGCCAGCGGTGCGGCCTACAAGATCAACCCCATGAAGGAGGGATCGACCTTCAGGATCGGTTCCGCCATTGTGAAAGTCCTGGAGACGCCCGGACACACACCGGACGGGACCTGCGGTCTTGTCTTTAGCGGAGAGGAAGACAAGGTGGGCCAGGTCCTCTTTACGGGCGACACTCTTTTTGTCGGCAGCGTCGGCCGTCCAGATTTGCTGGAGGGCAAGATGACGGCTGCGTCCCTCGCTTCCATGGGTTTCGACACCTGGAATAACAAACTCTCCAAGCTGGATGACTCCATCATGGTGCTGCCGGCCCATGGGGCGGGCAGCCTCTGCGGGGCGCATTTGAGCGACAGTCCCAAAAGTACGATCGGGGCTGAGCGAACCTCGAATCCTTACCTCATCCTCAAGAGCCGGTCGGAGTTCATCACAGCCGTATTGCAGGACCTGCCGGAGGCGCCTCAGTACTTCAAGCACAATGCCGCCATGAACCGGCAGGGACCGGCCCTGGTCAACTGGGCCGCGCCTCTGCCCGCAGAAGTCAAGGCCGAGCAAGCGTTGATGGACACGTCGAAGGTCTACGTCGTGGACATTCGGGACTCCTCGGTTTATGCGGCCGAACACATTCCCCGTTCCGTTAATATCGGAATCCGAGGGAGGTTCGAGACCTGGGTGGGGACCATGGTCCCATGGACCATGCATGAGTCGGACAAACTCGTGGTCCTGGGCAGCAAGGCGGAACTCAAGGAAGCCCTTTACCGGCTCCACCGCATCGGGTACGAAGCCGGCGTACTCACGCCGGAGACATGGAAGGCTGCCAAGCTGCCGACCAAGAAGGTTGACTTCATCAAGCCTTCCGAGCTTTACAGTCAGATGAAGGCAGGGACCGGCCCGATTATCGTGGACGTGCGGCTGCCCAACGAATGGATGGGCCTGAGGATAGGGAAGATCCTGAACCTTCCCCTGACCCATCTGAGCGAGCTGTCGTCCAAGCTTGATCCGTCTCAGCCTGTCGTGACGGTCTGCAATTCCGCCTACCGGTCGAGCCTGGCCATTGGGCTTTTGGAAGCCAAGGGATTCCAGAAAGTGACCTCCCTTGCCGGTGGGAGCGAAGCCTGGATCGATGCCGGGCTTCCCGTCCATGGTGCTGAGACGGCAATCCCTGCTGCCGGAGCCGACCCGGTCAAGCGGGAGATCAGGCTGGCCGATCGGATGTCGGCCGATGAGTTGCGCCGCCTGGCCAAGGACCTGCCGGGAACCTTTGACCTGGTGGATATCCGGCCCGCGGATCAGTTCAAGGATTATCACATTCCGGGCTCACGGAATGCCGATATCGCCGAAGTGCTCAACAACCCGGCCTACCTGACCGGTGCCGGGCCGCTCATTCTCGTTGATCGCGACGGCTCGCTGGCCATGCAGATCGCCGGCATCCTGTCCCAGAAAACACAGAGGACCATCAAGGCCCTGCACGGCGGCCTGGAAGCATACTGGAAGGACAGCGGCTGGAAGGACGCAGCGAAAGCGGTTGCGGCGCCTCCTTCACCTGCACTTCCTGCTGCGCCTGCGAAACCGGACAGCCCCAAGGCTGAACCGCCCAAGGCTCCCAAGAAAAAATCCGCGGGGTGTTGATCATGAAAGAGTCCATGGGACCCAAACCCTACATGAATCCGTACCTGGCAGGGGTGATTCTCGGCTTGACGCTCCTGGCATCTTATATGGTGCTCGGAGCCGGGCTCGGGGCATCCGGCGGCATCGCACGAATCGCCGCTTATCTCGAGGGCGGGCTTGCGCCTTCCCACGTCGGCTCCAGCGAGTACTTCGGGGCATGGGGAAAGGAACCCCTCCATTACTACCTCGTGTACATGTTTTTCGGCGTTTTCGCCGGAGGGCTAATCTCGGCGTTTCTGAGCCGAAGACTGAAGTTCCAGGTCGAGCGAGGACTCAAGGCCCCAAGACAATTTCGCCTTGTGCTGGCCTTGGCCGGAGGAGTGCTGGCCGGTTTCGCGAGCCGTTTGGCCCAGGGCTGCACCTCGGGACAGGCTCTGTCCGGAAGCGCCATGCTCCTCTCAGGCAGCCTGGTCTTCTTGATCTGCGTCTTTGCCGGGGGATATGCGGCAGCGTGGTTCGTAAGGAGGCAGTGGCATGATTAGCACGTTCTTCGGACTGGATGCGCTGTCTTCGTCGGCTGCCATGGCGGCCGCGTTCCTGATCGGACTGGCCTTCGGATTTTCCCTGGAGCAGGCGGGTTTCGGCAGTTCCCGCCGGTTGGCAGGCATCTTCTACTTCCGTGATATGGCGGTACTCAAGGTCATGTTCACGGCGGTGCTCGTGGCCATGCTGGGGCTCCAGTACGCGAGCGGACTTGGGCTGATCAAGGAAGATCAGCTCTTCTTCATGCCCAGCATCTACGGGCCGCAGATCGTGGGCGGTCTGATTTTCGGAGTGGGCTTTGTCATGGGCGCCTGGTGCCCTGGGACAGCGGCGGTGGGCGTGGCTTCCGGCCGACTGGATGCGCTGGTGTTCCTTGCAGGCGCTGGAATCGGAAGCGTCTTCTTCAACGAGCTCTTCGGCATCTTGAAGGGCCTCTACACCTGGGGGGACAGGGGCGTTCGGTTTGCCTGGCAGGACCTGGGCCTGTCGGCTTCAGGATTCGGCTTCCTCATGGTGGCTGCGGCACTGTTCATGTTCTGGGGATCCGAGTACCTTGAAAAAAGGAGAGCAGTAGGCGGCGCTTATTGGCGGAGTCCCTTTTTGAGATCCTTCAGCGTCGTCATGATCCTTCTGGCCCTCGGCCTCATGGCCATGGAGGGAAGGGTTGCGGGCGACAGGCCTGCAGGCCTTCAGATAAGGACCTCCGCCATGTTGGCGGAGATTGAATCGGCAAAGGACCACATGGAGCCAGAAGAACTGGCCGACCGGCTGATGCGGGGAGAGCCGGGGCTCCTGGCGGTCGACATCCGGCCGGCAGAGGAGTATGCGGAGTTTCACATTCGCGGCGCCGTGCACATGTCCATGGCCGACTTGCCGGAGTTCCTTGCGGGCAGGGAGAACCAGGGAATCATCGTCCTCTACTCCAACGGCATGACCCATCCGGCCCAGACCCGTGATGCCCTGTTCCGCATGGGCTTCACGAACGTTTACATTCTGACCGACGGCCTTGCAGGGTTTTTGGACCGCATTCTCAAACCCGCATCCCTCAGGACAGAACTGCTGTCTGCGGAGCAGACGGCGAGGATCAACGAGTGGAGATCGTATTTCATCGGCACGGAAAAACCAGCCCAAGCCGAGCCTGAAAAGCCCCTGGCCGTCTCAGATCCCGTGCCGCCTGCGTGGCCGGGCCTGGTGGAGCCTGCGTGGCTGGCCGAGAACCTCGGCAATCGGGAAGTCCGGGTCATCGAGGTTCGGGCTCAAGCCCAGTACAACAGTGGACACATTCCAGGATCCGTGTGCGTTTCCCATGACAACTTCCGTGGCGTGGTGGGCGGCGTCTCCTCCATGCTGCAGCCCTCTGACCTTTTGGCAGGCCACATGTCCCTCATGGGGATCAAGCCCACGGATAGGGTGGTGATCGTCCCTGATGACAAACCCCACGACGCGACTCTGGTGGCCATGGCATTGGCGCGTCTGGGCCACGGGCGCTTCGGCATCCTCAACGGCGGTTTTCCTCGCTGGACTCTTGAAAAGAGACCTGTCACGACCGAACTGCCTAAGGTTGAGAAGTCCCAATACCCGGTCCCCTCTCCCGATGTCTTTACGAAGACGTACAAGGAAATCATGGAGGTCCTCAAGGCTGCGGATCATGTCATCCTTGATGTCCGTCCAACGGAATACTACACGGGAGAGAAGGTGGATGAAGCCAGGGGCGGGCACATCCCCGGAGCCAAGAGCCGGCCCTACACAGAGGACCTTTCCAAGTACGGCAAAGTCACACTGCTAAAGCCGTCGGAGCAACTCGCAACAGCCTACGCTTCCCTCGTGCCCAATAAGCAGACGACGGTGATCATCCACTGCCGCACCGGCCATCAGGCCAGCCAGACCTTTTTTGTGATGCGATACCTGCTGGGCTATGAGAGGGTGTTGTGGTACGACGCCGGCTGGTCTGAATGGGCGGCAAGAAGCGAGTTACCTGTCGAGAAATGATGGGCGCCGGACCGGATCAAAATGGTCGTGGCGTCTTTGAGAATGGAACATGGCCGAAATCAGCAGGGCAGTGATCCCGTGCGAAATCACGGTGATCAAAGACTTGTTTCAGGAGTACGCGGAATCTCTGAATTTCGACCTGGACTTCCAGGATTTCAGAGAGGAACTGGAGACTCTGCCGGGGAAGTATCGCGCACCAAAGGGATCCATTCTTGTCGCAAAAGAAAACGGCGAGACTCTCGGGTGTGTCGCCGTGCGGCCGCTGGGTTCGGAGATCTGTGAGATGAAACGGCTCTATGTGAAACCGGCGCACCGCGGTAAGAAGGTAGGACGAGAGCTTGCCGTGGCGATCATCGAGGAAGCAAAGAGACTCGGTTACAAGGCGATGAGACTGGATACTGTAGAGGCCATGAAGGAGGCATCAGCGCTCTACCGGGCCCTGGGATTCCAATCGATCGATGCGTACACCTACAACCCCCTTCCCGGGGCGATGTACTTCGAGCTCAAGCTAAGAGCATAGAGCACGGAGCATAGAGCGGGGAGTCAGAATCTTTATGAACTCGCAAAAAGCCACAAAGCCGTATTCTGTTCGTGGTTCGATACCTGCCTGCGCCGAGGCTTCGGCAGGCAGGCCTCACCACGAACGATAATTCAGAAACTTTCACGTGCGTTAAAGCGTTCGCCCTGAGGTATCGAAGGGTGAACGCAACCTTTTCCGGGTTCATCGAGCTTATGAGATGCCGTACTTCTCCTTGAGAATCCCGGCGGCGCCTTTGATGTCTTCTTTGATGATCGCAGCGGAACGTTCAAGCTGACCTCTGAAGTCCTCGACAGGAAGTTCGTAAATTTTTTCTACTCCATAGGGTCCAATCTTCGCAGGCACACCGAAGCTCATGGAGTCGAGCCCGTCTTCTTTCTTGAGGAGGCCGTACTCGTTTTCGAGGATGGCAATCACGGGCTGCACTTCTGATTCGCCTTTGATGATGGCCCGAAGCATGTGGCAGGCAGCCCTTGCAGGACCTGCTGAGGCGCTCTGCCCTGTCTCATTGACGAAATGGGTCCCACCCTTCTTAGCTTCATCCATCACTTCCCGGATCTTTTGTGGATCAATACCGGCAACCCTGATGACCTCCTCCAGGGGAATACCGCTCACGGAAAAGTAGCGAGGATGGGCCACCATGGAATCTCCGTGATCTCCAAAAACGATGCCTCGCATGTCGGTCCCTGAAATGCCGAGAACCTGAGACACGGCAAGGCAGATTCTTCTGGCATCCAGGTTGCCGGCCTGGCCCATAATGTTCTCCCTTGGAAAGCCGGTCACCTTGTACCCCACCCA
>Ga0209254_10007350_pt1 | contig 10173 bp, 10 predicted proteins | sample FrelakmetDIP11DI_FD_187148 | JGI IMG/M metagenome (GOLD analysis project Ga0209254, IMG submission 187148) | Freshwater lake sediment microbial communities from the University of Notre Dame, USA, for methane emissions studies - DIP11 DI (SPAdes)... | ecosystem: Environmental > Aquatic >...
CAGCTCATCGCGGGGCTGGAGCTCGTCGCCGGACAACTGCACCACGCACTCTCCGCGCAGGGCCTCGAAGAGGTCCCCGCATCGCCCGGTGACGAGTTCGACCCCACGGTCCACGAGGCGGTCATGACGCAGCCCTCGGACGATCACGATGAAGGAGCCGTCCTCGAGGTGCTCGAGCGCGGCTACGTGCTGCACGGTCGCCTCCTGCGGCCGGCGAAGGTGGTCGTCGCGAGGTAGGCGATGGGTGACTTCTACCAGACACTCGGCGTCGCCAAGACCGCCTCCCAGGACGAGGTCAAGAAGGCCTTCCGCAAGCTCGCCCGCCAGTACCACCCCGACAAGAACCCCGGGGACAAGGCCGCGGAGGACAAGTTCAAGGAGGTCAACCAGGCCTACGAGACCCTCTCCGACCCGGCCAAGCGCAAGCAGTACGACGAGCTCAGCCGCCTGGGCGCCTTCGGCGCCGGCGCCGGCGGGGGCTTCCGTCCGGGTCAGGGCGGTTTTCAGGGCTTCGACCCGCGCGTCTTCCAGCAGGGCGGGGCGACGTTCGAGATGGGCGACCTCGGCGACATGCTCTCCGGCCTGTTCGGCGGCGCCGCCGGAGGACGGCCCGGCGCCCGCGGGCGCCGGCAGGCCGCCGAGCGCGGCGCCGATCTGCAGGCCGAGGTCACCGTCTCGTTCGATGACTCCCTGCGCGGCGTGACGGTCCGCGTCCCGCTCGAGAAGCCGGACACCTGTGACGCCTGTCGCGGCACCGGCGCCAAGGCGGGTACGACGCCGAAGGTCTGCCCCGACTGTCAGGGGCGTGGAGTGATCGCCCAGAACCAGGGCTTCTTCGCGCTCTCGCAGCCCTGCCCCCGCTGCCTGGGCAACGGGACGCTCGTCGAGCATCCGTGTCCGGAGTGCGGTGGCAGCGGCGTACGGACCCGCACGCGGCGCTACTCTGTCAAGGTCCCGGCCGGCGTCAAGGACCGCAGCCGCATCCGCATCAAGGGCAAGGGCGAGGCCGGCCAGCGTGGCGGACCGGCGGGCGATCTCTATGTGGTCGTGCGCGTCGAGGAGGACGTGTTGTTCGACCGTCGCGGCGACGACCTCGTCCTCGAGGTCCCCGTGACCCTCAGCGAGGCGGCGCTCGGCACGCGTGTCAAGGTGCCCACGCCGGGAGGCGGCAGTGTCTCGCTCAAGGTGCCGGCGGGGAGCCAGGACGGGCGGACCCTGCGCGTGCGCGGAAAGGGCGCTCCGAAGATCAAGGGCGGTCAGGGCGACCTGCTGGTGCGTCTGCGCATCGCGGTGCCAGACAAGCTCAGCAAGGAGCAGAAGCAGCTGCTCGAGAAGCTCGGCGCGACGCTCGTCGATCCGCGTGACGCGGCGTTCAGGCGCGCCTGAGGGACCGTATGAGACTGCAGGACATGACACACGGGGCAGGTGGACGATGAGGTTCGAGGACGACCTCGACAGCCCCCTCTTCATGATCTCGATCGCCGCCGAGCTGGCCGGCATGCACCCGCAGACCCTGCGTGTCTACGAGCGGCGTGGCCTCGTGCGGCCGCAGCGCTCGGCGAAGAACACGCGGCGCTACTCGCGCCGCGACGTCGAGCGGCTTCGGCGGATCCAGGAGCTCACGGACATGGGTCTCAACCTGGCCGGCGTCGAGCGAGTCCTGGCGATGGAGGGACAGCTCGCCGCCATGGCGCGCGAGGTCGAAGGGCTCCGCGCGCGCCTCAGCGAGACCATGGACGACATGCGCAGGGCGGTGGCGCAGGCTGAGCGCGGGCAGCGCTTCGAGCTCGTCCCGCTACGCTCGGCGGCGCTCGTGCCGCTGCCGCGTCGGCGGCGCGGGCGCTGACACTCAGCGCCAGCACAGCGAAGGGATCGCACATGGACGTGAACAAGTTCTCCGAGCGGGCGCGCGAGGCGCTCGAGACCGCGCAGGGAGTGGTGCGCCGCGGCGGCGGCAGCCAGGTCGGCACCGAACACCTCCTGCTCGGCGTACTCAGCCTGCCGGGGGGCGTCGTCGACCAGCTCTTCGGCCTCATGAGCATCGACAAGGGCGGTGTCATGGCGCGCGCCGGACGGCTCGCCGAGGCGAGCGGCGGCCACGGCGGTGCGGGCGACCAGCTCTCGCTGACCCCACGCGCCAAGGCCGCCCTCGACATCGCCGTCCAGCGCGCCCAGCAGATGGGCGACCCCTTCGTCGGCACCGAACACCTGCTGCTCGGCATCGCGCTCGAGGGCGAGGGGCGTGGCAGCGCGGTCCTTCGCGAGGCCGGTGTGACCGAGGAGGCGCTCGTGCGCGCCCTCGCTCAGGTGCATTCGGCGGGCGTCGATTACGAGGAACAGGCCACCGGCGAGAGCATGCTCAAGCTGTACACCCGCGACCTGACCGCTCTGGCGCGCGACGACCGGCTCGACCCCGTGATCGGCCGCGACGAGGAGATCAAGCGTGTCGTCCAGGTGCTCAGCCGCCGCACCAAGAACAACCCCGTGCTGATCGGCGAGCCCGGGGTGGGCAAGACGGCGATCGCCGAGGGTCTGGCACAGAAGATCGTCGCCGCCGACGTGCCCGAGAGCCTGCGCGGCAAGCGCGTGCTGGCCCTCGACCTCGGCGGCATGGTCGCCGGTGCGAAGTACCGGGGCGAGTTCGAGGAGCGCCTCAAGGGGGTGCTCGACGAGATCCAGCGCTCGCGCGACGTCGTGCTGTTCATCGACGAGCTGCACACCGTCGTCGGCGCCGGCGCGGCCGAAGGGGCGGTCGACGCCTCCAACATGATGAAGCCCCTGCTCGCCCGCGGCGAGCTGCAGGCGGTGGGCGCGACCACACTCGACGAGTACCGCGAACACATCGAGAAGGACGCCGCCCTGGAGCGGCGCTTTCAGCCGATCCTCGTCGGCGAGCCGAGCGTCGAGGACACGATCGCCATCCTCCAGGGCTTGCGCGACAAGTACGAAGCCCACCACAAGGTGAAGATCACCGACGAGGCCCTGGCGGCCGCGGCGACCCTCTCGGATCGCTACATCAGCGGTCGCTTCCTGCCCGACAAGGCGATCGACCTGCTCGACGAGGCGGCCAGCAAGTTGCGCATCGAGGCGACCATGCTGCCCGCCGACCTGCGGGAGATGGAGGTGCGCCTGAACGACCTCGCGCGCGAGGGCGCCGCCGCCGTTCAGGCGCAGGACTACGAGCGCGCCGCGCAGCTCCGCGACCAGGCCGACAAGATCCAGCGCACGTTCGTCCGGGCCAAGGACGCCTGGCTTGGTGACAAGGGCATCGCCGACGCGACCGTCGACGCCGACGATATCGCCGGCATCGTCAGCAAGTGGACGGGGATCCCCGTGCAGCGCATGCGGCAGGCCGAGGCCGAGAAGCTCCTCGGCATGGAGCAGAAGCTGCACGCGCGGGTCGTCGGCCAGGATCGGGCCGTCGTGGCCGTGGCCGAGGCCGTGCGCCGCGCCCGCGCCGGCCTCAAGGACCCGAAGCGGCCGATCGGCTCGTTCATCTTCCTCGGCCCGACCGGTGTGGGGAAGACCGAGCTCGCCCGCGCCCTGGCCGAGTTCCTCTTCGACGACGAAGAGGCCATGGTGCGCCTCGACATGAGCGAGTACATGGAGCGCCACAGCGTGTCGCGTCTCGTGGGCGCTCCGCCCGGCTACGTGGGCTACGAGGAGGGCGGCCAGCTCACCGAGGCGGTGCGCCGCCGGCCGTACAGCGTCGTCCTGCTCGACGAGATCGAGAAGGCGCATCCCGACGTGTTCAACATGCTCCTGCAGATCCTCGACGAGGGCCGCCTGACCGACAACAAGGGCCGCACCGTCGACTTCAAGAACACGGTCATCATCATGACGAGCAACGTCGGTGCGCCGCTCATCCCGGCGGGCGACGAGATGGTGCGCGAGTACGAGCGCGTCGAGCGCCAGCTCATGGATGAGCTCAAGCAGGTGTTCCGGCCCGAGTTCCTCAACCGGGTCGACGAGATCATCGTCTTCCACGCCCTGACGCGCGAGCAGCTCCGGCGGATCGTCGAGCTGCTCGTCGAGAAGGTACGGCGCCAGGTCGCGGCGCAGGGCATGACGCTCGAGGTCAGCCCCGAGGCCGAGGACCTGATCGCCGACGCCGGCTACGACACCCAGTTCGGCGCGCGGCCGCTCAAGCGCGCCATCCAGCGCCTGCTCGAGAACCCGCTCTCGCGCGAGCTCCTCCAAGGGACCTTCTCCGAGGGAGACACCGTGCGCGTGACGGTCGCCGAGGGGGCTCTGGTCTTCGGCCGCTGACGCTTCGGCGCCCGGCGGCCGGCGCGCCCGGCCGCAGGGCGCCGTGTGCTACAGTGGCCGCGATGCGCAAGGGTCACACGTTCTTCTTCGCGGGTCTCGTGAGCGCCGCCACCGGGCTGTTCGCGGCGCCTCAAGACGGCGGGTCCCGGCGCGCCGCCCTCGTCCGCCTCAGGTCGGGCTGGCGGCGCCGAGGTGGGGTCTCGGCATTCGCCGGCGCCCCGTGCGCCGCGGAGGACCGGACCGCCCCGGAGGTATGGTCGCCGGCGTCACCGGGCGCCGGCACAGAAGGGAGCTGAGGGAGCTATGGCGGATGCGAGCGCGGACGCACCGGAGACCAACCGGGCCGATAGCGGCTTCCAGGAGCTCAGGATCGTCGCCTACGTCGACCGCTTCAAGGTCGTCGGCACCGCCTCCTTCGGGGTCGGTCATCGGGCCACCTCCCGGCGCGCCTCGGACTTCATTCGTTCGTTCAACGACACGCGTCTCACGCTCGCCGACGCCGACATCTTCGACTCGCATTCGGGCGAGCTCCTCGAGGAGTCGCCCTTCGTCGTGCTCAACCTCGACAAGGTCGACTTCATCTACGCCCGCGACGACGAGCCGCCGGCGACCGAGCCCTCCTGACGGGTCCACGGCCGAATCCGACAGAGTGACCGCGGTGTACACGTTCGACGTCCTTATCCCGACGGCGCGGTTCGCCTTCAGCGTCGAGAACGGCGCCGTCGACGTGCTGCCGGAGCACCGCTCTCCGGAGGCGTACCTCGCCTACAGCCGTCTGCGCACCGAGAAGGCGGTGGTGGGCATGACGACGTTCCCCAACACCGTTCTGTTGCGCGGCGACCCCGCGCTTGGCGCCGCCACGATCCTCGTCGATCCCGGCCTGCAGTTCCAGAACGAGCCTGTCCTCAAGGCGCTGACCGCGCTCGGCCTGAGTCTGGACGACATCGATCTCGTGGCGCTGACGCACGCGCACGACGACCACGCCTGCGCGTGCGTCGACTTGCCGCTGCCCGTGGCGCTGCACGAGCTCGAGATCGGCGCGCCGCACTGGCCCGTGGTCGAGGGCATCCTGGGGGCGCGCGAGCTGCGCGTCCTTCGCGGCAGCGAAGGAGAGCTCGCGCCGGGCGTCCGCTGGGCGCTGACCCCCGGCCACACCTCCGGCGGCGTGACCTATGCCGTCGACACGCCGGAGGGCGTCGTGGTGCTCTGCGGTGACATCGTCGGCCCGGCTCGCGCGCGCTTCGACGCGATGGACCCGGAGCCCGGCCCCGAGGCCGTCGAACTGCTCGCCTCGTGGCGCCGCATCCGCGCCTTCTCACCCCGGCTCGTGATCGCCGGTCACGTGCCGCCGTTCGCGCTCTGACGGTCGTCTCCGGCGCCGCTCGCGCCGCCCGGCGCCGAAGCCGGGACGAGCGCGAGCCTGTGCTACACTGACCGCTCCAACGGTGCCGCTGGGAGCCTGACTGTGCCCATCTACGAGTATCGATGCGACGACTGCGAGGTCCTTCTCGAGGTGATGCAGAAGATGAGCGACGATCCCCTCGAGGTGTGCGAACGTTGCGGCGGCCACCTGCGCAAGGTGCTGCATCCGGTGGCGATCCACTTCAAGGGTTCGGGCTTCTACACCACGGACTACGGGCGCGGTTCAGGCGGCCGGCAGGAGAAGGACGGCGGCGAGACCTCGTCGCCGTCCGGAGACGGGCCGGCGGCCGAGCCCGCGAAAGCGAAGGCCGAGACTTCTGCGGGGGCCGGCGACGGCGCGGCGGGCAAGCCCGCCAGTGCCAAGACGCCGGCCTCTTCCTGAGAAGCGAAGGGGGCGAGCGTGGAGTCACCGAACGATGACACCCTGCGCCGCGCACAGACCACGATGCGCAGCCTGGTCAGCGACGGCGCCTCGCGTCTCCCGGCGCTGAACATCGTCGCCGACGCCATCCGTCTCGAGCTCGAGCGACGCGGGAGCGTCGCGATCCTCTACGTCAAGCTCGACCGCTACGGACGGCTCGAGCCCATCTTCGGCTGGCGGATCGTCCACGACATCCTGGACGCCGTCGCCGCCAACCTCGGCGGCATGGTCGGGAGCACACTCCGCCGCCTCGACGTGGTCGCCGACTTCACGCTCACCGATGACGCCTTCATCGTGCTGCTCTCGCCCCCACGATCGGCCGAGACCATCTCCGGCGAGGACCTCGCCCAGGTGACGCGCCGCGTCTACGAGCGCCTGCAGTCGCTGCTCCTCAACGACCTGGCGCCGGGCGTCTACGACCGCGTCCATCCGTCGGTGGGAGCGGCGATCCTCGAGGCCGACGAGGCCCTCACCTTCGAGCAGAACCTGCAGCGTGGCGTCGCGCTCGCGATGCAGGCTGCCGAGGAGCAAGCCGTGCTCTACGAGCAGGAGCTCGAGAAGACCCTCGCCCACTGTGTCGAGGAGGGGGAGCTCGAGCCGCTGTTCGAGCCGGTCGTCGACCTCGCGACGCGCGCCGCGATCGGCTACCGCAGCAGTCTGCGGGGTCCGTTCTACGCGCCGCTGCGGCTGCCCGACGTGCTCCTCGACGTGGCTCGTCGTTCGAGCCTGCTGCCCTCCTACGGGGTCGCCGCCAGGGCGGCGACCGTCGAGGCGGCCGCCGGGCTTGAGCCCCACGACCTGCTCTTCGTCTGGTGCGCCACCGCCGAGCTTCCCAACGCCGCGATCGTCGCCCTCAGCGAGTTCTACTCGCTCAACCAGGCGCTCGTGCCCCAGCACGTCGTCTTCGAGATCGACGCCGACGAGCTGCGCACGAACACGGCGTCCACGCTGCGCACGCTCGCGAACGTGCGCGAGATGGGATTCCAGCTCTGCCTCGCGGGGCTGGGGGCTCAGTTCACGACGCTCGAGCTCATCGCCGAAGCGTCTCCCGACTTCCTCTGCCTCGACCCGGTGCTCGTCGCCGGTGTCACCGGAGAGCAGACGGCGGTCGAGGTGGTCCAGCTCCTCGTGCGCTTCACGGGCCGCATCGGCGCCCAGCTGGTCGCGACCGGGGTGAAGAGCGAGGAGCAGGAGGACATCCTGCGGCGCAACGGGGTCGAGCTGTTCTGCGGCGACCTCTACGCGCGACCCGACGCTTGCCTGCCGAAAGTAAGCTTCTCGCGCTGAGGCGCGTTCACGCGCTCAGCGCCGCCGCCTCGCTTTCGCGGCTGGCGAGGGTCGCGATGGTCACGCGGTTTCGCCCCCGGTGCTTCGAGGCATAGAGCGCGGCGTCGGCGCGTTCGATCAGTTCCTTCTCGGTGCTCGCCGCGGCCGGGTAGCTCGCGACGCCGACGGAGACCGTGGCGTACGCGTGACGGCCGCCGCGGACGGTCACCGAGAGGTCCTCGACCGAGGCGCGCAGGCGCTCGGCGAGCTCGAAGCCCTGCGACTCGTCGCCGCGGATGAGCACGGCGAACTCCTCGCCGCCGTAGCGCGCCGCCAGGTCCGCCTCGCGCACCAGGCTGCGCAGCGCGGCGCCGACTCTGCGCAACAGCTCGTTGCCCGCCTCGTGCCCGTGGACGTCGTTGAACTCCTTGAAGTGGTCGAGGTCGAGCATGAGCAAGGTGAGCTGGCCCCCGTAGCGGTCGGTCTTGGTGACCTCGTTGTGGAGGTAGTCGACGAAGGTGCCATAGTTGTAGAGGCCGGTCAGGCGGTCGCAGAGCGACGTGGCGGCGAGCGTGGCCTGCAGACGGTGATGGTTGCGCTGCACGCGTCCGAGCAGCAGGCCCGCGAGCCCGAAGAGCGCCGTCCCGAAGACCGCCTGGCGCACCGCCGCGGGGGTCGGCGTCTCGGCGAACGCGAACACGTTGACGAAGAAGAGCCCGAGCCACCCGGTCACGATGAGGCTGCCGAGCTCGAAGAAGAAGACCGAGGCGAGGACGAGAGGGAACACGAAGAGGGGCCAGAGGTACGCCGGTCCGAGGACGACGACGACGGTCGTCATGGCGACGAGCACGGCGGCGAGGACTATGCCGCGGCGGGTGAAGGCGCGGCGACCAGCCAGGTCGCCGGCAGCATGGCTCGTCTCGGTCATGGGGCTCCTTCTCAGCCTTCTCCCCTGGTCTTACGACGCCGGTCGTGGCATTTCCTGCGCTTCGGGGGGCGTGCGGAGCGTGCAGTACAATGAGGCTGTGACCCTCCAGCTCCTGCTCACGAACGATGACGGCATCGCCTCCCCCGGCATCGCGGCCCTGCGCCGCGCCATCGACGGTCTCGGCGCGGTCACGACACTCGCCCCCGCCGCCAACAGCAGCGCGGTCGCGCGCAGCATCACCATCGACCGCGCCCTTCGCGTGCGGCCGGCCGTGTTCGGCGGCGGCTTCGAGGGCCTCGCCCTCGACGGCACGCCGTCCGACTGTGTCCGCGTGGCCTTGCTCGGCGTCGTGACCCCCATCCCCGACCTGGTCGTGTCCGGCATCAACCTGGGGGCCAACCTCGGCGCCGACGTGACCTACTCCGGCACCGTCGGCGCGGCGCTCGAGGCCGCGCTGCGCGGCGGCGCCGGCATCGCGCTGTCGGTCGAGAGCCGCGAGCCTCGCTGGCTCGACGAGGCGGTCCCCCTGGTGCGCGCGATCCTGCGCCGGGCGATCGAGTACGGAGTCCCGGCGCAGACCGTCCTCAACATCAATCTGCCCGACGCCCCGGCGGCCGCGATCCGCGGCGTGCGCCCGGCGCGCCTCGGCGGCGCGAGCTGCCACGACCGCGTCACGCTCGCCGGCGACGGCGGGGGCGAGTACTTCGTCCCGTGCGACGGGCCCGGACCGGCCGCCGGCTTCGACACCGACTTCGAGGTCGTCGCCGCGGGCTGCGTGGCGCTCACCCCGCTCCGCTACGATCTCCTCGACGCGGAGCTGCTCGCCGACCTCGCGGCGTGGGAACTCGATCTCGAGACCGTTGGCGGCTAGCGGTGGCGCCGGTGCGAGGCTTCGATCCCGTCCTCTTCGACCTCGACGGTACCGTGGTCGACACGGTCGAGCTCATCGTGCTCTCGTTCCGCCACGCCGTACGCACGGTGCTCGGCGAGGACCTTCCCGACGAACAGATCACCGCCGGCGTCGGCCAGCCGCTCATGGCGCAGATGGAGCGGCTCTCCCCAGAGCACGCGCAGGAGCTGTACGACGTCTATCGCGAGTACAACCACCGCCGCCACGACGAGCTTATCCGCGGCTTCGGCGGGGTCGCCGAGGCGCTCGCCGCGCTCAGGAGCGCCGGCCGGCGCCTCGGCATCGTCACGTCGAAGAGCCGCGACACCACGGCCATGGCCTTCGCCGCCGTCGGCATGCGCGACGCCTTCGATGTCGTCGTGACCGCGACCGACACCCAGGCGCACAAGCCCTCGGCCGAGCCGATCCTCCTGTGCCTCGAGAGGCTCGCGGCACGACCCCACGCGACGACGCCGGCCTTGCCGGCCATCTACATCGGCGACAGTCCGGTCGACATCGAGGCCGGCAAGGCGGCCGGCATCGCCACGGCGGCGGTCGCCTGGGGTGTGTTCGGGCGCGCCGCGCTGCTCCGGGCCGGGCCTGACTTCTGGCTCCAGAGGCCGGACGAGCTCGTCGACCTGTGCCTTCGCGGCGAAGGGCGCGCGGCGCGCGACGCGGTCGCGGTACCGCCCGCGGGCTGAACGGAGGGGACGATGGACGCTGCCGACGCGGCGAGACGCGCCGACGTTGCTCTGGTCGCAGTGGGCATCATCGAAGGGGAAGGATATGATCGCTCACATCTGGAGCTGCCGGGCGACCAGGAACGATTACTCAAAGCCGTTGCCGCAACCGGAACGCCGACCGTCGTCGTGCTGTTTGCGGGCAGCGCAGTCACCATGGGGAATTGGATCGAAAACGTGGGGGCAATCGTGGACGTCTGGTACCCGGGAGAGGAGGGGGGCACCGCAATTGCGGAGG
>Ga0209254_10007351_pt1 | contig 10170 bp, 8 predicted proteins | sample FrelakmetDIP11DI_FD_187148 | JGI IMG/M metagenome (GOLD analysis project Ga0209254, IMG submission 187148) | Freshwater lake sediment microbial communities from the University of Notre Dame, USA, for methane emissions studies - DIP11 DI (SPAdes)... | ecosystem: Environmental > Aquatic >...
CTCGGCGGTCTCATGGTCGGGATCGGCGAGCAGGGTGAACGGGAGGTCGTGCTTCTGCTTGAACTTCACGTGCGACGCCTCGCTGTCGGGGCTGACGCCCAGCACGACAGCGCCACTCCGCTCGAACTCCCCCCAGGCGTCGCGGATCCCGCATGCCTGCGTCGTACATCCCGGCGTGTCGTCCTTTGGGTAAAAGTAGAGAACGACCGGCTTCCCACGGAGGGACGACAACCTGACGGTCTCGCCCGCGTCCGACGTCAACGCGAAGTCGGGTGCTGCGGTGCCTTCCTCTGCTGCCACGTATGCCTCCAGTCGTCGTCCCCGTAGGTAGTGAGAGCGCCCCGAGCGTATCGGCTCGGCGTCGGAGTGCGCGACCGCGACGTTCACCGGCACGAACACGGGGCCTGGCGGAACCGGCAACGCGGTGCGCGTCAGCGGGTACGAGGAGTGGTCGCTCGCCCCCCGACGGCCTGATCGCCGGCTCGCCGGGCCGCTACAACCGGGCGGGGTACGACCGGCAGCTCGAGCACGGGGCGGAGGGCGCGGCGTAGGCGACCGTGGTGTGGGCCCGCGGGGTAGGCTCGTACGGTGGTCGAGGCCCATCGCTACCTCGCGTACGCCGTCATCGCCGGCTGTCTTCTTGCCGGCATCTTCGGGCTCGTTGCCTACCGCCGCGGATCGCTCCTGAGCGGCGCAGCCGTGCACCTGCTGGCGCTGCCGCAGACGCTGCTCGTGGCGCAGGCGGCGTTCGGGTTGCTGCTGCTCTCGGGGGACTACCGGGCTGCAGACGAGCTCCACTACGTCTACGGGGCCGTCGCGCTCGGGATCGTCCTCTCGCCCTGGTTCTACGCGCCGGCGGACCCGCGCAGGCGACTGCTCTGGTTCGCGGTCTCGGCGCTCGTCGCCGCGGCACTCGGCGTTCGTGGCACCATGACCGGGTCGTGAGACGCTTCTACGAGAACAGGACGGTGCGCGGTCTGGCGATCGTCGCGCTGATCTCGCTCGTCGTGGTCGTGCTCTCGCTCGAGCCCGTGCTCGCGTCGATCGGCGGCCTGCTCCGGATCGCGTTCTTCCTCGCGATCGCGTTCTTCCTCTTCCTCGTCTGGCGGGAGCGCCGCGGTGACCTGGAAGCATGGTCGGATCGCTCCCGCCGGGTCTTCTACGGCGCCATCGTCCTCGCCGTCGTCGATATCGGAGCTGCGCTCGGCCTCACGCCGGCGGGCGCCGACGTGATCGCGTTCTTCGCCGTGCTCGGCTGCTGCGCGTGGGCGATCGTCCGCACGTGGCGGGCCGAGCACACCTACGCCTAGCTGGGTGCGAATCAGGGAATTCCCGGTCGACGTGGCCGGGGGGGCGCGGATGTCCCGGTCTCGTTCGCGTGGAATCGTTCGTGTGCGTGTCCAGATCGCCCATTCCGGAGGCTGTCGTTGCCGTCGAGAGCCTGACCAAGCGGTTCGGTCCGCTTACGGCAGTCTCCGACCTCTCGTTCACCGTCAGTCGCGGCACGGTGACCGGGTTTCTCGGCCCGAACGGGGCAGGGAAGACGACGACGCTGCGCATCCTCCTCGGGCTCGCGGCTCCGACGGCCGGAAGCGCCCTCGTGTTCGGCAGCCCGTATCGGCGCCTTCAGGACGCGCCCCAGCGGGTCGGTGCCGTTCTCGAGGCAACGGACTTCCACCCTGGTCGAAGTGGACGCGACCACCTGCGTTCCCTTGCCTTCTCGGCAGGCATCTCTGACCGGCGCGTCGGTGAGGTGCTGGCGCTCGTGGAGCTCGACGAGGCGTCCGGTCGCCGGGTGAAGGGCTACTCGCTGGGCATGCGCCAGCGCCTCGGCCTCGCCGCGGCGCTCCTCGGTGAGCCCGAGCTGCTCGTGCTCGACGAGCCGGCGAACGGCCTCGATCCCGAGGGGATCCGCTGGCTGCGGGACTTCCTCCGGACGTTCGCAGCGGAAGGTGGGAGCGTCCTCGTGTCGAGCCACGTCCTCGCCGAGGTTGCCCAGACGGTCGACCGGGTCGTGATCATCAACCACGGCCGGTTCGTCACCGAGGCGGCGCTCGGTGAGCTCACCGAGCGCTCGACCGCTCGTGTGCACGTCCGGAGTCCGGAGGCGGGAACGCTGCTGCAGTTGCTCGGTGATTCCGGGATCACCGCCGAGCTCGTCGCGGAAGGCGTCCTCAACGTGGTCGGTGCACCGGCCGAGCGCGTCGGCGAGATCGCCGCGGCCCACGGGGTCGTCCTGCACGAGCTCCTCACGGAGGAGTCGTCGCTCGAGGAGGTCTTCCTCGCCCTCACCCAGACGGGCGGCGAGCCGTGATGCGGCAGATCCGCTCCGAGCTGCTGAAGCTTCGCACGACGCGGACGACGCTCGGGCTCGTGCTCGGAATGGTCGCCCTCGTCGTATTCACCGTCGTGATCCAGCTCGTCGCCTCCCAGTTCGAGGACTCGGGGATCCCGAGGATCGAGGAGAGGGACACCCAGCGCACGATCTTCGCGACCGCCTCGACAGCGGGGCTCTTCGCCGTCCTCATCGGCATCATGTCGGTGACGGGTGAGTTCCGGCACGGCACGATCCGCCCGACGCTGCTCTTCGCACCAGCGCGTGCAGCGCTCGTGGTCGCCAAGGGCGTGGCCTGCGCGCTCGCCGGTGGGCTCCTTGCGGTGGCCGCGGTCGTGCTCACGTTCGGGATCGCCCGAGCGTGGCTGCAGGTCGACGACGTCGAGCAGTCGCTCGGGCGCTCGGATCTCCTCGCGATAGCGGCGGGAACGGTCGCGGCGACCGTCCTCTGGGCGGTCATCGGCGTCGGCGTCGGCGCCGTCGTACGCAATCAGGTGGCTGCGATTCTCGCGACGATCGTGTGGACGTCGATCCCGGAGCCGCTCCTGATGGCGCTCGTGCCGAACGTGGGCCGCTTCGCACCAGGGGTCGCAGCCGATGCCGTCAGCGGTGCCCCGGGTCAGGAGATGCTGTCGCCATTCGCAAGCGCCGCCGTTCTCGCTCTCTGGGCCCTCGCATTCGTCGTCGCCGGGTCCGTCGTGATGGCGAGGCGCGACGTGCCCTAGAGGCAACCCGCACGGCGCACCTCAGCGCTACGAGGTCGCGACCGAGACCGGCGCACCGTCGAGCGCAGCCAGGACCGCGCGAACGGGCCCGAGGGCGCCGACGAAGATCGGGGTGTCCCGCTCGGTCCAGCGTGATGCCTCGGTCTCGCGCAGCGTCATCATCAGGTGCATGAAGTCGGCCGGCTCCTCGCACTCGAACGCCGGCATGAACTCCTGGTCGTCGATCCCGAACGAGTAGGTCGTGTGGTTCGTGACGGTGACGAACTTGCCGCCCACCACCGCGTGCTCCCGCATCGCCTCGGCCCGCTCCTCGAAGGTGAGGAAGTACCAGGGCCGCTTCTTCACGAACGGGTAGACCACGAGGTAGGGCGCCTCGCGGGGGATCACCTTGCCCTGGCGAACGCGCTTCTTGTCGGTGTAGACCGACGGCTTGGTCGTCGCGAGATACGAGTACGGCGTCGTCAGCCAGCCGGCGAGTGGCGTGCCGTTGAGGGCCGCCCCGAGCTCGAGCAGGTCGTCGTAGCGCTCGGTGATCTGCCAGAGGAAGAAGTCGGCCTCAGGGCGGATGCCCGAGACGTTGTAGGCGCGCAGTCCCTCCATCCGGCCGGCCCACTCCTCGACAACCTCGGCGAACGCGGCCTTTCCGGCCTCGCGCTCCTCGACGGACAGACGTCGCCAGGCGGGATCGACCTTGAAGAACCGGTACGCGACGTACTGGCCGACCTGGACACCCTCGATGCGCTCGTACGCAGGCTTCGCTTCGCTCACGGCGTCATCGTACGCGGTGCGCGCTACCGCAGGCTGAGCGTCGTGCTCTCGCGGGTCTGCGGCACGCCCGGGTTGACGGGGTGGCTGAGCGTAATCGAGAACCGGATCTGCCCGGTGCCGAGCTTGCGCCCCTTCAGCGAGACGACGAGCGGTGCTCCTGCCCGGCCGTACCCTCTCAGGCGCGCGCGCGCGGCGCCGGTCGTCGCGCTCGCCGCGCGCAGGTCCCAGGCACAGTCGAGCCGGCACGTGAAGCGCACGTTGCGGGAGCCGCTCCGGAGCTCCGCCTGGGTCGGGAACCGCACCTTCGTCGCGGTGACGTCGAGGCCGAGGCCGTCACAGCGGGCGATCGAACCGCCGCGGGCGCGGACGAGCGCGTCGCGCACGCCGTACAGGCTGGACTTCGGCGTGCCGTCCACGTAGTAGACACCCGACTGCCAGCTCGCGAGCGCGGGCTCGTCCTGTGAATGGAAGAAGAGGATGCCGGTCACGTTCGGCTGGCAGAACGCAAGCTGCAGGGCCCGCTGGTAATACGCGCCCTGGGTGATCTCGTCGACGGGCCTGGTGGTCGCCGGCTCCGCGCCGGTGTACACACTCGCCTTGCCCGGCGGGATCTTCGACTCGACCCCGAACTCGTCGTACAGGATCGGGAGGGTCGTGCCGGCCTGCGGGCTGCCGTCAAAAGCGGTACCGAGCGTCCTGATCAGGCGGTCGTAGTCGGCGAGGCCGATCGTCGTCGAGTTGGGGTGCGGCGTGTCGGGAGACTGACCGGACGAATCGGCGTAGGGGTGGAACGCGAGGCCGTCCATCACCGGCAACGTCCGGCCGCCGGCGCGGTAGGCGGCGCCCATGTCCTTCAGGAACTTGACCGGTGAGTGCGTGTCGCGACCTGTCCCGGGCCGGTCGATGCCACGCGGCGCCAGGGCGCCGCCCCAGACGCGCATCGTCGGATCGACCGCCTTGAGCGCGTCGTACGAACGGGTGAGAAGCGCGAGGTAGGCAGGCGCCGCTGCGTTGGTTCCGTCGGGGTTGAACTGCGGCAGCCAGAAGCGGTTGAGGTTCGGTTCGTTGCCGACGATCACGTCCTTGACGGAGGGCAGCTGCTGCTTCAGCGCCGTCACGTAGCCGGCGTACAGCTCGCGGGCTTCGGGCGTCAGCGGCGTCACGCGGGAGCCCGTCGGGTAGACCGCGAGGTAGACCCTGACCGCCGAGAGCTGAGCCGCGCCGGCGACGTTGCGAAGGATCGCGATCTCGGCCGCGCTCGGCGCGGCCTCCGTGCCCTGCCACTGGGAGGTGACCCGCACGGACGAGAAGCCGGCGAGGCGCAGCATCGTCATCTTGGCCTTGGCGGAGGGCAGGTCGGGAGCCCGCACGACGTCCTCGGCGGCGCCGAACTGCATCACCGGGCCGCCGGCCAGAGCGGCAGGAGTGAGGACGAGCGCGGCGATGAAGGGGAGCAGGCGTGAAATCATCCGCCGGATACGCTAGCTGCGTGGTCGAGTCGATACGCGAGCAGCTGGCGGGGCTCCCGCGCAACCCGGGTGTGTACCTCTTTCGCGACGGGAACGACGACGTCCTCTACGTCGGCAAGGCCAAGTCGCTCCGCACCCGCGTGCGGAGCTACTTCAACCGTGGCGACGGTCGGCTCGGGATCGAGCGGATGGTGGGGCGAATCAGCAGGATCGAGGTGATCGTGACCTCGTCCGAGGCGGAGGCGCTGCACCTCGAGCAGAACCTCGTCAAGCGTCACCGGCCGCCGTTCAACGTGCGGTTGCGCGACGACAAGTCGTTCCCGTACATCGCAGTCACGGTGGCCGACGAGTATCCACGGGTCATGTTCACGCGCGAGCGGCACCGCCGCGGGACGGTCTACTTCGGGCCCTATGCGAACGCGAAGAAGGTGCGCGAGACGCTCGACGTGCTCAACCGCGTCTTCCAGTTCAGGCCGTGCGAGGGCCCGAAGCCCGGCCGCCATTCCGGCATCCCGTGCCTCGACTTCCATATCGAGCGGTGCACGGCGCCGTGCATCGGGGCGATCTCGAGGGAGGAGTACCGCGAGCAGATCGACGGCGTGATCGACTTCCTCTCCGGCGACACCCGGTCGATCGTCCGGTCGCTGGAGCAGCGGATGCGCCAGGCGGCTGCGGAGGAGCGCTTCGAGGACGCGACCCGGTACCGCAACCGGCTCTTCGCGATCGAGAGCCTGGCGGAGCGCCAGGGCGCCGACCGGAGAGCGGTGGGGACGATCGACGTGATCGGCCTGGCGGTGGACGGGAGCCGCGCAGCGGTGCAGCTGTTCCCGCTTCGTGACGGCAAGCTGATCGACCGGTACGCCTTCCACCTCGAGAACGTCGAGGGTCAGGATCGAGCGACCATCCTGGAGGGGTTCTGCCTCGAGTACTACACGGCGGCCCCGAGCGTGCCGCCCCAGCTGATCGTTCCACCGGACCTGACGGACACCGAGGCGCTCCAGGGGTTCCTCTCCGGGCTCCGAGGGGCCGCAGTCGAGGTTCGCGCGCCGGCGCGGGGCGAGAAGCGGCGGCTTGCCGAGCTCGCCGCCGAGAACGCGAAGCTCGCGCTTGCCCACGAGGCCACGGCGGCCGAGCAGAAGCGGCTGCGCCGCATTGCGGCGCTCGAGAGCTTGCGAGAGAGCCTGAATCTGGAGAGCCTCCCTCTGCGCGTCGAGTGCTTCGACATCTCGAACCTGCAGGGGCGTGACATCGTCGCCGCGATGACCGTGTTCGTCGACGCACAGCCGAAGAAGGCCCACTACCGCTCGTTCACGGTGCGGGGCCTCGACGGCCAGGACGACTTCGCGTCGATGGCCCAGGTGATTGCCCGCCGCTTTGCCCGCCTGCGTGACGGTGCGGACGCCGGCCGCTACGACGAGAGCTTCGCGGCCGTTCCGAACCTCGTCGTGATCGACGGCGGCAAGGGGCAGCTGGCGGCGGCGCTCGAGGCGATTCAGGCGACGTCCGGCCTGCCGCGCGTCGCCGTCATCGCCCTCGCGAAGCGCGAAGAGGAGGTCTTCGTTCCCGGCAGCTCGCAGCCGGTCCTGCTCGACCGGCACGATCCCGGGCTACAGCTGCTCCAGCGCATCCGCGACGAGGCGCACCGGTTCGCGGTCACGTTCCACCGGCAGAAGCGTGACACGCGCGCGTTCGCGTCGATCTTCGACACCCTGGAGGGCATCGGGCCGTCCCGCCGGCGGGCGATCCTGCAGCACTTCGGCTCGGCCGACCGCTTCCTCGCCGCCTCGCAGGAGGAGCTGGAGGCCGTCCCGGGGCTGCCGGCGAAGACGGCGCGTGCGGTGTTCGGCCAGCTCCACCGCACGGGAGGGCCTGCGGTTCCCTAGCCGGCGGCGGAGGAGGTGTCCGTCCCTGCAGCCGGATCGGGCAGCCGGCGGAAGCGCAGCGTGCGCAGCGTCAGGAGGATCGCGGTGAACCCGATCACGACGTTGACCGCGGTGAGCGTCAGCTTCATGCCGACGCTGAAGGCGAGGAGCGCGGAGCGTGATGCCTGTCCGCGCAGGGTGTAGACGAGGAACGCCTGCTCCGTTCCCACTCCACCCGGGCTCACCGGCACGAGTGTTGCGAGGCTCTGGGTGGCCTGGACGAGGAGCACGTTGCGCAGCGACTGCTCGATGCGGAAGGCATCGAGCATGAACCACACCGTCGCGAGCCGCAATCCCCAGTCGGCTAACTGCCACACGACCACGGTGCGGAGCCAGCGCGTCGGTGTCCGGACGACCGTGAATGCCTGGCCGACGCGCTGCCGGAACTCGGCGACGTTCGCACGAACCCAGACGGCGAGCGCGATGACGCCGATCACGACACCCAGCAGCAGCACCTCCGAGACGCGCTCGTGGTCGATGAACCAGGCGAAGTCGAAGCTCGGCAGGGACGGGAGCACGTCCAGACCGGGGAGCACACCCTCCGTCACCGCCCACGTGAACAGCGCGATCGCACACGCGGCGTCGACGATGGCGAGAACCAGGCTCGAGCTGATGAGCGTCGTGTACGTCGAGCCCTTCACGGCGCGGTGGGCCAGCGTCAGTCGAACGACGTCGCCCGCGCGGGCCGGGAAGACCGCGTTGACTCCCACCCCGGCGGCGTACGCCGCGTAGATCGACAGCCAGCGCACCCGCTGGTCGGGATAGGCGGCCGCGAGGACGTTGCGCCAGGCACGGCTCGTGCACATCGTCTTCGCGACGTGGCAGGCGATCGCGATTCCGAGCGGGAGCAACCGGATCGACGCGAGGTAGTCCCAGAACGCCGCGCCGGCATCGAGGACGGTCCGCACACGCCAACGGTAGCCCGTCGGGCAGGGAGCGCGTCCAGCGCGGTTCGCGGCACCGAGGCGCTCGGGCACTGACGGCCGGGAAGCGGCCGCAGCCGATCAGGCCTTCGACGGCGGTTCGTGGAGTCGTACGATCTCGCGGAGGAAGGGCACCTCGTCTCCGGGATCGACCGCGTCGAGATCCTCCGCGTAGCGGCGGCCGTCCCAGACGGCGGCGGCGATCGTCCCGGGTGAGCGCGCATCGCCAATGCCCTCGACGGTGGCGAGACCGACGCCGGGCCACTCGGCCGTACGCGCCACGAGATCGTCGAGGAGGTTTTCCTGCGGCAGCCTGGCAGTGACGAGCACGACCGTGTCGCAGGGGAGATCGCGCTCCGCTTCGGTGTAGGCGCAGGCGACCGTCGCAGACCCACCGCCCGCAGCCACGAGCGTGGTCGACGTGATGACAGTGACTCCGAGCTCGATCAGGCTCCGCTGGATCCGATGCTGCTCCATTGTGTTGACAGCCCACTCGGAGACCCGGGGAGCGGGCGTGACGAGCGTGACGGCGTGCCCCTCACGGACGAGCAGCTCGGCCAGGACGCCGCCCATGTAGTAGTGATCGTCGTCGAAGAGCGCAACCTCGTGCCCTGCCGGACGCGCGCCGTCGAGGATGTCGTCGGGGGTCAGAACCGACACGCCCTCTTCGATTGGGAGTCCCTCGGGATGCCAGCGTCCGCCTCCGTCGCGACGCCACGCGCACCCGGTGGCCACGGCGACGTGGTCGAAGTCGTAGGTGAGGATCTCGTCGGCGGTCAGCCTGCTCTCGAGCGCGACCTCGACGTTCGGGAGACGGTCGAGCTGGGCCTTGCGGTAGTCGACGACACGGATCCAGGCGGCAAGCCCCGGCAGCCGCGCCTCGCGCTCGACGCGCCCGCCGAGCGAACGCGTCGCCTCGGCGAGCACGACGTCATAGCCGCGCTTCCCGAGGGACATGGCAGCCTCGAGCCCTGCCGGGCCGGCACCGACCACCAGCACCTTGGCGGGAGCGGTCGCCGGGCGGTAGGTCTCGGGATGCCAGCCACGACGCCACTCCTCGCCCATGCTCGGGTTCTGGGTGCAGCGGATCGGGACGATCGTGGCGTCGCCGGAGACGCAGATGTTGCAGCCGATGCACTCGCGGATGTCGTCGTAGCGGCCCTGCTCGATCTTCACCGGCAGGAAGGGATCCGCAATCGAGGGGCGCGCGGCTCCGACGAAGTCCATCACTCCCTCGCGCACCATCCGGGCCATCAGGTCCGGCGACGTGAACCGGCCGACGCCGACGACCGGCTTCGTCGTCATCTGCTTGAGGCCGCGAAGGTAGACCTCCTGACCGCCCTCCTCGCCGAAGCGGGAGGTGACCGAGTCGTTCTCCCACTCACCCGCGACGAAGTCCCAGAGGTCGGGCAGCTCGCCGGTGAGCCCGAGGACGGCCTCGATCTCCTCGCGGCCGAAGCCGCCGGGGCCGGAGAGGTCGTCGATCATGATCCGGCAGGCGACGGCTGCTCTGCCGTCGACCTCGGCGAGCGTGTCCTCGAGCACCTCGCGCAGGAGCCGGGCGCGCCCAGTGGCGTCGCCGCCATAGCCGTCGGTGCGGTGGTTGAGGCGGGGAGAGAGAAACTGGCCGATCGTGTTGAGGTAGTGGCCTGCGTAGACGTAGACGAGGTCGAACCCGGCCTGGAGCGATCTTCGCACGGCGGCGCGGTGCCGTCGCCTGAGATCGTCGATGTCAGAGAGAGCCATCCGGCGCGACTGGACGGGCTCGTAGCCGTCCGTCGGCAGGTGATCGACGGTCATCGAGGTCAGCCGGCTGTAGAGGTTCGAGCTGACGCGGCCATTGTGGAGGAGCTCGATGCCCGCCAGGGACCCGTGCTCGTGGACCTTCTCGACCATCCGGGCAAGGGCCGGGATGTCCTCGTCGTTCCAGAGGCGTCCCTCGGCGAAGGGGGCGACTTCGGTGGAGGGATGGATCTCGACCTCCTCCGTGCAGACGACCGCCCAGCCTCCCTCCGCCTTGACCCCGCG
>Ga0209254_10007352_pt1 | contig 10170 bp, 12 predicted proteins | sample FrelakmetDIP11DI_FD_187148 | JGI IMG/M metagenome (GOLD analysis project Ga0209254, IMG submission 187148) | Freshwater lake sediment microbial communities from the University of Notre Dame, USA, for methane emissions studies - DIP11 DI (SPAdes)... | ecosystem: Environmental > Aquatic >...
GGTCGAGATCATCTGCGTGACCACGTACAGGATGAGCAGGATGTAGAGGGGGTCCGGCTCACCGAGGCGCGGGATCCACAGGAACGAGGCGTCGAAGAGCGCCTTGACGGACGCCTCATACTGCGGCGCGTCAAGAGGGCCGTACCCCTGGATCGCCGCGTACAGGGCGATGAACACCGGCAGCTGCAGGAGCAGCGGGAGGCACGATGCGAACGGGTTCACGCGGTGCTCCGAGTAGAGCTTCATCGTCTCTTCCTGGAGCTTGCCGCGGTCGCCCTTGTACTTCTTCTGCAGTTCCTTGACCTGCGGCTGGATCATCTGCATCTGCTGCGCCGACTTGTACTGCTTCCAGGTGAGCGGGAAGAGGATGAGGCGCACGATGATGGTGAGGCCGATGATGGCCAGGCCCCAGGTCCAGTTCGGCCCAAGGCCCAGCGACGCCAGGAAGTCGTTGATCGTGACGAGGATCCAGTGCAGCAGCAGGATGAGCTGCGAGAGGATGGGGAAGCTGTACACGTCAGCTCACATCCACGTGGGCGTGCCCGCAGTCGCGGTGCCGCGGGGGCACCGGGTCGTAGCCGCCGTTGCTGAAGGGGTTGCAGCGCAGGATCCGCCAGCAGGCCATGCCGAAGCCACGGATGGCGCCGTGCTCGCGCAAGGCGGCGATGGCGTAGTTGGAACACGACGGGTAGTACTTGCAGCGCTGCCCGAGCATTGGCGAGAGCGTGTACTGGTACACCCTGATGAAGGCGATGAGGACCTTGTTCATCCCTGCTCCGGCGCGAGGAGCCCGGCGCGGCCCAGCAGTTCCTGCACGGCCGCGCTCACGAGGCCCTTCTCGCCCTCGTCCTCGCGGGCGACGAGCTCGTTGAGTTGCGGCCGCGCGATCACGACGAGATCGTACTCCTCGGCAAGCTGCCCCGCGCTGGCCCGGAAGGCCTCGCGCAGCAGCCGTTTGATGCGGTTACGGACGACGGCGCCGCCCAGCTTCTTCGACACGGAGAGGCCCAGTCTCGGCCCCTCGTCACCCGGCTCCGCCGGGCGCTTGAACCAGTAGAGCACCAGAAAGCGAGAGGCCGTGGAACGTCCCTGCCGATAGATGCGCTGGAAATCGGAGGAGCGTGAGAGACGGGAGCGCTTCGCGGCCATGGGGCCCGCGGCTACGCGCTGAGGCGCTTGCGCCCCTTCTGCCGGCGGCTCTTGATCACCGACCTGCCCGCGCGCGTGCTCATGCGCTTGCGAAAGCCATGGGTCTTGCTGCGCTTGCGGGTGTTCGGTTGGTAGGTCCTCTTCACAGCTTCCTCGCATGATTGCCGATACTCAGAACGTGCAGTATAGCGGCGCGGCGGAGGCGCGGTCAATTTGACCCCGAGGAGCCGGTCCCGGCCTCAGCCACGCTCACGAATCGCGCGACGTTGCCGATACGGGCTACTGGAACGACGGCGACAAGAGCGAGACCATGCAGCTCGAAGGATCGATCCACAGGTTCAATCTGGCGGGCGTCCTACAGTTCCTCGCGCAGAACGCCGCCACCGGCGTGCTTGAAGTCCGCGACTTCGAGGAGTATGGCTTCATCTACCTCGTGAGCGGGCGGGTCGAGGCGATCTCGCTGCCGATCACCGACGAGAAGCTCGGGTCTCGTCTGCTGAAGGCGGGCTGCCTCACCGAGCTGCAGCTCGCCGAGGCGCTGATGGAGGACGCCGGCCTCACGCACGACCAGAAGAAGCTCAAGCCGCTCGGCCAGCGGCTCATCGAGAAGGGCTACACGACCCGCGAGAAGATCCGCCAGATCATGGAGCAGCAGACACTGGACCAGGTGTTCGAGCTCGCCCACTGGGCCAACGGGGTCTTCATCTACGACGAGCCCGAGCAGATGCCGCGCTTCCAGGTGACCATCGAGAGCGACGTGCACTTCCTGCTGCTGGACGCGCTCCGCCGCATCGACGAGGGCGAGCGGGCGCGCAAGACCAGCAACTTGGTGGAGAACGAGGTCTGCTACGCCTGCCCGCTCGGCGACGACTGCAGCGCCGTGATCAAGACCAAGTACCTGAAGAAGGATGTCTGCCTGTGGCGTGAGATGGCGGCGGTCCTCGACGAGAGCAGCGAGGGACTGCGCGACGCCCGCCAGCTGTACCGCTCGCGCGACGAGGACGCCGGCACGACGCTGGACGCCTCCCTGGACTCGGAGTAGCCTCCGCCGGAGCTTGAGCTCGAGCCTCCAAGGGTAGTGAGATGCCGTGGCCGGCGAGCATGGCATAGACGGTAACTTCGGGCACATCCTCGACGCGATCAGCGACGGGGTGTACGTCATCGCGCCCGACCGCACCATCGCCTACTGGAGCGCGGGCGCGGAGCGCATCACGGGCTACTCCGCGAACGAGGTGGTCGGCCGTCGCTGCGACGCGGAGATCCTCATGCACACCGACCTGCAGGGGACCCGCCTCTGCCTCACCGGCTGCCCGCTGCAGGACTGCATCGACACCGGCAGGGAGCGCGCGATCACCGAGGTCTTCCTGAGGCGCAAGGACGGCGAGCGGCTGGCCGTCTACGTCAAGACCGCCGTCTTCGAGGTGGACGGGCAACGCTACGGCGTGGAGATCTTCGGCGAGCTCGAGAGCGTGGCCGGCCAGGAACTCGTCGCGCGTATCCAGGAGCTCTCGGACTCCGCGATCTCCGACCCGCTCACCGGTCTCTTCAACCGGCGCTACCTCGACGCCGCACTCGCGCAGCGCTTCGCCATGTACCGCCGCCTGGGAAGCCGCTACGGGGTCATCCAGATCGACATCGACGAGGTCAAGACCGTCAACGATCGGTTCGGCCACGCAGTCGGGGACGGCGCCATCCGCTTCGTCGCCGACATCCTGTCCGGGAACGTCCGCGAGATGGACGTCGCCGCCCGCTACGGCGGCGACGAGTTCGTCGTCATCTGCAGCCTCGCGACGCTCGACGACCTGGCTCACTACGGGCGGCGCCTCGTGCGCCTCATCCACGATTCGCGGTTCGCCCCGGCCGAAGAGGGCGGTCTGCGCGTCACCGTGTCGGCCGGCGGGGCGCTGGTCGAGGCGGACGACGCCGACGACCGCGCGGCGCTCCAGCGCGCCGACGCCGCCATGTACGAGGCCAAGGACGGCGGCCGCGACGGCTTCGCGGTCGCGGCCGACGGAGAACGGCGATGACGGCGGCGAGCGGCGGCGGCGAGCTCCGCCGCAACCCGGTCAACGGCAAGCTCGCGATCGTGGCTCCCTCTCGAGCGGCGCGGCCGGCCGACGCGGAGCGAGACGTCGCGACCGTGTCCCCGTGCCCCTTCTGCGCCGGCAACGAGGCTCTGACGCCACCAGAGGTGGATGCGCTGCGTCCAGACGGCGGCGTCGCCGACGGCCCGGGGTGGCGGGTGCGCGTCGTGCCCAACAAGTACCCGGCCCTCGAGGGGCGCCACGAGGTGATCGTGCACGCGCCGGCACACGAGGCCGAGCTCGAGGACCTCGTTGACGAAGCCCTCGCCGGGGTGCTCGGCATGTGGCAGCGCCGGATCGCCGCCCAGATGGACGGCGGTGCGGCGGCAGTGACGCTGATCGGCAACCTCGGGGTCGGGTCGGGCGCCTCGCTGGAGCACCCGCACGAGCAGCTGTTCGCCACGCCGGTGCCGCCGCCGCTGCTGCTCGACGAGATCCTCGAGGCAGAGCGGCACCGCAACCGCTACGGCAGCTGCGTCCTCTGCGCGCAGCAGGACGCGGCCGGCGACCGGCTCGTCCTGGGCGGCGACCTGGTCGCCTGGGTGCCCGAGGCCAGCCGCTTCAACGGCGAGCTGTGGCTGGCCCCCGCGGCTCACGAGGCCGACTTCCGCGACGCGGACGTCGGCGCTCTTGCCCCGGCGCTGCGGCGCGCGCTCGTCGCGGTCAAGACCGCCATCGCCGGGGCGCCGCTCAACTTCTGGCTGCACACGGCGCCGGCGGACCTGCGCGGCCCGTTCCACTGGCACCTCGAGCTGGCCCCGCGAACGGCGGCGATCGCCGGGTTCGAGCTCGGCAGCGACATCGCGCTCGTGACCAAAGACCCGGCGGCCGCGGCCGCCGACTATCGCGCGGCGCTGCCCCCGGCCTGAGCATCGCCGCGACCGCTGCCCGAGCGCCCCGCTCCGTAAGCACGTGAGAGCGGACGCCGCAGGCGGTCAGTCTTCGCTGCGGCGCAGCGCCAGCTGGCCGCAGGCGGCCTCGATGTCGCCGCCGGGCGAGCGCCGCACAGTGACGCTCACGCCGGCGCCCTCGAGCCGGACGCGAAGCGCCTCGATCTCCCCGGGCGCCGGACGCGAGAAGTCGCCGCCGGCCTCGTTGTAGGCGATGAGGTTGAGGTGGTAGAGCGGGCGGCGCAGGCGTTGCGCCAGCGCCAGCGTCTGTGCCGGCGTGTCGTTGACGCCCCTCAGGACGACGTACTCGAAGAGCAGCTTGCGCCGCGTGCGCTCGACGTACCGCGCACACGCGGCGAAGAGGTCGTCCAGGGGGTACGTCCGGTTGAGCGGCACCAGGCGATCGCGCAGATCGTCGGTGGCCGCGTGCAGACTGACGGCCAGGTTGAGCTGCAGCGGCTCCGCCGCGAACCGGTCGATGCCGGGGACGACCCCCACCGTGGAGACGGAGACGGCCCGTGCCGCCAGCCCGAACCCCGCGGCGTCGTTGAGCAGGTGACAGGCGCGGAGCGTCTCGTCGTAGTTGTGGAACGGCTCGCCCATGCCCATGAAGACGACGTTGGTGACCCGGCGCTCGCCCTCGGCGCGGAGGACGCGGGCAAAGTGGAGGACCTGGTCGACGATCTCCTCGGCCGTGAGGTCCCGCCGCAGCCCGAGCCGGCCGGAGGCGCAGAAGCTGCACCCGACGGCGCAGCCGACCTGCGTCGAGACGCAGACCGTGGCGCGGCCCGCCACGAGCATGAGGACGGCTTCGACCGGGTGGCCGTCCGCCGTCGAGAAGAGCGTCTTGCGCGCCGCGCCTCGCGGCGCGGCGCGCGTCTCCACCTCCACGAGCGAGACCGGCGTCAGCCGCTCCGACAGCGCCTGTCGCAGCGGCCCCGGGAGCGTCGTGACGGCCGCGAAGTCGGTGGCCAGGCCGCGCGTGAGCGCCTCGTAGACCTGGCGCGCGCGGTATGAGGGCTCACCCAGATCGGCCAGCGTGGCCGCGATAACGTCGGGATCGAGCATCCGGTCATTGTACGCCGGGAAGGTGGGGAGGGAATGACGAGGGCGAGGGCGAACACCTAGCCGCCAGGCACGAACGACCCGGGACCCGAGAACATGACGACCGTGCAGATCATCGGGATCGTTGTCGCATCCCTTGCGGTGCTGCTGCTGGTCATCGCCCTCGTCGTCACGCGGCGTCGTCACACCGAGCCCGAGACGGCCGACGCCCGACCGGACGGCGGCGGCTCGTTCCTCGATGAAGCCCCCCAGGACACGCTCTCCGGGCTCGGCAAGGTCGAGCAGCCCGTCGAGGACGTGACCATCGACCCTGCCGTCGAGCGAGCCACCGCGGCTGCAGGCTTCGAAGCCGTGGGCGAGCGGCAGCCTCAGCCCGGCGGCCTCGGCCTCGACTGGGGCCCGGACCTCAGCGTCAAGACGACGGAGCCGCCCGAAGGATCCGCGGCGCCTGCGTCCCCAGAGCCCGCCGCCGCACCGGCGCCGGTGGACGACGATACGGAGATCACCGGCGAGCTGGCGGCGGCCCAGGCCGCGCCGCACGCATCCGCGTCTTCACCCCCAGCCCCCGAGGGGGAGAGCGGCCACCAGGTGGCCGCCACGCAGCCCGCGCGACCCGCTGAGGGCGGGTCCGCCGCCGGTGATGTGGCGGCTCAGGAGTCCGGCTCAGGCGGTCGCCTGGTGGCACTCTCGGACATCATCGTCACGACGAGCAGCAAGATGGTCGACCTGCAGGACCCCGAGGTCCGGCGCATGCTCACCGAGCTCGTCAACTTCGAGATCGATCAGGCGGCGGAGTTCCGTCGCCAGGGCCAGACGATCGACGCGGTGCTCCAGCTGACCGAGGCCGAGAAGGTCTCGACGGCGCTCGGGATGAGCGAGTCGGCGCAGCGCATCCGGGAGATGGTGGAGGAGATCCGCGGCGAGTAGGGGGCTCGACGCAGTGCTATTGAGCGGCCCCGCTAGTTCGTCAGCGACTGAAGCGGGGCCGGAATCCGCCCGCCCCTCCGCACGAACGCACTGTTGCCCGCCGTGCTCACCTTCATGACCGGCCCCTCACCGAACAGGCCGCCCAGCGTGACCCACTCCCCCACCTGCTTGCCCGCCGCCGGGATGAGGCGGGCGCCGGTGGTCTTGGAGTTGATCATGCCGATGGCCATGACGTCGGCGATGGTCCCGGCGAGCGCGTCGCGCGGGATGTCGCCGGGCACGACGATCATGTCCAGGCCCAGCGAGCAGACGGCGGTCATCGCCTCGAGCTTCTCGATCGAGAGATGGCCCTCGGCCGCCGCCCGGGCCATCGCCCCATCCTCGCTCACCGGGATGAAGGCCCCGGAGAGGCCGCCGGTGGACGATGTCGCCATGGTGCCGCCCTTCTTGACGGCGTCGTTGAGCATGGCGAGCGCGGCGGTCGTGCCGGGAGCGCCGACCGCCTCCAGGCCCATACACTCGAGGATCTCGGCGATGGAGTCCCCGACCGCAGGCGTGGGCGCCAGCGAGAGGTCGATGATGCCGAGCTCGGCGCCGAGCATCTGCGACGCCTCCAGGGCGATGAGCTCGCCGACGCGGGTGATCTTGAACGTCGTCCGCTTGATCAGGTCGGCGAGCTCGATGAACGAGGCGTCCGGGTTGGCGGCGACGACGCTGCGCACCACGCCCGGCCCGGAGATGGCCACGTTGATGCTGGCCTCGGCCTCGCCGCTGCCGTGCATCGCGCCGGCCATGAAGGGGTTGTCCTCCGGCGCGTTGCAGAAGATCACGATCTTGGCGCAGCCGATGGAATCCTGCGCGGCCGTCCGCTTGCTGACCGCGAGGAGCACGTCGGCCATGCGCAGCACCGCGTCCATGTTGATGCCCGCGCGGGTGGACGCGACGTTGACCGAGGAGCAGACGCGCTGCGTGGCGCCGATGGCGTCGGGGATCGCCTCGATGAGGGCGGTGTCGCTGCGCGTGAAGCCCTTCTGGACCAGCGCGCTGAAGCCGCCGAGGAAGTCGATCCCGACCTCGTCGGCGGCCGCGTCGAGCGCGTGCGCCACCTCGACGTAGGCGGAGGGGTCGTCGCTGCCGACGACGTCGGCGATCGGCGTGACCGAGACGCGCCGGTTCACGATCGGCACGCCGTACTTCTCCTGCAACTCGGCGGCGACCTCGACCAGGCGGCCGGCGCGGCGCACGATCTTGGCGTGGATGCGCTCGGCGGTGCGGCGAGGCTCGTGGTCGGCGCAGTCGGAGAGCGAGATGCCCATGGTGACCGCGCGCACGTCGAGGTTCTCGGACCGGATCATGCTTACGGTCTCGAGGATCTCCTGGGCGGTGATGAAGACCACGGCTGCCGCCCTAGACGCGGTGCATGAACTTGAAGATGTTCTCGTGCTGCACGCTGATCTGCAGCCCGATGCGCGCTCCCGTCGCCTCCAGAGCGTCCTTGAGCGCCGCGATGGTGGTCTCGCCCTGGTCGAACGACACGAACATGATCATCGTGAACATGCCGTTGGCGACGGTCTGGCTCACGTCGTCGACGTTGGCGTTCTGGTCGGCGATGGTGGTCGCGACCTGGGCGAGCAGCCCGTGGCTGTCTGGACCGAGGGCGGTGACGATGACCGTGGTGCGCATCGGGGACGTCCGTGAGCAGAAGGTGGGCGGGAACAGGCGGATAGTATACTAGACGCTGATTCCGATGCCCTCCGTCCCCGGCTCCACAGACGCCGCGCCGCCTCCTCCTCCAGGCCGCCTCGACAGTCTCGACCGCGACTTCTCGCGCCGGGCCGCGATCGGCTGGCCGCACCCGCGCTGGTTCACGCTGCCGCTGGGCGCGCTTTCGCTGGCGGCGAACTACGGCATCCTCTGGTACGCGCTCTGCCTGCTCCCGTGGCTGCTGGGTGAGCCCCAGCCGCTGGCCAAGGCGCTCTACGTCGCCGTGCCGGTCACGCTGGTGGAGTTGACCGGCTTCGTCATCAAGCACTTCGTCGCCCGGCCGCGCCCGCCGGTCGCCGACACCAGCCAGCCGCGACAGATCCCGCTGCCGCTCAGCAAGTCCTTCCCCTCCTCCCACGCCAGCATGGCCGCGGTCGGGACGTTCACGCTGGGCGCGCTGTACCCGGCGGCGATCCCCGCCCTCGTCCTCCTCACTCTCGTACTCTGCTTCAGCCGCGTGTACCTCGGCGTCCACTACCTCGGCGACGTGCTCGGCGGCCTCGTGTACGGGCTGCTGTTTGGCGCCCTCTGGATCCTCCTCGTCCCGGCGCCGGTGTGACGTGCACGCCCTGAGCACGCGCGGCGGGCAGCTCGCCGTGGCGACGGCCGCCGTCCTCGTACTCGTCATCGGCCTGGCGGCCGGAGGCGCCTTCGACGGCTGCCGAGGGACGGCGACCAGGGCGGGGCGGCCGTCGGCCGCCGTCTCCTCCTCCCCGTACGGCGGCGTTGCCTACGCGGTCGCCAAGGTCCTTGCGCAGACCATCGGCGCGCGCCCCGCCGACACCTGGGCGGAGATCCACGCGCGCGAGCTCATCTCCGGCGCCTTCCAGCAGTACGGCTACTTCCCGCGCACCGACGAGTTCATCGCCGGCACCGGGGCGCGGCGCGTCCACTCGGCCAACGTCGTCGCCCTCAAGGAGGGGGAGTCGGCCAAGCGCCTGGTGGTCGGCGCCCATTACGACTCCGTCGACGTGGGCGACGGCTACCTCGACAACGCCACCGGCGTCGGCCTCCTGCTCGAGGTCGCCGCCCGCATCAAGAACGTGCCGACGCCCTACTCCATCGAGTTCGTGGCGTTCGGCGCCGAGGAGAACGGCTCGCTCGGCGCCAAGGACTACGTCCGCCGCATGAGTGACGCCGAGCGACAGGCCACCATCGGCATGATCGACCTCGACGCGCCCGCCGGCGGCGACGAGCTGTCGGTCACCAGCCGCTTCGGCGGCCCGACGTGGCTGCGCGACGACGCCCTGAGCGCCGCCGACTCTCTGGGAGTCCCTCTCGTCACCAGCCCCGAGGGCCGCGGCCGGCCGGCCGGCGTGACGCTGGCGCCGGCCGACGACATGCCGTTCGCGCGCGAGGACATCGCCACCGCCCTCTTCAGCTCCGTCTCGTGGGCGAAGAGCACGGGGCGACACACGGTCGCGACCGCCGATGGGCCGCCCATCTGGCGCACTTCCCGCGACACCGTCGCCTACGTCGACGCAAGGTATCCCGGGAGGGTCAAAGCGCAGCTCGCCGACCTCTCCGAGGTCCTCGAGATCCTGCTCACCAGCAAACTGAAGAGGAACCCGTGAAGCTCGGCATCGTCGGTCTGCCCAACGTCGGCAAGACCACTCTGTTCAACGCGCTCACGCACGCCCAGGCAGCCGCGACCGCGTACGCGTTCACGTCGGCCGAATCCAACCTGGGCGTGGTCGCCGTGCCGGACCCGCGCCTGGACAGGCTGGACGAGGTCCTCGAGACGCCCAAGAAGGTCAACGCGACCATCGACGTCGTCGACATCGCCGGCCTGGCGGAGGGCGCCAGCCGCGGCGAGGGGCTCGGCAACCGCTTTCTCGCCGACATCCGCGGTGTGGACGCCGTAGCGCACGTGATCCGTGTGTTCGACAACCCCGAGGTCGCACACGTGAGCGACAGACTCGACCCGCAGGCGGACGTCGACCTCGTGGAGACGGAGCTCGTGCTGAGCGACGTCGAGCTGGTGGAGCGCCGCCTCGAGAAGACGACCAAGGCGGCCCGCAGCGGCGACAAGGCGGCCAAACACGAGCTCGCGGTCCTCGAGGCGCTCAAGGAGGCGCTGCTCGAGGGGCAGCTGGCGAAGCGCATCGAGCGGTCGGCGGACGACGCGGCGCTCTTCCGCGAACTCGCGCTGGTGAGCGACCGGCCGGTGCTGTTCGTCCTCAACACCGACGACGACCAGAGCGCCGCGGCCGCGCTCGAGCAGCACGGCGAGTTCGTGGCGTGGGCGCGCGGCCGGGGCGACCAGGTGGTCGCCGTCGCCGCGCGCCTCG
>Ga0209254_10007353_pt1 | contig 10170 bp, 7 predicted proteins | sample FrelakmetDIP11DI_FD_187148 | JGI IMG/M metagenome (GOLD analysis project Ga0209254, IMG submission 187148) | Freshwater lake sediment microbial communities from the University of Notre Dame, USA, for methane emissions studies - DIP11 DI (SPAdes)... | ecosystem: Environmental > Aquatic >...
CCACCCGGCTGCAGGTGCCGCTGCGCGCCCGCGAGGATGCGCCGCACGACGTCGAGGCCGTCGGCACCCGCGCGCAGCGCAAGCGCGGGCTCGTGATGATACTCGGGCGGCAGGGCCTGCATCTCGGCATCGCTGACGTAGGGCGGATTCGCGACGATCACGTCGTAGCGCGCGTCTGCGACCGGCCCGAACACGTCGCCCTGCAGCAGCCGCACGCGATCGCCGACGCCATGCCGCGCGACGTTGCGGGCCGCAACCTCGAGTGCCTGCGGCGAAACGTCCACCGCGTCGACCTGCGCGTGCGGCAAGGCAACTGCACAAGCGATCGCGATGCAGCCCGACCCGGTGCCGATGTCGAGGATGCGCCGCACGCGGTCCGCGTCGATCCACGGCGCGAAGCCCGCGTGGATCAGTTCGGCGAACGGCGAGCGCGGCACGATGACCCGCGGGTCGACCTCGAACTCGAGGCCTGCGAACCACATGCGGCCCATGAGATAAGCGGCCGGCACGCGCCGCGCGATGCGCTCGTCGAACAGCGCCAGCACGCGCGCAGTGCCGGTCGCCTCCGGTCGCTGCGGGTACGCGGCTTCAGCCCGGGCGTGGTCGAGATCGAGCGCGTGGAACACCAGCGCCGCGGCCTCGTCGACGGCATCGTCCATGCCATGGCCGAAGGCAAGGCCCGCCCGCTCGAAGCGCGCCGCGCCGTGGCGGATCAGGTCCGCCACCGTCGGAGCCATCGGCAGGTCTGGAATGGCAGCAGGTCGGGCGGGCATGTCGGCGGCGGTCGTTGTGGGATAATCGCGTCCTGGTCAGCCCGGACCAAGTCTCCCGAGCACGCCCATGGCCGCACGTCCGTTGAGGATCGTCGTCCTCGTCATTGTAGCCTTTGCCGCCGGGCTGCTACTGGCCCGTTTGCTGGTACCAGGCAAGGCCGCGCCGCCACAGCTCCAACAGGCGACGGTGTTCCCGGCGCCGCGCGCGCTGCCCGCGCTCGACCTCGTGGACCAGGACGGCAAGGCGCTGCCGCCGCGATTCTTCGACGGGCATTGGACGCTGGTGTTCTTCGGCTTCACGCAGTGCCCGGACATCTGCCCCACCACGCTGGCAACCCTGGCGCAGGCCAATAAGCTGTTCGGCGACCTGCCGGCGAATTCACGGCCGCGCATGCTGCTGGTAAGCGTGGATCCCGAGCGCGACCCGCCCTCGATCCTCGCGCCGTACGTGCGCTTCTTCGATCCCGCGTTCCTCGCCGCCACCGGCAGTCTCGAAGCCACGGCCGCCGCGGCCGCCGCCTTCAATGTTCCCTACGCCAAGGTTTCGCAGGACGGTGGTGGCTACACGCTCGACCACGGCTCGGGCCTCTTCGTCGTCGGGCCGACCGGCGGCATCGTTGCCTACCTGTCGGCACCGCACGATGCGGCCCGGATCGCGGCCAATGTCCGGAGTATCGTCACCTGGTCGGAGTCGCAGCGTTGACCGACCCCGCCGCCGATGCCGGCGCTTCCGACCGCGCCTTCGCCTTGCTGCAGGACGTGCTGCCCCAGCACCTGCTGTCGCGCGCCATGCACGCGCTCGCCCGCAGCAGGCAACCGTGGTTGCGCAATGCGCTGATCGGGGGCGTGCTGCGCGCCTATCCGCAGATCGACCTCGGCGAGGCTGCCGACCCCGATCCGTATGCCTATGCGTCGTTCAACGCGTTTTTCACGCGCGAACTGCGCACGGGCGTGCGGCCGCTCGCGGGTGGCGAGCGCGACCTCGTGTCGCCCGTGGACGGCACGCTGAGCCAGCTCGGCATGGTGCGCGACGGGCAGCTGCTGCAGGCCAAGGGCGTGCACTACACGGCCGGCGCGCTGCTCGGCGACGAAGCCGCCGGCCGCCGCTACGACGATGGCGGCTTCGCCTGCATCTACCTGGCGCCGTACAACTACCACCGCATCCACATGCCGCTGGCCGGGCGGCTGACCGCCACGCGCTACGTGCCGGGCCAGCTCTACAGCGTGAACGCCGCGACTGCGCGCGCCGTGCCGGGCCTGTTCGCACGCAACGAGCGCGTGGTGTGCGAGTTCGACACCGACCTCGGCCCGTTGGCAGTGGTGATGGTGGGCGCACTGTTCGTCGGCAGCATCGAGACGGTGTTCGCCGGCGAGATCAACCCGCCCGGCCAGCGCGGCGGGGCCGTGCGCAACATCGACCGGGGCCTTGGCACCGCATTCGCACGCGGCGCCGAACTCGGCCGCTTCAACATGGGCTCGACGGTGATCGTGCTGCTCGGCCATGGCGCCACGCGGTTCGCCGAGCGACTCGGTCCCGGCAGCACGCTGCGCCTCGGCCAGGCGCTCGCGGTCACGGAATGAACCACCCGGCGCCCGGCTCGTGGCGGCCGACCGCCGCACTCGACACGTTGCGGTTGCGCGCCCGGCTGCTGGGCGTCGTGCGCAGCCATTTCCAGCGCACGGGCGCGCTCGAGGTCGAGACCCCCGTGCTGGTGCGCGCTGCCGTGACCGACGTGCACCTCGAATCGCTCGAGGTCCGCCGCAGCGACGGCTCGCGGGTCGGGTTCCTGCACACCTCGCCCGAATACGCGATGAAGCGGCTGCTGTGCGCCGGTGCGCCGGACGTGTTCCAGGTGGCGCACGTCTTTCGCGAGGGCGAGCGCGGCCGGCGCCACAACCCCGAGTTCACCATGGTCGAGTGGTACCGGCTCGGCATCGATCACCTTGCGCTGATGCAGGACGTCGAAGCGCTGCTGCGCGCGCTGCTCGAGCCGCTGCATCCGGTCGGCCCGACGGTGCACGTCACGTACGGGGAAGCATTTGCCGCGGCCCTGCGCGTCGACCCGCTCACGGCCACGACAGCCAGCATCGCCTCGGCCCTGCGCAGCGCCGCCGTCGACCTGCCCGCCGGCCTGGAGCACGACCGCGACGGCCTGCTCGACTTGGGGCTGTCCACGGTGGTCACCGCCCGCTTCGCCGACGACCGCATCACGTTCATGCGCGACTTCCCTGCGTCACAGGCGGCGCTCGCGCGTACCAACGGTGCGGTGGCTGCGCGCTTTGAAGCGTTCTGGGGCGGTCTCGAACTGGCCAATGGTTTCCACGAGTTGGGGGACCGCGATGAACAGGCGCGCCGGTTCCAGGCCGATGCGGCCGCGCGCCGGGCACGTGGCCAGCCTGCGCGCGACGCGGATGCAGTCTTTCTCGACGCGCTCGGCAGCGGACTGCCGCCGTGCTCCGGCGTGGCACTGGGCTTCGACCGCGTGGTGATGATCGCGGCCGGCGCCCGCCACATCGATGACGTCATCGCCTTTCCCATCGAACGCGCCTGAGTCGCGCAGGAACCCGGCGCAATGCACACGTTGAACGAGTTGCCGCACGACAAGGGCGCAGCGTACGCGGAACTGGCGCAGCAACTGCGCGCCCTGCTCGCCGGCGAGCACGACCTGATCGCCAGCGCCGCAAACATGGCGGCGCTGCTGTTCTGGAGCCTGCCGGATCTCAACTGGGCTGGCTTTTACCTGGTCGAGCCGCGCAGCGGCGAGTTGCTGCTCGGGCCGTTCCAGGGCAAGCCCGCCTGCGTGCGCATCGCCGTGGGTCGCGGCGTGTGCGGCACCGCCGCCGCACGGCGCGAGACGGTCGTGGTACCGGACGTGCATGCCTTCCCCGGACACATCGCCTGCGACTCGGCGTCGAACTCGGAAGTCGTGGTGCCGGTGGTGAGGGACGGACGTCTGCTCGGCGTGCTCGATCTCGACAGTCCGCTGCTCGCGCGTTTCGAGGAGGTCGATGCGCGGGGGCTGGAGCGGCTGGTGCAGGTGTTCGTCGAGTCGCTGGGCTGACGCTGCCGCCAGTGGGTTCAGTTGTGGCGAGCGATCGGCGGGGCAGGTGGATCCGTCTGGACGGGACGCCGTAAATCCGTCCCTGGAGGCTCGCGCGCCGCGTCCATGCGGCGCGACGCCCGTCCAGACGGATCCACCTGCCCCGCCGCCCGCTCGCAATCCACTGCGGTTGCACCTGGCAGTGCGCCGCGGCAACCGGAATTGAGAGCGCAGCCACCTGTCGCGCCAGCGGAACGCGAGGCGCGTGGCTGAGGTGTTCGGGGATCGATTGACCGGGGCGTTGCGCGGCATGGACGCCGCGCACGAGCCTCCAGGGACGGATTTACGGCGTCCCCGGGCAGTCGATCCCCGGACACCGCAGCCACGCGCCGACGCGCAACCGCGTCAGCGCAACAGCGCGATCAACTCTTCGCGCGCGACAGGTACTCGCCCGTGCGGGTATCGACGCGGATGATCTCACCCTCGCTGATGAACAGCGGCACGCGCACCACTGCGCCGGTCTCGAGCTTGGCCGGCTTCTGGCCGCCCGTGGCGGTGTCGCCACGCATGCCCGGGTCCGTCTCGACGATCTTGAGCTCGACGTGCGCCGGCGCATTGATGGACAGCGGCTGGCCGTTCCACAGCATCACCTGGCAGGTCACGCCGTCCTTCAGCCACTGGGCGGACTCGGCCATCGCCGCCTTGCCCGCGGTGTGCTGCTCGAACGTGTCCGGCACCATGAAGTGCCAGAAATCGCCGTCGTTGTAGAGGTACTGCATGTCGGTCTCGACGATGTCCGCAGCCTCGACCGTGTCACCCGACTTCATGTTGCGCTCGAGCGTGCGGCCCGACTTGAGGTTGCGGATGCGCACCCGGTTGAACGCCTGGCCCTTGCCGGGCTTGACGAATTCGTTCTCGACGATCACGTACGGGTCGCCGTCGAGCATGATCTTGAGCCCGGAGCGGAATTCGTTGGTGCTGTAGCTGGCCATGGGATCACCGGTTGTTGGACGGCGGGCGGGTCTGGGACAATGCGACCCGTCGCAATAAAGCCGCACATGGTACCCGTTCCCCTTACCTCCCGTCAGCCCCCGGCCTGGCAGCGTGCCCTGCAGGACGCGGTCACCGACCCGGCCGAACTGCTCGAGCTGCTCGGCCTCGGCCCGCAGTGGCTGGAGCCGGCCCGCGCCGCCGCGAGGCGCTTTCCCCTGCGCGTGCCGCGCGGCTTCGTGGCACGGATGCGCCACGGCGATGCACGCGATCCGCTGCTGCGGCAGGTACTGCCGCTCGGCGCGGAACTCGACGACGTGCCCGGCTTCGGCACGGACCCGGTGGGCGACCTGGCGGCCCGCTCCGGCCCCGGCGTGCTGCAGAAGTACGACGGCCGCGCCTTGCTGGTTACCACCGGCGCCTGCGCGGTGCACTGCCGCTACTGTTTCCGCCGCCATTTTCCCTACCACGAGGAGAACGCGTCGCGCGGCAGCTTCGAACCGGCGCTTGCAGCCATCGGCCGCGACCCGTCGATCAGAGAGGTCATCCTCAGTGGCGGTGATCCGCTGTCCCTCGGTGACCGGCGCCTCGCGGAGCTGTTCGACGGCCTGCTTGCGGTTTCCCACGTGCGGCGCCTGCGCCTGCACACGCGGTTGCCGATCGTCCTGCCCGAGCGCATCGATGCCGGGTTCCTCGGCCTGTGGTCGGCAGTGCCGCTGCAGAGGGTCGTCGTGGTGCACGCCAACCATGCGCGCGAACTCGACGGCTCGGTACGCGCGGCGATCAAGTCGCTGCAGTCGACCGGCACGACTGTGCTGAACCAGGCGGTGCTGCTGCGCGGGGTCAATGACTCTGCCGACGATCTGGTCACGCTGAGCGAGACCTTGTTCGAGGCGGGCGTGCTGCCGTATTACCTGCACCTGCTCGATCCCGTGGCGGGTGCGGCGCATTTCGACGTGCCGATGGCGGCAGCGCAGCGACTCGTGGCAGAAGCCGCCGCGCGTCTCCCCGGTTACCTCCTGCCGCGACTCGTCCGGGAGGATGCAGGAGCTCCCTCGAAGACGATGCTGCCACCTGCGTCACGTTAGGGCCGGGGGGGCCTTTGTTATAGTCCCGGCGCCCATTTAACGGAATCGCGGTGCCCGGCAGCCGGCCGCCGCAGAGGGAATGCCCTTGGCCGACTCCGGCGCGATCCCCCTGGTCGTCCTTTCCCGTCAGCAGGACCCGGTGGAGACCATCAACAGCACCCTGCGCAACGCCGGTCACCCGGTGCACTGCACCTGGGTGCGCGACGTCGGCAGCCTCGGCGACGCGCTCAACCAGCACGCACCCCAGCTGATCTTCCTGTGCGTTGCCGATGCCGACGAGACGGCCGCCGCCCTGGAGGCCCGCCAGCGCTGCGCGTCGCAGGTGCCGGTGATCCTCGTGCGCGACGCCGTGACCGAAGCCGACCTCAGCCAGGCCGTCGAACTCGGCGCGCAGGACGTCGTCACGCTGCATTCGAGCCAACGGCTGCAGACCGTGACTGCCCGCGAACTGCACAGCGCGCGTCTCGACCGCGCGCTGGCCGGAACGCTGGCCTCGGCACGCCAGTATCGCGACCAGATGAAGGCCTTCATGACCGGGTCGACCGATGCGATCGCCCACGCGCAGGAAGGCATCGTGGTCGACGTGAATCCGGCCTGGGCAGAGCTCTTCGGCCACGACGACGCTGCTTCGCTGCTCGGCCAGCCGCTCATGGACAGCTTCCAGCAACGCAGCCACGCCGCCATCAAGGGCGCGCTGGTCGCGGCCGCGCAGGGTCGCTGGACCGACCACTCGCTGCAGGCCGTGGCCCTGATGCCCGGCGGAACCGAATTGCCGGTCGCGCTCGAGCTGGAGCGTTTCGATTTCGAGGGCGAACCCGCCGTGCGGCTGCGCGTGCCGACCCAGCAGCGCGACCTCGAGTCGCTGGCGCGCCAGCTCGAGGAGGCGCTGCGCTTCGACACGGCCACCGGCCTGCTCAAGCGCTCCGTGTTCTTCGAGCAGGCCAACGCCCAGGCGGCGCAGACGCTCAAGGCAGGACTGCGCGCCGTCGTCTACCTGGAGCCCGACAAGCTGTCGGCGCTCGAGGGCGAACTCGGCGCCCTGGCGGTCGAGGACCTGATCGAGGGCGTCGGGCAGCAGTTGCGCTCGCAGCTACAGCCGGGCGACATCGCGGGTCGCATCACCTCGCGCGGCTGCGCAGTGCTCGCTGAGCGCGGCAACGCCCGCGACCTGGACGCCTGGATCGGCCGAGTGCTGCAACGCGTATCCGAGGACGTGTTCCGAGCCGGCGAGCAGTCGGTGTCGATCACCTGCAGCGCAGGCGCGGCACTGCTGAACGCGCACGGCGAGGTGCTCGACGCGCCACTGCAGGCGGCGATCAAGTCCGCACGTGCGGCGACAGCTGCCGGCGGCAACCGGCTGCTGCGGCCCGAGCAGGCCGGTGACACGTCGGATCTCGACGAGGCGGATCGCACCTGGGCCGGACGGATCAAGTCTGCGCTGATGGCCAACCGGTTCCGCCTGGTGCAGCAGCCGATCGCGAGCCTGGTCGGCGACAGCGCGTCGATGGTGGACCTCGTCGTGCGCATGCTCGACGACAAGGGCGAGGAAGTGCTGCCCTCGGAGTTCCTGGCGGCCGCGCAGCGCACCGACCTGCTCAAGAATATCGACCGCTGGGTGGTCGGCGCGGCGATGTCGTACTGCGCCGCGCGCAAACCGCACCGGGTGTTCGTGCGCCTGTCGCGCGACTCGATGCGCGACCAGACGCTCGGCACCTGGCTGCAGCAGCAAGTGCGCGCCTCGGGCGTCGACCCGCAGCAGATCGTGTTCGAGCTGCAGGCGGAACTGGTGACCTCGCACCTGAAGGAGACCAAGGAGCTGCAGGGACTGCTGCGCCACCTTGGCTTCGAGCTGGCGATCGAGAACTTCGGCGCAGGCCGCGACCCGGCACAGCTGCTCACGCACGTGCCGGCCCGCTACGTGAAGATCGACGGCGCGCTGATGCAGGGCCTCGCCACCGACCGCTCCCTGCAGGAGCAGGTTAAAGGGCTGGTCGAGCAGGCCAAGGCGCACGGTGCGACCACGATCGCCGAGCGCGTCGAGGACGCCAACACCATGGCGGTGCTGTGGCAGCTCGGCGTGGAATTCGTGCAGGGCTATTTCGTGAACAGCCCGGAAGAAGTGGTGATGTGAATTGAGGGGATGGGGGATAGGGGATCGGGGATAGTGAATTACTACACGGCCGGCGACGTCGCGGCCGTCACTCCGACGCTATCCCCGATCCCCTATCCCCGATCCCCTTCTATTCAACTTCCAGCCCATCCACCTTCCGCCACCCCCTGGGCAGCACCGCGCCGCGCTGGCCGCGTTCGCCGCGATACTCGGCCAGCTCGCGATAGGTGAGCCCCATGTGGCGTTCGCCGCTCAGCACGCGCAAGGTCTGGCCCGGCGCCACGGCGGCGATGGCCAACAGCGCTTCTTCGCCGCTGGCAGCCTTCTTCGAAGGGATACCGAAAATCTTGTTGCCCTTGCCGCGCGGCAGCTCGGGCAGCTCGCTCACCGGGAACGTGAGCAGGCGACCGTCGGTGTTCACCGCCGCCAGCAGCACTGCGTCGCCCACGGGCACTGGCACCGGCGCCAGCACCGACGAGCCTTCCGGCACCTTGAGGATCGCCTTGCCGGCACGGTTGCGACTGTGCAGCTCGCCGAGCTGCACCACGAAACCATAGCCCGCACCGCTCGCCAGCACCCAACGCTCGCCGGGCTCGCCGATCAGCACGCCGGGGAAGGTAGCGCCATCCGGCGGATCGAGGCGCCCCGACAGCGGCTCGCCCTGCCCGCGCGCCGACGGCAGCGTGTGCGCCAGCAGGCTGTAGGCGCGGCCGGTGCTGTCCATGAACACCGCGGTCTGCGTGCTGCGGCCACGTACCGCGACGCGATATTCGTCGCCGGTCTTGTACGACAGCGTGCGCGGGTCGATGTCGTGTCCCTTCGCAACCCGCACCCAGCCGCTGCGCGACAGCACCACGGTCACCGGTTCGCTCACCACCAGCTCGGTCTGCGCGATCGCCTGCGCCGCCGCGCGCGCGACCAGCTTGCTGCGACGGTCGTCGCCGAAGCGCTCCGCATCCGCGAGAATCTCGTCGCGCACCATGCGCTTCAGCTTGGTCTTGCTCGCGAGCATCTTCGTCAGCTCATCACGCTCCGCCTGCAGCTTTTCCTGCTCGCCGCGGATCTTCATCTCCTCGAGCCGGGCGAGGTGGCGCAGCTTGGTCTCGAGGATCGCTTCGGCCTGCGCCTCGGAGAGCTGGAAGCGCGCGATCAGCGCGGCCTTCGGCTCGTCCTCGTAGCGGACGATGCGGATCACCTCGTCGAGGTTGAGGTACGCGACCATCAGGCCGTCGAGGATGTGCAGGCGCGCCTCGACCTTCGCGAGGCGGTGCGTCAGCCGCCGCGTCACCGTATCGACGCGGAACGCGAGCCACTCCTCGAGCAGCGGCTTCAATCCCATCACCCGCGGCCGACCGTCGCGCGCGATCACATTCATGTTCACGCGGTAGCTGCGCTCGAGGTCCGTGGTGGCGAACAGGTGGGCCATCACCTGCTCGACGTCCACGCGGTTCGAGCGCGGCGTGATCACGAGCCGCGTCGGGTGCTCGTGGTCGGATTCGTCGCGCAGGTCCTCGATCATCGGCAGCTTCTTGGCGCGCATCTGCGCGGCAATCTGCTCGAGTACCTTGGATCCGGAGACCTGGTGTGGCAGCTCGGTGACAATGATCTCGCCGTCCTCGGACTCATAGCGCGCACGCGCCCGGTAGGTGCCGTTGCCGGTCTCGTAGAGCTTCGCCAGCTCCTCGCGCGGCGTGATGATCTCGGCGCCGGTCGGGAAATCGGGCCCCTGCACGTGCTCGAGCAGCTGCGCGAGCGTCGTCTTCGGCTCCTCGAGCAGGCGCACGCAGGCGGCCGCGACCTCGCGCAGGTTGTGCGGCGGGATGTCGGTGGCCATGCCGACCGCGATGCCGGTGGCGCCGTTCAGCAGCACGTTGGGCAGCCGCGCCGGCAGCAGCGACGGCTCCTCCAGGGTGCCGTCGAAATTTGGAGTCCAGTCCACCGTGCCGTCGCCGAGCTCGGACAGCAGCAGCTCGGCGTAGCGCGTCAGCTTCGACTCGGTGTAGCGCATCGCCGCGAACGACTTCGGGTCGTCCGGGGAACCGAAGTTGCCCTGCCCGTCCACCAGCGGGTAGCGGTACGAGAACGGCTGCGCCATCAGCACCAGCGCCTCGTAGCAGGCCGAGTCGCCGTGCGGGTGGAACTTGCCGATCACGTCGCCGACGGTGCGC
>Ga0209254_10007354_pt1 | contig 10169 bp, 19 predicted proteins | sample FrelakmetDIP11DI_FD_187148 | JGI IMG/M metagenome (GOLD analysis project Ga0209254, IMG submission 187148) | Freshwater lake sediment microbial communities from the University of Notre Dame, USA, for methane emissions studies - DIP11 DI (SPAdes)... | ecosystem: Environmental > Aquatic >...
TAACGATCTTGGCCGGCGCCTACAATTTGCCTGAGCTCCAAGGGGTGGCGGACGATGTGCTTGAGCAGCGCATCCTCCCTGCGCTCAAGTGAGATCGATTCAGCGTTTCCCTGTACTCGCCAGGTCAAGCGAGCGCTCCCCGGCTGCCGCATAACAACGGGTTGCAGCGGACGGTCCGCTACGCTACGCGGCCCGCCGCTGAACCGGGGCGTTAGACCTGCGCAGAAGGGCCGCTTGCGAAATGCATACAATATGCATATCATGCGCACATGTCCTTCGAGTACGATCCAATCAAAGCGGCCGCGAACCTCAAGAAGCACGGGGTGTCCTTCGCGGACGCGGAGGGCGTGCTCTCTGATCCGCTTGCCGTCACGATCGAAGACGTCACCGCAGTAGGTGAAGCGCGCTTCGTGACAGTTGGGCTGGGAAGCGCCGGTGAAATCCTGGTCGTCGTCTAAACCGAGCGCGAAGGGCGCTTTCGACCAATCTCGGCTCGCCGAGCTACACCGCGAGAGCGGAGGAACCATGAAGCCTGAATACGACTTTTCGAAGGGGAAGCGCGGTGCGGTCATTCCGGAGAAGGGAAAGACCCGAATTTCCATCTTCATCGACAATTCAGTGTTGGCCGAATTCCGGGCCCGCGCCGAGAAGGCTGGTTCCGGGTACCAAACAATGATGAACGAGGCGCTCCGCGCCTCTCTGTCGCAGTTGGAGCAGCCTGTAACCGAGAGAGCGCTTCGGCAGATCCTTCGGCAGGAGATGCCGGAGTATTTGCGAGGTCTGACAACGCGTTCGAGCGGGCCGGGAAAAATTTCGGTCCGCGGTGGCGCGCCCAAGAAATGATGCGCGCCACCGCGGCAATCGCAGCGTGGCCGGCCGCTCAACTCGATCGTTGGATGTCGTGCTGATGCGCTACCGCGAAGCTAGCGGTCTCGCGTAAACGGGAGGCAGGAACATGGCAACGACGCCCAAGGCTTCGATCATCGCTCGAACGATCGAGCATCTCTGCGGAGCTATCGACGCGGCCGCGGAAAACCACGAGCCGTTCGCCCATATCCGCCTCATTGACGCCTTCCCTATGGATGTCTATTCGGAGATGCTGAATGCAATGCCGGCAAAGGAGGACTATCGCCGGATGTCGGGGCGCGCGAGGTCCCCGCGGAAGGGCGACGTCCGTACGAAGCTCGACCTGCTTCCGGAGTGGATCGGGAACCTGCCGGCCGAGAAGAGTTGGGTTTGGCAGGTAGTAAGCCAATCGCTGCGCTCAACGCAGGTCCGCGAGGCGTTCATGCGAAGGCTCGCGTCGGGTCTCGAGCGACGCTTCGGTGCCGGCCACGCGATGGTTGGTCTGTATCCCCTCCCGGTCCTCACGCGGGATTCGCCCGGTTACCGCATCGGTATTCACCCGGACACTCGCTGGAAAGGCATGACGATCCAAATCTACCTCCCGCGAGACCGCTCTATCGAGCACGTGGGGACCGTCTTCCACAAGCGCAGCGGCGACGGCTCATACCAGGTGTGTTCTCACATGCCGTTCTGGCCGAACACCGGCTACGCGTTCGCTGTCGGCGAGGACACGTATCATTCGGTGGACACCGTGGGACAGGAAGTGCGGACGCGGGATTCGATCCTGCTCACCTATTACGTGGATAGGACCCTCTTCGAGATGGCGCACAACCGATGGAAACGCCTTGGCAATTTCCTGCTGGCGAAAGCTCGTGGAATCTCGCGGCGAAGCTTTTGACTCTTGGGAGGGGATCATCAATTCCGAAGGTGACGGCTGGTCATCGCCGGGTCACTCGATACGTGCTGCGATAGGAGCCGGCGATGAGCGCACGTGACCTTGGACAATCTTGGCGGCGACCGATGCACCACATGAGGCCTAACAAGGCGCTCCAGCGGAACGTGATTCATCGAGGCCGTCCCGTGCTCGCCATGGATGGCGTGCTCGCCGGGCCCGAGTGCGCATCGCGCCCGTCCGCTGAGCTGGATCGTTAGCCTTCATGGCTAGAGCATTGGCGATCGGGTTTTTCTTGGCACTCTTATCGGGGTGCTTTCCATACGCCTCAAGCTATGTTCATCTAGATGCACCTGGTATCAAAAACCTGCAATCGATCTGTGGTGTTGGCCCGCCGGCGATTGCATCCTTTGAGTCGCACGGCGCCCGCTTCGACGTCACTCTTGAGCCGAAAGCAGGCGCGATCTCGAAGGCGGGCTACCTGCGGCTGCGGGCACCACAGCAATTGGCTGTATCAATCCCCGACCCAACGGCCCACTTCATTCAAGGCGAGGGAGTTGGCCAGCGGGAGCTGCGAATCGATCTAGTGCGCGTGGCGCACCCGGAGAACCGCCATGGCGCGGAACTATTGCTTCGCAGAGGCTTGGTTGATCATTACTTCGATTTCGTGGGACTTCCACCTATCTCACATCCAGGTTCACTGAGACTTCCGACAGTCTATTTGGGCGGACTCGCCGTCACTCCGCCGATGTTTACCTTTGAACTACGCCCTTTCGCGACCATCGTGCCGCTAAACTGCTAGGGGTTACCGGTAATGCAAATGAAGGCTAACAATGCGTTCGAGCGGCGGTGTAGCTGCAGTGGGCCGCGTCTCGCGCGGCAATGCGGTCGGTGTACGGTTGCTCAACTCAATAGTTAGGCAGCTACGAGTGTGCGCCGCCGATGGACATACCAAAGGTGATATAGGCACAATATGGCATGTGGCACGTCGAGGAGCATCGTCGCGTAGACAAGCAGGCTTTGGCCGCGCCGATTGAAATCCTCAAGCGCTACGAGAAGTGGAAGGACATTGCTGCAATGTCGGGTCCGCCCGGACTGCGCCTCATCAAGGGGTTTCACGACGAGGCGCTGGTCGGCGAATGGAAGGGCTATCGCTCGTCCCGGCTGGGCGACAAGTGGAGAGTGATCTACCGCATTGTTCCTGAAGACCTGCTGTTTCAAGTGGCGTCGATCACCGCCCACGATTGTCGGAGACCTTGATGAAGGACTATCGTCCTGCCAAGAAGCGAACTGAGGTTACGGTCGGAGAGTCGGTCCGAATTCTCCGCGAGCTCCAAGAGTTGAGCCAGAACCAACTGGCCGAGGCCTCGGGCATTCCTCAAGCCACGATCTCGGCTATCGAGAACGGCCGCGTTCGCCTCGGCGTAGAACGGGCGAAAGTCCTGGCGCGTGCCCTTAAATGCCATCCGGGAGTCCTGGTGTTTCCGGGGTGGGAGGCTCGGAGTAAAGAAGCTGCCTAACAACGTGTTGGAGTGGTCCGTGAACCATCGTGGGCCGCGACTGTCGCGGAAAAGCGGTCCGTGAGCGGCCGCTCAATTCAATCGTTAGGCCGCATATGGCGAAGTCTTTACATCCTCGGTCTGCCTTGAATCAATCCGTCGGCTTGGCCGGCTGGCTGGCCCTGACCCTTCTCGCGGCGGCGATCGGCGCAGCTGCGTCGGCGCAAGCTGGTGCCTTCTACGGGCAACTTGTACGGCCTTCTTGGGCACCCCCCGGCTGGCTATTCGGCCCGGTCTGGTCCGCTCTGTACTTGCTCATGGCCGTAGCTGCTTGGCTTGTCTGGCGCGAATCCAGCCGCCGCAGTGTAGCCATCGCCCTGGGTCTATTCGTCGCCCAGCTTGCCGCAAATGCACTTTGGACCTGGCTCTTCTTCGTCTGGAATCAAGGCGCTTGGGCTTTCGTGGAGGTGCTGCTTCTGTGGCTGCTCATTGCACTTACGGTCGCTTCGTTCTTCCGGCATAGCGTCCTTGCCGCGGCACTGCTCCTGCCATACCTTGCTTGGGTTACGTTTGCCACTGCGCTTACCTGGACAACGTGGCGCCTAAATCCTGCAGTTCTCGGGTAAACCGCGGCGAATGCGGCCTAACCCCTCGGTCAAGCCGAGGCCCAACGGCGGGCCACCAGGCCCCGGCCACAGGTACGGTGTACATTTTCTGTGGCCGGGGCCTGGCGTCCCACCGTTGGTGCCGGCTTACCTCGAACGTTAGCCGACGAGAAACGGTCAGCGTACAATTTTGAAACATCGCGATGTGGGAGCTTCAATTGAGTGAAGTCGAACAGATTGAAAACCGGATCAAGAATCTCTCGCCGGAAGAACTGGCGAAGCTTCGTGAGTGGTTTGAGGAGTTTGACGCTCAAGCATGGAACCGTCAGATCGAAGCCGACTCCGCTCCCGGAAAGTTCGATCGCTTCATCGAAGAGTCACTGGCTGAGCATGAGGCGGGAAAGAGCCGATCCTTTTGAAGCACTGGGCGTCTTCTCGCTTCTGGGCGCTGTATGACGCGCTTCCGGCGGAAGCTCGAGAGACGGCGGACAAGAACTTCCAGCTCCTCAAGTCAGACTCCCGGCATCCATCGCTTCATTTCAAGCGAATCGGGAAGTCCTGGTCCGTTCGCGTTGGCGAGCGGTACCGCGCCCTCGGGCACGACGTGGCAGGCGGGTTCAAGTAATCCTGGATTGGTCCGCGTGGCGAGTACGATAAATTCGTCGGCTAGCCACGCGTTTGCGCAGGCTGTGAGCCGTGGTGGGCCGCGTTTCGCACGGCAATGCGGTCAGTGTGCAGCCGCTCAACCAGGTCGTTAGCGGTAACATCAATTGTCCGCAATTGCTTCCAACTCCGTTCAACAGTTCAAGCTCTGACCAGGAGCCCTGCCATGCACATCGTGGTGCTTGTCATTGCAATTCTCTACGCGCTTCCACTCGCGCACGCCCAGAGTGCCGCGACGGGCATCGCGAGAGAAGCGGCGAGCGGATCGAGGAATGCGCCGCTGACGGCTGACGCGCTGTGCGCAAGGCTCACGCTCGATGAAGTCACCGCCGTCATGGGCAAGAATTTCGAGCGAAGGCCGCACACGTTGTATCCGGGTTGCAGATACGGCGATAGCAAGGATAAGGGCAAGCTGCAGGTTCGCTATTTCACACTCACCAATAGCAAGTTGAAGGAAGCGAGCTGGCGAAAATTCGTGGAATCCGAAGCCAAAGGCAAGGTCGTTGAGCGAGATGGCGTGCTGGTGAGCCATTTCCGCAGGGACAAATTCGGCACCGACATTGTCTGGTTCAAGGATCGGCAGGGTCATGCCTTGGAACTGAGTGTCAACTCTGGGCTTACCGAGGATCAGGCGGTGGCACTGGCAAAGTCGGCGATTGACTGAAGACCGACTGGCTGGACCTCAAAGTCTTGCCGACGCACCTCGTAAGCCCTGCGTAAACGGGTATTGCCTTCGCGCTTGGAATGGTCGAGCGGGCTCATCCAACGCCAACGGCAATTTGCAACGACATAACGGTGAGGATTACGGCCAACCATGCGCTCGGCCGGTCCGTTGGGCATCGTGGGCCGCGCCTGCCCGCCGCACGGTCGTGGTGCCCGGCCGCTCAACTCGATCGTCAGGCATCGCAATGCGCCTTCGTCAATACGCCTCGGCCGACTGGCCTCGACGATGCGAGATCCACGACTCGGCTCGCAGGGACGAGCTTGCAGCAGCGGGTCTGTCATCAGCGTTCTTGGCTCTTGAGCAAACAGGAAAAGTCAGGCCGCACAAACCGAGATCACAGGTGCTCGCCTCAATCAAGACAGCCAGCCTGCTCCTTCGGCCGTTCACGCGAACGGACGCACCTGCGCTTTTTCGCATCATGAGCGACGCGTCTGCCATGCAGCACACGTACGTCGCACCTTCGCTGGAGCACTGTTGCGCTCGTCTTGGCGTCTACGAGGCAATGCGCTCAACGCTTGGCTTTGCGCCCTGGGTCGTGAGAGCCGGCGAAGACTGCGAAGTCATTGGTTGGGGTGGTCTCAGCGTGGATCCCGAGGCGCCTGAATGGGGCCTTGAGGTCAGCTACGCATTCTCGCCACCTGCATGGGGCAAGGGCTACGCTACCGAACTGGTGCAATGCTCGCTCACGTACGCATTCGGGCCCTTGTCGGCACGCGAGGTACATGCCTTTGTCAAGCCAGAGAACCATCGCTCGGTCCGGGTGCTCGAGAAGTGCGGCTTCAGCCACATACGGTATGAGCCGAGGCTCGAGCGAAACCACTACCTCGCCCAGGTGCCAAGTGCGGCCTAAGCCCGCTTAGCTCGAACGTTAGCCGTCGCAACGACCGCATTTCTACGTCCTCCGCTGAAAGGAAGGCCATGGCAACCCAGCTCGCTCGACCGAAGGACAATCCGTGGAAGCTGAAGACACCTCCCGGGACGTCCGAGTACACGATGCACGCGGACGAGAAGGACGGGAGGAAGATTCTTGTCTGCACTGTGGGGAGCACGGTCCTGCACTACGACGCCAGGTGCATCAATGACCTGCATGCGATGCTCAAGAATGCAGGCGACTGGGTCGAACTCGGTGGAGCCGACGAGCAGAAGCCGGCCAAGGACGGCACCGTCGAGTACTGGGGCCGCTCTGAAGCGAACCCAGTTGGTGGCTGGTATGGCCTCAAGAAAGGCCTGCGTGGGCGCTTTGGCGTCTACATCCCGCCATTGATGGAAGAGCTCGGCCTGTGCGAGCTTGAGCACAATGCGAAGAACAACAGAATGCGCGCCAAGTGAACCCAGCGACGCCTGCCCCGCGCTACGGCTGAGCCCCAACGGCGTCATCCAGCCGGTCTGTGGCACGGTACACTTTTCATGAGCGGGGTTGGCGCCCTGCCGTCGTCACCCGGTTACCTCGAGCGATAGGCCCAGGAGAGTTCATGTCCGATTCTGCACGCAAACCAGATTCAAAATTCGTCGGTGCTGGCGTTGCAATCGGCGCCGGAGTTGGCGCGGCGCTCGGAGTCGTGTTCGACAATATCGCCATGGGCGTGGCCGCGGGAGTTGCGATCGGAGTCGTGATCGGCGCATTGATGGGCCGGGGAGGCGGGCAGCCCTGACTGTTCATGTGAAGGAGACGGCCATCGCCCATGCCTGCCCCCTGGACCCAGGCGTCTGGGCGCTCCCGACCCCCGCCGCGCAGCATGGATGTCTACGTTCAAGCCACTTCCGTGAGGTAGATCACCGTGATTACAGGCCAGTGCAACTGCGGTGCAGTCCGCTTCGAAATCGATGCCGAGCCATCGGGCATATACGTCTGCCACTGCTCGATATGCCGTCGATCGACTGGCAGCAATGGCATCGCAGTGCTTGTCGTCTCGAACGACGACTTCCGATGGACTGGAGGCAGCGACAACATCGCGAAGTGGGCCAAGCCGGACTCCCATTGGGAAACCTGGTTCTGCAAGACCTGCGGATCTCGCGTCCCCGGCCACAACGACCCCTCGCGGATGTTCGCTCCAGCCGGGCTGCTTTCGGATACGGACGATCGACTCAAAGTCATCCATCACATCTGGGTGGGCTCCAAGGCAAGCTGGGACGAAATCGGGGATCAGGGCAAGCAGCATGCAGAGGCCTGCCGTGTTGCGGGCATTCGGCCTGGCGCGGGGGGGCGTTCGAATGAATGAACTGACATTCCGCGAGATCACCGCCGCCGACGCGCCAGCCCTTTTCCACGTTCGCACGAGAACGCGCGAAAACGCGATGACGCTCGAGGGACTGCAACGGCTCGGCATCAACCCGCATGGCGTCACGGAGAGCCTCGGCAAGTCCACCAAGGGCTGGGTGTGCGCCGACTCCGACCGGGTCGTCGCGTTTTCCATGGCCGATCGCGAAACGGGAGAATTCCTGGTGATAGCCGTTCTGCCGCAGTACGAGGGGAGGGGCATTGGCCGCAGGCTCATGGTCCTCGCCGAGGAATGGCTCGCGGCATCGGGCTGCGAGCGGGCCTGGCTCACGACGGATCTCGACACCACGCTTCGCGCCTACGGCTTCTATCGCAAGCGCGGCTGGGCCGACTGGAAAATCGAAAGGGGCCTGCGGTGGATGGCGATCGACCTCTCCCGATGACGTCCGACGAGATCGCCGGGCGACCCCAAGGGACGAACGCGTGTTGCGGCTGACCGTCCTTCACGTCAAGCTGGTCCACACGCTCATCTTCGTGGCGTTGAGCGCGTGCGTGCTCTACATCCTCGTTTCAGGCGTGTTCGATCGCATCACGCCCGGGACGTGGGTCGCCATCGTGGCGATCGTGATCGAGGGCGTGGTTCTCGCTTTGTCCGGGGGGCGGTGCCCACTTACCGCAGTGGCCGAGCGGCTCGGTGCCCAGGATGGAAGCGTGTCGGACATTTTCCTGCCACGGTGGTTTGCGGACAGGATCTTTCCCATTTGCGGCACGCTGTACCTGATCGGCTGCGTGTTCGTCGCCTTCAGGCTCGTAGGCAAGTGAAGGGTCCGCCCGACGATGTGCCCAGGCCATGGCGCCCGGGGCGATCGGCGCGCATTGACTGCGCGCAGGCCTGCCGCTAAGGTCCCCAGCGATGCGGCCTCCATCGCGGGCCGCCCAGCGAGCACCGACCATGCTTGAGGGTTCCTGTCTATGCGGCTCCGTCCGGTGGAAGTTCGAGGGCATGCCGGATTCGGCGACGGCCTACGGAGCCGGGGCCCATCGCCCATGTCCCGATCCGCCACTTCGACGGCCTGGACAAGTGGGAAGACCTGCCGCCGGACGGGCGCTGCGTCCGCGATCTGTGGTTCTAGTGCGCGCCATTGCGCACGGTGCATGCAAGGCGCCAGGCGCGAAAGAACCATGCGCGAAAGAACCATGATCGAGTACTCGAACGATTTGGATGGCCTGGATGCCCGCGAGCTCGAGGGGTTCCTCGCGCACTGGGACTTCACGCCCCCGGAAGGAACGCTCCTCACCATGCTGAAACAGAGCACGGCGGTCATCCTGGCCCGCGATCGCGCTTCATCGAAAATTTGCGGCTATGTGGCCGCGCTGAGCGACGGCGTGGCCTGCGGGTATGTCTCGGCACTCGAGGTCAGGCCGGAATTTCGCGGAAGAGGAATCGGAACGGCCCTGCTGAGCCGGATGACCGATCGTCTCGACGTGTTCGGGGTGTACCTTTCATGCGCCCCTTCCATGCTCGAGTTCTACAGGTCGCGCGGCTTCAGCAGCGTGACGGCCCTGTGCAAGCGGCGGAACACATGAAGGCCAAACCCCGGCGCACCGCGCGCGCCAAGGCCTCGGCCACTGCCACGCACACGCCCCGAAAAGCGAAGGCAGCGGAAGCGCCAGCGAAGCCATTCCTTCGCTTCCATCACTCGCAGGATCTCCGGGTCCGGACTCTCGCGGTGCTCGATGCGGTCGAGGGCGCCGAGGACGCGACCGACTACTCCGTCCAGATCACCGAAATCGTCCTCGAGCTGACCGATAGCGGAATGGACCAGTACTTCCTGCAGTCGCTGAAGGCCACGAAGGCCAACTTCGTCGTCCAGCAGTCCGCCGCCATCGGCATGGCGGGCGTGCAGAAGGTCATGGGCGCCGTCATCCGGAACATCATGGGGCGAATGGACGGCCGCCAATTGCTGTCCGTGTCCGCATCCATTCGCCGGTTCATGGTATGAACGCGCAAGTCCTGCATCATGGCAGCGCGGTTCGGCGCAGCTCCGGACAACCCTGACGCCAGACGCCCGAGGAACCATGCACATACTCCCGCTCTACGCCGCACTCCTCGCCCTTCTGTTCGTGGCGCTCAGCGTCCGCACCATTCGCCTGCGGCGCAGCCTGCGAATCGCGATCGGCGATTCGGGCGACGAAAGGATGCTCCGCGCGATCCGGGTTCACGCGAACTTCGTCGAATACGTTCCCTTCGGCGTTCTCCTTCTGTTCCTGGTGGAGACGAAGGGGGCGAACCCGCTCCTGGTGCACGGGCTGTGCCTCTGCCTGCTCGTGGGCAGGCTGGCCCACGCCTACGGAGTGAGCCAGCCGAGGGAGAATTTCAGGTATCGCGTATTCGGCATGGCGCTCACCTTCACGACGCTGCTCACCTCGGCCGGCTACCTGCTCTTTGCCTTTGCGGTCGGTCGCTAGGGGCCGGGAATGGACTTCGCCAAGGAGGGCCAGGGGTGAGACGGGAAGGGGGGCGATCAATGAACCTGGATGGCCTCCACGTCCGCTGGTCTCCCGGGTTCTACATCGTGCTGATGGCCTTGGCGCTGGTCGCTTTCTGGCCGGGCTATTTCGCGGCTCCCAAGCTGCAGCTGGGCGGATGGATCCACTTTCATGCCGTTACCGCGGCGCTGTGGCTGGCCCTGCTCATCGTGCAGCCATGGGCGATACGGAC
>Ga0209254_10007355_pt1 | contig 10169 bp, 6 predicted proteins | sample FrelakmetDIP11DI_FD_187148 | JGI IMG/M metagenome (GOLD analysis project Ga0209254, IMG submission 187148) | Freshwater lake sediment microbial communities from the University of Notre Dame, USA, for methane emissions studies - DIP11 DI (SPAdes)... | ecosystem: Environmental > Aquatic >...
CTGATTCCGGGCAACCTACAACAGCCTGCGCTGGCGCTTCCCTTCCTGCCCAACCGGATCTGGGATTTCACCGGCGGGCCGCATTCCACCTGGGGCAACAGCCTGCCGCTGGGAGCGCTGGATTTTGCCCCTCCGGCCATGGAAGGAGGCTGCGCCTGGTCCGGCGAGTGGGTCGCCGCGCCGGCCCCTGGCGTGATCACGCGCAGCGAGGAAGCCATGGTCGAGCTGGATCTCGACGGCGACGGCGACCCGCGCACGGGTTGGGTGCTGCTCTTCTTTCACATCGCCGAGCAGGATCGAATTGCAGTGGGAACTGAGGTGCAAGCCGGCGACCGGCTGGGGCATCCGTCATGTGAGGGCGGCCAGGCCACCGGCACCCACTTCCACCTCGGCCGCCGCTTCAATGGCGAGTGGCTTCCGGCCGGCGGCGCGCTGCCCTTCGTGCTCGATGGCTGGGTGGCTGCCGATGGCAGTGAGCCCTACCTCGGGACACTAACCCGCGGCTCCAAGACGGTTGAGGCGTGCACCTGCACCACCGCCAGCAATCGCATCTTGTATGTCCTGCCGGATGGGGCCACCCCGGCGCCGCCGTCAACGGCTCCTTGATCGTCCTGCCCGGGACCTAACCCGCGAGCACCGGCGCCGGCTGGCGCTCGCTTTCGCTATCAGCATTCGGTCGGGCGCCTTCCGGTTCTCTACTCATGGACTAGGGGTCACTGCAGGCTCGATCGATCCCCGTCCACCCGCCAGCAGGACGTCGCAGGGCTCGATCCCGCGATGGTAGGCGGCCTCGCGCTGGCGGCAGGACTTTCTCCGGAGTAGTGAGCTAGCGTTTCCCCTTCGCTGCCGGCTTGCGTGCGGCGCGCTTGGCGCGTGCCGGCTTGGGTTTGCCACCGCGGTCGGCTACGGGCTTGCTCTTCCCCGCTGCCTTGGGTCGAGACGCGCTGGTCTTGGCCTTGCGGGCGGCTGATTTCTGCTTGGGCGACTTCGGCGTCCTGGCGCTGGTGGGCCGCGCCGTCTTCTTCTCTGGGGCCGGTGCGGCCTTCTCGCCCGCTGCGGCGCGCGCCTGAGGCACGGTCAGCGAGAGCACCCGATCGTTCTCCCGGACCTCGATCAACTGCTTGCCGCGGCCGGCGCGCGTGCGGCGCGGCGCATCGCTGAAGGCGATCGAGCGGTCTGGGGACTTCTGCAGGTGAATCACCGCCCGGTCGTCGGCGGTGCCGATCCCGCCTGCAGCCAGGGCATCCTTGCTTTCAAGCTTCCATGCGCGCACCCCCTTGCCATTGCGCCGCTGCAGGGGGAACTGCCCGACGTCCACCCGCTTGACCTGGCCGCGCTCCGTGACCAGCAGCACATCGCTCTTGCCGGGCACTGCATCGATCCCGGCCACTGCGTCGCCTGCCTCGAGCCGGATGCCGAGCACGCCGCCGGCGCCCAGCCCGGTCGGCCGTATCTCCTCCTCGGAGAAGCGGATGCCGGCTCCCAACCGGCTCACCAGCAGCAGGTTGTCCTGGCCGCCGGTCAAGCGGGCCCAGCCCAGTTCATCCTCGGCTCCCAGGTTAATAGCGGTGAAGGTACGGGCGGAGTGGCCGGGCAGCGCCTCGAGGGCGGTCTTTTTCAGCATGCCAGCACGCGTGGCGAGCAGCAGGCAGGTCTGGGTGGAGGAAGCTCGGTCGGCGGGGAGCACGACACCCGAGACGATGTCGGCCCCAGGGCCGAAGGGGGTCGCCCCGGCCACGGCGTTGCCATCCTTCGGATCGTCGCACTCAGGCAGGGTATGCACGGCGAGGGCGCAACCCTGCCCGCGTCGGTCGAACAGATACAAGGTGTCGCGGGCGGTGGCGCCCAGCAGCAGCGCTGGCGTGCTCCTCCCGGCCAGGCGTGGCTGCCGGGCTGTTGGCGTGCGGGAGATCAGCCCGTCGGTTGTCACCACCACCCAGGTGTCTTTGGCCGGGGCGAGGTCGTCGGCGGTCAACGGCTGACGGCCGCGGCGCCCGCGTTTGGTCTGGTAGATCTGGGTCAATCGGCGGTCACTGAATCGGCTCTTGAGGTCGTTCAGTTCGTCGAGAATCGCCGCGCGCTGCCTCTTGTCCGAGGCGAGCAGCGCTTCCAACTCGCGGATCCGCGCCAGCGTGGCACGGTGGTCCTCCTCAATCTTCTTTCGCTCGAGAGCGGATATTCGCTTGAGCGGCAGGTCCAGGATCGCCCGCGCCTGGGTATCGCTGAACTTGAAGCGCTTGATCAGGCGCTGGCGAGCCTGCTCGGCATCGGGAGCGGCACGGATCAGCTTGATCACCTCGTCGAGATGCTCCAGCGCCACCCGGTAGCCCTGCAGGATATGGGCATGCTGGCGCGCTTGCGCCAGCTCGAAGGCGCTGCGGCGGCGGATGACCTCCAGGCGGTGCTCGAGGTAGACGCGCAGCGCCTGCTTCAGGCTGAGCAGTCTTGGCTCGCCCTCGACCAGCGCCAGCATGTTCACGCCGAACGTGGTCTGCATCGGAGTCCGCCGATAGAGCTCCGCCAGCACTTTCTCGGGTTGGGCGGTCTTGGCCAGCTCGAGCACGATGCGCAGGCCCTGCCGGTCTGACTCATCGCGCAGATCGGAGAGCCCCTCCAGATCCCCGCTGCGGGCGAGCTCGGCGATGCGTTCGATCAGGCTGGACTTATTGGTCAGATACGGCAGCTCGGTAACGATGATCCGGGCTCGCCCGCGCCCCATGTCCTCAACGTGCGCCTTGGCCTGCACGACGATCCGCCCGCGGCCGGTGGCGTAGGCGGCTGTCAGGCCCTCGCCATCGCCCTGCTGATGGACGATGATGCCGCCGGTCGGAAAGTCCGGCCCCTGGATGAACTGCATCAGGTCCTCGACGGTGACCCTCTCCAGGCGCGACCAGTTCTCGAGCATGAAGGCGAGCGCATTGCACACCTCGGTCATGTTGTGCGGCGGGATGGAGGTCGCCATCCCCACGGCAATGCCTGTGGAGCCGTTGACCAGCAGGTTGGGGACGGAGGTCGGTAGCACCACGGGTTCGAACAGGGTGCCGTCGAAGTTGTCGCTGAAGTCGACGGTCTCCTTGTCGATGGCCAGCAACATATCCATCGCCAGCGGCGCCAGACGAGCCTCGGTGTAGCGCATGGCTGCCGGCGGGTCACCGTCGACCGAGCCGAAGTTCCCCTGGCCGTCGATCAGCGGGTAGCGCATCGAGAATTCCTGCGCCATGCGCGCCATGGCCTCATACACCGCCATGTCGCCGTGTGGGTGGTACTTGCCCAGCACTTCACCGACGATCCGGGCGGACTTCTTATGCTCCAGCGTGGGGCGGATGCCCATGGCGTGCATGGCGTACAGGATGCGCCGATGGACTGGCTTGAGGCCATCGCGCGCGTCGGGAAGCGCCCGCGCCACGATCACGCTCATGGCGTAGTCGAGATACGACTGCTGCATCTCGACGTCGATGTCGATCTGCCGGACCAAACCCACTTCCATGGATCACCTCAGGTGGCTCGTGCTGGAAGGGACATCATACGGGGAGGCGGCGCAGGCGTCAATCGCCGCTGGCCAAATGGGTTGCCTTGAGAATCGTCTGGGGGCGGTCGAGGCACACACGCATGCCTGCCAAGCCTAAGCTGCGCCCCGCTCGACGCGGGGCGCAGCCTGCAGACTGGGTTGCCTAAGAGTTCAGACGGTGAGTGGGGCGCAGGGTGAATCGGCCCGGCGCGCCGTCGGCTCCGACGGGTTCAAGGACAGGCGTAGGTGTTGTCCAGGCCGTCGGTTGTGATGTCCTTCGTCTGACCTTCCTTGAGGCTGACAGTGCGCGCCTCGGCATCGGCGACGCTTTGATCGAGGGCGGTGTAGGTTCCGGGATTCAGCTGCATCTGATTGTCCGGCGCGTCGGTCTGGGGCTTGAGGACGAGGCCGCCGGGATCGACTTCCATCGGATGGAAGGTGCAGTTGCGCAAGTAGGCGGGCTTAGGCGGATCAACGCTGAGCACCGGCAACGATTGCACGGAGGCGGCGGTTGGTGCGAGGCTGACGAAGCGCGAATCGACCGACACCCAACCCAAGGCGCCGGGCTTGTCCGGGATGGCGACATAGACCCAGGATGCCGGGTCATTGCGCCCACTCGCCGGGGAGGCCTGTCCATTGAGCAGGAAGCCGACAACATCGTACGCCGGGCCCGGGCCGCGCCGGATGTTGAGGTTCCCCCCTGTCGCGCTCAGGACGATCTCCCCCCCGGCCGGGGTTTCGGTGACTGCGGACGTGGGGGAGGACTGCTCCAAAGGTGCTAGGGTGGCCGTTGCCGCCTCCGATTCTGTCGGCAGCGTGGCCGTTGTCGGAGAGGCCGCAGGCGCTGTGGCCGTTGGGGCTTGGGTGGCCGGGCCGGTGAGGCTGCAGGCCAGCCCGGTGGCCACCAACCCAGCCAGTACCAGGCTGAGGCGGTGCGGGTGAAGTCGACGATTCATGAGCCTCCTTGCTCGGAGAATCTGGGGTTACTGGATCCGAAGAGTATAAGTATACTAAATTAGTCCGGATTAGGCGTTGCTTCTGCTCCCCCCGCCTGTCACTGTCCAGCGGTCCGTGGGATCGGGTGGAGGAGAGGCTTGGAGCGATTGACTTCGCCTGGTTGCAGGCGCCAGCGCGGCACGTTGTCGGATTGGAGCGTTTCCGCCGAGACCCTTCCACCGCTCCGGCTGGGGGGATGCGGATGCGTGGGCTTGGCACTTGCTTTCCGGGTGGGGCGGCTCAGAGCACAAGAAGGGCGCCGCATGCGGCGAGCAGGCCGAGGTCTACCGGCCAGGCGCTCAGGCAACGGATTTCGGCGCTTCGTCGCGTGACCGTAGGCTGGCCGCAAGCAACGGGTGGGGGCTGACACCGGCCTGATCGAGTGTGCCGTGTTCTCGCCGCGGAAGGGAGGCCTCGGAGCAGGGCATGGGTTTGGGAGCCTGCCTGCGGCTTCTCGCACCGGTAGAGTCGATTGGCGCTGGCGGGGGTTCCCCTTGCGGGTCCCGCAAGCATGTGTTAGAATGACTCAGTCCGTATCCGATGGAAGTTGTGCGAAAAGTGGGCTGCCCCCACTTTTCTTGCTGTAAGGCAGGATGACGCAAAGATGAAGAGTGAGTTTTCCCTGGCATTCAACGAGATCACCGAACGCTTCGGCCTCTCCCGGGACACCGTGATGGCGGCCCTGGAAGCGGCGATGGTCTCGGCCTATCGGCGGGCGGTGAACGCCTCAAGCCAGCAGGCGGTTGAGGCCAAGATCGATGCTGAAACCGGCGAGGTGCATGTGTTCGCCGAGAAAGAGGTCGTCGAGTCGGTCGAGAGCCTGATGACCGAGGTCGACCTGCAAGCTGCACGTGCCGTGAATCCGGAGGCGCAGCTGAACGACATGGTGATGGTGGACTCGACGCCGGAGGACTTCGGGCGCGTGGCTGCCCAGACGGCCAAGCAGGTCATCCTGCAGCGGCTGCGCGAGGCCGAGCGCGACGCGCAATACGATGAGTTCATCGATCGCGAGGGCGAGCTGGTGCACGGCACCGTTCACTCGATCACGGCCCAGGCGGTCACCGTCGGGCTGGGGCGCGCCGAGGCCATCCTGCCGCGCAATCAACAAATCCCGGGCGAGGCGTTCCGCGTGCGCGACCGGGTACGGGTGTACGTGCTCGAAGTACGCAAGTCCTCGCGCGGGCCGGTGATCGTCGTCTCGCGCACGCATCCCAACATGCTGCGACGGCTGCTCGAGATGGAAGTCCCCGAGATCAGCCAGGGACTGGTCGAGATCAAGGCCATCGCGCGTGAGGCGGGCAAGCGCGCCAAGGTTGCAGTCAGCGCCCTGCGCGATGGGATCGATCCGGTCGGGGCCTGTGTTGGGCTGCGAGGTGTGCGCATCCAGTCGATCGTGCGTGACCTGAACGACGAACGCATCGACGTCATCCCCTGGGACTCGGACTCGGCGCTGTTCATCGCCAAGGCGCTAAGCCCGGCAAGGGTCTCCGGGGTCTACCTGGACGAGGATCCGGAGAAGGGGCGCACGGCGCTGGTGGTCGTGCCTGAGGACCAACTCAGCCTGGCAATCGGCCGTGCGGGTGTGAATGCACGCCTGGCGGCGCGCCTCACCGGCTGGCGCATCGACATCAAGAGCCTGGTCGAAGCTGCGGCCGAGTCGCGAGCGCTGATCGATCGCGAACCCGCGCTGCTGCTGGCCTCCGAGCGGCTGGCCGAGTTGCTGCCGCAGGTCGAGGCGATTCTGGCCAAGAAGGACGAGAACCGGCCGGTTACTCCGGAGGAATACCAGGTGCTGACGGCCTTCGTCGAGCGCCTGCAGCGCCATCTCGAGAGCCAGCGCGGCGCCCGCCGCATGGCCTACCTGGAACGGCTGGCCGCAGTGCGCGAGGGCATCCCGCCCAGCGCCTACGAGACCGCCCTCGATCAAGTTGGCTTGTCGGAGCGGGTCCTCGGCTTGCTCAGCGAAGCCGGCTACGAGAACGCTGGCGCGCTCATCCAACAGCTGGGCATGGACTCAGATCGCATCCTGGCGATCGACGGCTTCGGCCCGAAGGCGATGGAGGAGCTTCAGATCGCCCTCTCCAGCTACGCCTTCCCGGTGCCTGAGCCGGAAGTTGAGCCTGTGCCCGCCGAGATCGAGGCCGAAGCGGCAGACAAGGTTAGTGCCGAAGCGGAGGCTGAAGCTCCGCTGCTGGTGGCGGAAGGCGGCGAGGGGGAGGCCCCCGTCGCCATCGAAGGGGTGTTGGAGGCGGTTCCCGAGCCCACCAGTTTGGAACAGGCATTTGAGGCCGTCAGCCGCGAGATCAGCCAGGCGGCGCTGGCGGGTGCAGCCGAAGACGAAGACGAGGAGCCGGATGCGGCCAAGGCTGCCGCCGGCAAGAAGAAGAAGCGCAAGAAGGGCAGCGCCATGGAGTTCGACCCGGCCACGGGCAGCATGGTCGTTCGCAAGCGGCGCAAGCCCGGCCGCACTGGCTGGGGTGACGACTTCCTCTAGATCGGTACCGATGGAGTCGGTCTGCGCTGTGGAAGAGGCAGATGACGCCTGAAGCGAAAGGAGGGCGCCGGCATGTCCCGCAACGAACTTGCGTGGGCTGCCGTCAAGTCCTGGCGAAGCGAGCAATGACGCGTGTGGTGCGGACGGCGGAGGGTGTGCGCATCGACCCGACCGGAAAGGCCAACGGCCGAGGCGCCTATCTTCACGACCTGGCATCGTGCTGGCGGGCGGGGCTGCAGGGCAGTCTCGAACATGCGCTGCGGGTTCGCCTCACCCCGACCGAGCGGCTGACGCTCGAAGAGCACATGCACCGCCTGCCCGATGAACCGCTGCACGACCTGACATGAAGTCACCAGACCCGCCCCGGCGCGAGTGATCTCCCCCGGCTGATCCTTCAGCCCTCTGGCCTGCTCGCTCTGCGCACCCGGTGTGTCTGTACCGGAGGTAAGGCATGAGCGAGAACGGCCAGAAGACCCTGGAGATCCCAGCTCAGATCACGGTCCGCGAGCTGGCGGACGCGCTCCACATCAGCCCGATCGACGTCATCAAGAAACTGATGGCCAACGGGGTGATGGCCAACATCAACCAGCAAATTGACTACGACACGGCGGCGATCCTGGCCGAGGAGTTCGGATTCGAAGCCCGACCCGTGGTTGCCGTCGAGGAGCAGGGCCCGGCCGAGACCGGCGAGCTTCCGGCCTGGCGCGGCATCATCGAGGGTGAGCCGGTCGAACTGCTCAAGCCGCGGCCGCCGGTGGTCACCATCCTGGGACACGTCGACCATGGCAAGACGACACTGCTCGACGCCATCCGCTCGACGAATGTGGCCGAGGGTGAGGCCGGTGGGATCACGCAGCACATCGCCGCCTATCAGGTCAGGCATAAGGACCGCCTGATCACCTTCCTCGACACCCCCGGCCACGCCGCCTTCACCGCCATGCGCGCCCGCGGCGCCCAGGGTGCCGACATCGCCATCCTGGTGGTGGCTGCCGACGACGGCGTAATGCCGCAGACGCGTGAAGCGCTCAGCCACGCGCGCGCGGCACGCGTGCCGATTGTCGTGGCGCTCAACAAGATCGACCGGCCCAACGCCAATCCTGACCGAGTGCGCCAGGAGCTGGCCGATGTCGGACTGCTGGGGCATGAATGGGATGGCGACACCATGATTGTTCCGGTCTCGGCCAAGAAGGGCCAGGGGATCGACGACCTGCTGGAAGCGATTGTGCTCACCAGCGATTCGACCAAGATCCTGGCAAACCCGGACGGCAAGGTGATCGGCACGGTGATTGAAGCCGAGTTGGACCGCGCCAAAGGCGTGATCGCTACCCTGCTGGTCCAGAACGGCACGCTGCGCGCCGGTGACATCGTGATCGCCGGTCGCACCCACGGCAAGGTGCGCGCCATGTTCGACTTCCTGGGACAACCGATCCAGGCTGCCGGGCCATCGACGCCGGCGGCGGTGCTCGGGTTGGGCGAGGTCCCCGCAGCCGGTGAGCTGTTCAGCGTCGCCGCCTCCGAGCGAGAGGCGCGCGCCGTGGTTAGCCAGCGCGCCCAGGACGCCCAGCAAAGCGAGGTCAAGGCGCCCAGCATGACGCTGGAGCAGGTCTTCGCCGCCTACAAGGCGGGCCAGACCGAGGAGCTGCCGCTGGTGCTCAAGGCGGACGTCCAGGGTTCGCTCGAGCCGATCATGTCCTCCTTGAAAGACCTATCGGCCGGTGAGATCAAGGTCAATATCCTGCATGCAGCCACGGGCAACATCGGCGAGTCGGACGTGATGCTGGCGGCAGCCTCGGAGGCCGTGGTGATCGGCTTCAACGTCGAGTCGGACCAGTCCGCACGCCGCCTGGCCGAGAAGGAAGGCGTTGACATCCGGCTGTATGACATCATCTACCGGCTGACTGAGGACATCGAGAAGGCGCTCAAGGGGATGCTCGCCCCGGAGAAACGCCAGGTGGTCCTGGGCCGGGCGGACGTGCGGGCGGTGTTCCGCATTCCCAAGGTCGGCCACATCGGCGGCTGCATGGTCGTGGATGGCGAGGCGCGGCGCAATGCGCGGGTGCGTGTCTACCGCGGCGGGGCGCTGGTGTATGAGGGCCAGGTGAGCTCGCTCAAGCACGAGAAGGACGATGTGCGCGAGATGCGCGCGGGTTACGAATGCGGCGTCGGCGTCAAGGGCTACGACCAGCTCGCAGTCGGGGACGCGCTGGAGTTCTTTGTCGAGGAAGAGGTTCCTCAGGACTGATGCCCTCCTCGACTCGCGCCCGCCGCGTGGGAGAACGCATCCGCCAGGAGCTGGCGGAGCTGCTGGCGCGCCAGGTGTCTGACCCGCGGCTGCAGGGCGTGACAGTGACCGCAGTGGAAGTCGACCGCGAGTTCGCCTACGCCACGGCCTTTGTCAATGCACTGGGTGACGAGGCGCGCCAGGAGGACATCCTCGAAAGCCTGGCCTCGGCGCGTGGGTTCCTGCGCTCGTCGTTGGCGCAGCGGATACCTTTGCGCACCTTCCCTCGGCTGCGCTTCCGCTGGGACGAGTCGTTCGACCAGGCCTCGGCGATCGAGGCGCTGCTGCGGCAGGTGCGAGAGGAAGACGAGCGTGGGTCTGGCGAAGCAGGACATTGACGCCGCGCGGCGGATGATCGCCGAGGCGCGGTGGGTCGGGGTGATCTCGCATGAGCGGCCGGATGGGGATGCCGTTGGGTCGCTGCTAGGCCTGAGCCTCGCCCTGGCGCAGGCCGGCAAGCAGGTGGCCCCCGTGCTGGTGGATGGACTGCCGGCGCGCTACCGCTTTCTGCCGGGGTCGGCCGAGATCCTGCGCCAATTCCCGAGCGGGGTGGATCTGCTGGTCACGGTGGACTGCTCCGACTTCGATCGCCTGGGCCTGCCGGCCGACCGATTGCCCCGATTGCCGGACATCAACTTCGATCACCATCCGACCAACACCCAGTTCGCCCGAGTCAACCTGGTCGATGAGCAGGCCTCGGCCACGGCCGGCCTGCTGGTCACGCTGCTGCCCCAACTCGGACTGGTGGTCGACTCGCCCGTCGCCAGCAACCTGCTGGTCGGCATTGTCACCGACACCATCGGCTTCCGCGTCCCCGGCGTGAGCTCCGAGCTGCTGCGCCAGTCAGCCGACCTGATGGACCTGGGCGCACCGTTGGCCGAGATCTACGA
>Ga0209254_10007357_pt1 | contig 10168 bp, 15 predicted proteins | sample FrelakmetDIP11DI_FD_187148 | JGI IMG/M metagenome (GOLD analysis project Ga0209254, IMG submission 187148) | Freshwater lake sediment microbial communities from the University of Notre Dame, USA, for methane emissions studies - DIP11 DI (SPAdes)... | ecosystem: Environmental > Aquatic >...
GCGGGCGCGCCCATCCCGGAGGACCGGTTCAAGCAGAAGACGCCCTTCGAGACGATCCCGCGCCCGACGCACCATTGACCAGCTCGGCGCTCGCGCCAGCGGCGTGCGCGCCGTGCCGGCGCGATCAGCCGGTTGGGTGCCACGGGTGGACGGTCCGCATCTCCGAGGCGACGCTGGGGCTGTTCGACGTCGCGACCATCTACCTCGGGGAGCGCCTCGGCCTCTACCGCGCCCTCCAGGGATCGGGGCCGCTGACCGCCGGCGAGCTCGCCGCGGTGACCGGCACCCGCGCGGGTTGCGCCAGTACCTGTGCCTACGCCGGCCAAGGGTTCGGACACCCACGTCGCCGGAACGCGCCCACCGAGGCGGAGTGTCGGCCTTGGCGGCGTCACGCGGACGCGCCGTCCGTCGCTGTTGTTCCTGCGCGCCTGCCCGACGTCCTCCGGGCGCGCCAGCGGATACCTGTGCGCGTTGCGTCAGTGCACCTGCGACGGTCCGGCGGCGTGATCCACGCGCCCCAGCACCGTCGAGACCTGGCTCGGCCTCACCGGTCACGCCGCTGGGGAGGCTTGGTTCTCCATCCCGGTCTTGATGGCCGCCAGCATGCTGTGCAAGTTCTTCGACATGACCAGCGCGCTGACAGACTCAAGCATGCTCTGCCACCAGGCGAGGTCCTCCTCGAGGACGACGAGAGTCAACTTCGTGCCGCCGTCCTCAGCTTCGAAGAGCCATGTGAAGATTGGGGGTTTTGCTACCTCCTTTGTCCGTCCCGCAAAGCGCACCCTTGCGTGAGCCCTACTGATGATCCGCGCGTCGGGAACGAACTCGGTGTACTCACGCTCGATCTGCTCGAGAATCATCCCCTTGGCGAACCGGCCCACGATGTGCGCCTTGGTGCCGACTCCCTCCGGTGTCATCACGACGTCGGTGACCTCGAGCCCGGGCCATCCCTCGAACAGGTGGTGCGGGTCGCGGCAGTACTCGAAGACTTCATGCACCGGAGCGTCGATCGTGATGTCGAAACTGCGAGTGAAATCCGTCATGGTCTGGCCTCCTCCCGACACCCGCAGGAACTCCCTCCGCATCTCGATTCTAGTTCTGTTGGCCGTGGCCAGTGCTTGTGTTGGCTGACCAGAACCGCGTAGTCCGCTTGTGTGGCCACCGCAGCGCCGGGGCGAGCCCATCCGGATCGGTCCACGCAGCCCAGTGGTCATGCGGCCAGCAGCGCCTCGACCATCTGGGCAAGGCCCTCAATCACGATCGTTGGCAGAGCGTGTTCGAATCCCTCCGGGCGCGCCAAGCGCAGGCCCGGTACCAGGCAGCCCGGCTGGGTTGCGGCCTGATCTGTGAAGGGAGCACCCATCCCCTGCGCCCCCTGGTGATCAGTACGTCCGCCACCAGATGCCGGTGCTCTCCGGAAGGACGGTCCGCCCGGCGCGACGCACGCGGTCGGCCAGCTCGTCGCCGAAGAAGAAGCGGGTCAGCCGATCGGCTTCGTCGAGGGACTCGAAGCGGTAGTCGGTGCGGATCGAGATCCCGGTGAAGCCGCGCTCCGTTTCGAGCCAGCGGTAGTACTCGGCGAGCCCTTCCGTCGGTGGCGCGGCCGTCTCGCTGCCGGTCATCATGGTCTCGAGGATGATGGCAGTCCCGCCGGCTCGCAGCACGCGCGCCATCTCGTCCAGCGCCGCACCGATCTCGTCGTGCCACGACGTGGGATACCAGCCAACCGCATGGCCGAGACTCCACCCCGCGATCGCGATGTCGGCAGCGGCATCCTCGACCGGCAACCGCTTGTTGTCGGCTGCGCCCAGCTCCCAGTTGGCGAGGCCCGTCGACACGAGGCGTGACCGGGCGATCTCCAGCATGTGCGCCGACGCGTCGTACGCTCGGATCTCCTTCGCGAGCGGCGCGATCAGGCGCGTGAGCCGTCCGGTTCCCGCTCCCAGCTCGACCACGCGCGCGCCCCGCAGCTGCGCGATGCCGGCGAGCGCTGGAAGCAGGTGCCCCTCGTAGTCCTCGCGTGCGACGAGGGCGTCGTATTCGTCGGCGTGTGCCGCGTAAATCTCCTCGAAGGTCAAGGGCACCATTTCGGGTCCATCTCCACGAGATGAGCGCCGCCGGCTCGGCGCGGCGAAGGCCTCAGCCAGTGGCGCGGCGCTCTCCCCGCAACGAGCTGTGGGCGGCCTTCGCTCGCTCGACGTACGCCTCCAGGTCCGCCCGGGCGACGACCTCCCCGATGAGGTCCAGCGGCAGGTCGTCGAGGCGCCGGAACCGGACGCAGCTCTTGCCCATGTCGAGGCGCTTGCCGGTCGCCGCCCACCGCTCCCGCAACCAGGCCTCGGTCTCCGGGTCGCCGTAGACGCTGTTGAGGTACAGGCTCATGTAGCCGCTCTGGCTGGCCAGCCCGATCACCACCAGCGGCTCCCGGTTGTACGTGTCGGGATACCGATCGAGCGGGACGAACCAGGCGATCATCCCGTAGGCCATCCCCTGCTCGTAGCCCGGGGGGAGGTGCTCGCCGACGACGCGGCGGACCTCGGCGATCGTCGCTCGCCGGTCCTCCGGGAGCGAGGCGACGTACTCGTCCGGTGTGCGGGCGGCGCTGCGAACCATCGGAACCCTCGTCGTGCTGCCACGAACCCCGCCAGCATACGCATGTCGTTCGCGCCCGGTCGCCCGCTGCCCCCACCCGCCGCCTCGGGCAGCCGTGACATCATCGTTCCCATGCTGCTCACCGCCCGTCAGCTCAACCGGGCCACGTTGGGCCGGCAGCTCCTGCTGCAGCGCGAGCCGTTGGACGTGGTCGGGGCCGTCCACCGCGTCGTCGCGTTGCAGGCGCAGGAGCCCGCGTCGCCATACCTCGCCTTGTGGAACCGGCTCGCCGGCTTCGATCCCACCGACCTCGATCGTGCCTTCGCCGGCCATGCAGTCGTCAAGGCCACGCTCATGCGCATCGCCCTGCACGCCGTCGACGCAGCCGACTACCCGGCGTTCCACGAGGCGATGCTGCCGAGCCTGCGGGCGTCGCGCCTGTTCGATCGCCGGTTCACCGGGACCGGGCTGACCGCGACGGACGCCGACGCGCTCGTCGAGCCGCTCCTCGCGTTCGCGGGGCGACCCCGCACCAACGCCGAGGTCGAGGCCTGGCTGGCCGGACGGCCCGGGGGCCCGGTCCCCGAGCGGGCATGGTGGGCGCTGCGCACCTTCGGCCCGTTCGTTCACGCGCCGACTGGCGGGCCGTGGTCATTCGGACCGCGGCCGTCGTACGTCGCCGCACCCCACCAGCGACGGCCGGGCGACGGGGCCGCATCGCTGCAGATGCTTGTCCGCCGCTACCTCGAGGGATTCGGGCCGGCCACGGTCGCGGACGTGGCGCAGTTCGCGCTGGTCCAGCGGTCGCGGGCCCGCGACGCCCTGACGGCCATGGCAGGGATGCTCCAGCGCCTTACTGGCCCGGACGGAGTCGAGCTCTTCGACGTGACGGGCGGCCTGTTCCCGCCCGAGGAGACGCCCGCCCCGCCGCGGCTGATGGCGATGTGGGACAGCATCCTGCTGGCCTACGCCGACCGCAGCCGCGTCATCCCCCCGGACTACCGGCGGCTTGTGACCCGAAGCAACGGGGACGTCCTGCCGACCCTGCTGGTGGACGGCCACGTCGCCGGGGTCTGGCGCACGGTCCGGGATGGCATCGAGGCCACCGCCTTCCACCCGCTGCCCGAGGAGACGTGGGAGGGGCTGAAGGCCGAGGCCGGCGCCCTGGCGGCGCACCTTGCCGGCCGCGACCCGGCCGTCTACCGCCGCTACGCCCACTGGTGGAAGACGCTGCCGAGCGCGGAGGTCCGTGTCCTCGGGCGCGCCCGTCCGGCCTGAGGCGGCCGCTCTCCGGCGCTGGGCGCGGGCCCTGAGCGTCTAGCCGTGGCGCGCGGACGCCGTCGGTCCGAACACCTCGTGCAGCAGCGCGGCGACGGTCCAGTCGACCCAGTCCTCGTGCGACCATCGATACGTCCCGACGAGAATGTGGTAGACGTCCTCTCCCACGTACAGCAGCAGGAGGTGTGTGGCCCGCTCCGGGTCGAGCCCCTCGCGCAGCGGCGCCTTGGCGCAGAGGATCTCGAGGATCACCCGGTAGCCGTCCGCGCGCCACTCCTCGGACTCCGCCATCACACGGGCGAGCTCCGGGTCGTCGCTCGCGCGGGCCGCGAGGTTGAGCGGGATGACCCTGGGCATGATCTCCCCGACCCCGGTCACCAGGTGGCGCAGCGCTTCGGCGATCTCCGGCGCTTCTTCCATGGCGCGATACCACGGCTGCTCGTCCGGTGGCTGCGGCGCCTCCCATCCCAGCACCGCGAAGTCGATGGCCCGCGCCAGCAGGGCGGCCTTCGTGTGGAACACGAAGTAGACGGTCTGCACTGCCACCCCCGCGGACTCCGCGACCTCGGCCATCGTCGTCGAGGCATAACCCTGGGTGGTGAACAGCCGATGTGCGGCCTCCACGATCCGCTGGTGGGTGGCCCGGGACCGTTCTCGCCGGGTGAGGGTGGCCATCTCGAACCTCTTGACAGTGCTCGTGGACTCGATACTATCCGATGTCTCGCTAGAGCCTCCACTAGTGAGGAATCGGATAGAGGTGGCGATCATGGGTGGGATCCGGCGGCGGCTGTGGTGGGTGCTCCCGGCAATCTCGGTCGTGGTGGTGGTGTTCGGGGTCTCGGACCTCCTGGTCGGGATCAAATCGGACCCGAGCGTCACGGTCGCGATCATCGGGCTGACGCCCTTGGAGCTCGAGACCGCGAGCGCCCACGGCTACCGGCTGGCGGACTTCCTGGTCAGGACCCGGGGCCTCGAGGTCGCCTCGTTCGGCCTGCTGCTCACGATCGTCCTGCTGGTGCCCTATCGCGCGGCGCAGCGCTGGGCCTGGTACGCGGCGTTCATCCTCCCGGCCTGGGCTATCGCCGTGAGCCTCACGTTTCTCGCGTTCGGCCTGGCTCCCGGTCAGCCTCCCCCGCCGGCGATGGTCTCGGGGCCGATCTTCGCGGTCCTCTCCGCGGTCGTCCTCGTCGTCGATCGAGGTCGATTTCGCGAGGCGATCAGAGCGGCCGCCTGAACGTGCGCGCACAGATGGAGGACGGATCGATGGAGTTCCCGTCGGCAGCACACCCGAGTCGCACGACTGGAGGTCTCATGAGCGACACAGCCGTGAGCTTGAGCCGCGTTTGGACCGAGCACCAGACCAGCGCGCGACTCGCCCTCGTCGGCGCGGGTTGCGGCCTGGCGTGGTCGTGTGCCCTGCGCGGGTGGATGACCGCCATCGCCGGACCCGAGTCCACCGTCACCTGGGCGGGCACCTTCGGCGGGGTTCTCGCGCCGGCTACCGCCGTCGGCGGCCTGCTCGGCTGGGCGGAAGCGCGACGTCGCGCTGGCCGACCACCGTCGGGCTGGCTGGTGGCCAGTCCCCTGCTGCTGGGGCTGGCGCCGCTGGCCGTGCCGGGTGTGCTCGACAGCCTCCTGACCACCGGCGAGGGCTCTGGAGCGCTGGGGATGGTCGCGCTGGCGATGCTCGCCGGGTCTTCGATGTCGGGCCGGGGAAGCCGTCGAAGGCGCATCGTCGCAGGCGTGCTCGGCTTCGCCGCGGTGCCTGCCTGGTGGCTGGCGCCGCCGATGACACCCGACCTGGACCCGACCACGCCGCACGGGGCGCTGGTCGCCGCGACGTTCACGGCGCTGTTCGTCGGCCTTGCAGCTGCCTGTGCCGTCCCGATGCGTGCGCCGGGTGAGGCCGTCTCGACCGCGTCGCTCGACGAGGTGACCGACGTCGGCGAGCGACCTGATTGAACGCGTGCAGATAGAGGACGGATCGATGGAGCTCTACCCCCTTGTCGTGACCGGGCACGTGTTCTTCGTCATGGTGGCCCTCGGGGCGCACGGTGCGTCCGCCCTGGCGATGGCCGCGGTGCAGCGCGAGGCCGATCGGGCGCGCCTGGCCGCGATCCTCGACCTGTCGGTTCGAGCGTTTTCGGTGGCGAGCGTGGCGCTCGCAGCAGCCGTGCTGCTCGGCGTTGCCGCGACGATCATGGGCAACCACGGCGGACGCCTCTGGGTATGGGTGTCGATCGGCGCTCTCGTCGTGCTGATGGTGCTCATGACGCCCCTCGCCGGGAGGCCGATGAACCGGGTGCGACGGGCGCTCGGGCTGCGATCGGAGCGCAACGGGCCGGGCGTGGACCCGGACCGCGAACCCCTGTCCGACGACGAGCTGGCAGCGGCGCGTGCGGCCCTCCGTCCCGGGCTGGTCGCCCTGGTGGGCCTCGCGGGCACGCTGGCCCTCGTCTGGCTGATGGAGGCCAAGCCGTTCTGATGGGCACGTCCAGCCGCGCTACCGCTTATCTCGATCGGGCACCCTCGAAGCCATGGTGACGGCTGCGGCAATCTGCTCGCTTGTGCTCGGGCCGGGCTTCGGGCTCCCGGGCATCGTCGGAACGCTCCGCTTGCCCGGACTGGTGAGGTCTGGACGTTCATGGGCTTCCCAACCTACGGTGGAGGGCCGTTCGAAGCGATCGGCCTGCCGACCTCGGTCCTATTGCTCATTGGCTTCCTGCTCGTCTGCCTGGCCGAGGTGGCCGGCGGGGTGATGCTGCTGCTGGATGTCCCGCATGCCGCGACCGTCAGCTACCTGCTCCTGCCCTTCGAGTCCGTGTTCTGGATCGGCTTCGCCCTCCCGTTTGGCCCGCCACTGGGCATCGCCCGGACGTTCCTGCTGTTGCTCGCCTGACTCCCGGCTGCTCGTCGAGCCGCCTGGCGCGCCTCCAGACAATCCGCCACCTGAGGGCATGGCCCAAACGGCCGAATCGAAACCGCCGCCCGTCGCCCGCACCCTTATGGGCATGCGCGGAAGGCAGCCGGCGAGTAGGCCGCCGCTGTCATCGCCGGCCGCCGCGGAGGCCCGCCGCCTCAAGACGATCGTGGCGGCGACAAGACCCTGGGCCCTCGAGGCCGCCGGATGAGACGAGCGGACGCGTCCCCTTCCGCAGGGTCGAGAAGCCCCCGCTATGCTGCCCAGATGATCGCGAAGGCCCTGCCTCCCCTCGTCATCCTCGGGCGCGACACCTGCGAGGACACCACCCGGTCGCGCGCTCTGCTCGCGCGACGTCAGATCCCGTTTGACTACCTCAAGGTGGACGAGGACACCGCCGCCGACGCGTGGATCCGCCGCCTGAACGACGGCGGGTGGCGCACCCCGACGATCCTCATCGGCGACCCGGATCGGCCCGACATGATCCTGCGCGAACCGTCGGACGAGGAGCTCCTGGGAGCCCTCGGCCTCGCCTGACTCGAGGCGCCGCCCTTGCGCCGGGTGCTAGGGTGGGACACGGGTCGCACCGCGGTGGCACGCACCGCTGGCGCCGAACCGGAGGGGGACACCATGGCCGAACACCCGAACGTGGCGCTTGTCCGCCGCGCGACGCAGGCAATGACCGAGCTGGACATGTCGAAGGCCCAGCAGGAGATGCCGATCGTCGATGCCTTCATGGCCGACGACATCGTGTGGCACGAGATCGGCCGCACCGAGCCGCGCCGCGGCAAGGACGAGCTGAGGGCCGCCATGATGGAGGGCGCGCGCGACTGGACGATCGCCTACGACCTCCACGACGTCATCGCGAACGACGACCATGCGATCGCGCTCGGCACCGCGACCGCCACCCGAGGCGGGAAGACCCTCGTGTACCGGACCGCGGAGATCTTCCACATCCGCGACGGCAGGGCCGTCGAGCGCTGGGCGTTCTCGGACGACACGGAGGCCATCATCGCGTTCTTCGCCTAGGCGACGGCCATCGCCGTGTGTCGCCGAAACTCGGCCGGGCCGAACGTCATGGAGGCGTGCGCCGGGCGGACCTGCGCGGCCGCATCGGAGCGTCGTCAGTTGCCGACATGTGGACACCGCCTGACGGGGGCCTCGTCCGGACGCACCGGGTAGGATCCGCAGATGCCCCGATTGCAGGCCAAGAGCTTCGGCACGCCTGACGACGTCGCGACGATGCCGCAGGTGCGGTTCGAGACCGTCGCGCTCGACGACGCCACGGTCGGGCACTGCACCTTCGAGCCAGGGTGGCGTTGGTCCACGCAGATGGGCCCGCTGGTTGGAAGCGTCTCCTGCCCGACCCGGCATCTCGGCTACTCGATGTCCGGGACCATCCACATCGTGATGGATGACGGGCAGACGCTCGACATCGGTCCGGACACGGTCTTCGACATCCCGCCCGGTCACGACAAGTGGGTCCTCGGTGAGGAGCCGTGGGTCTGCATCGAATGGGGCGGCAGCGGTCGCGCCACTAGAGCGGCGCTCCATGGGGCGAGCGCCCGCTCTCTTGCGACCGTCCTCTTCACCGACATCGTCGACTCGACGATCACCCTCGCACGGATCGGCGACGCAGCCTGGCACGACCTACTGGCGGCCCACAACGCGCGCCTCCGCGAGGAGCTCAACGTCTATCGCGGACGGGAAGTGAAGACGACGGGCGACGGCGTCCTGGCCGTCTTCGACAGCCCGACCCGTGCCGTCCAGTGCGCCGCTGCGATGCTCCGTTCGACGCGGGCGATCGAAGTCGAGATCCGGGCCGGTGTGCATACGGGCGAGATCGAGCTCGTCGGGGACGACGTACGCGGAATCGCCGTCCACACGGCGGCGCGGATCCTCGGGCTTGCGAGCCGGAACGAGGTTCTTGTCTCGTCGACGACTGGCGACCTCCTCGAGGGCTCGGGCCTGGTCCTGGAAGACGCCGGCGTCCACGAGCTCAAGGGCATGTCAGTTGCCCGGCACATCTACCGTCTCGTGATCCCGACGCCGGGCTGAAGATCGCCGCTGGCGCTTGTTGTTCCTGCGCGCCCGACGCCCTCCGGGCGCGCCAGCGGACTCGACCCCGGTCAGGACCGATCCGTGACACCAGCACGCGAGGAGGCCGTGCGGACATGGCCGACCGCGACGGATCTACTGCCCGAAACCAATCTCATGTGCATGGACGTGCACCGGGAACGAGCCCATCTGGCGCAGGCGTTCGACGATCTCAGGGCGGGGTGCGCCGTAGAGATCGATTCCCGTGACCTCGACGATCTGCATGCCCTGGCCGATCATGGTGGCCATCGCCGCCAGATACCGCTCGAACGATTCGGCGTCGCGGTGGAGGTGGATGCTCGTCCCCTCAGTGCCGTCCGCGCTCAGGTACGCGTCGAACGAGAACACGTCGGGCAGGTTCGCCTCGACGAACGCGGCCTTGGTCCGGCCGTCGGCGCGCCAGTCGTCGACCCGGCCGGCCGGGACCCGGTAGTGGCCCACGAACATGACACCCGGTGACAAGCGCACGCTGTCCGTCATCGAAGCACTCCCTCCCGACGTCTGACGAACCCTGGCGCCCACCGCAAGACGGCGCCCATCGGGCGCGCCAGCTGGCTGCTACAGGGCGGGGACGTCGTCCGGCAGATCCTACCGCGTGGCGGTCTCCGGCGAGCCAGTCGGGACCGGTGCCTCAAGCTGCTTCTTCAGCTCCCTGAAGGCCGCGTCCATCTCCCGCCTGAGGCCGACCGCGATCAGCGGCTCCGCCAGCGACAGGAACCCGGACGCGTCCATCGCGATCGTCGACGTGACCCTGGAACCCCCCTCGGCAGGCTCCACCACGTAGCTCGCCTCGAGGGGCATCGGTCCGGACGTCGTCCGGAAGGCGACCCGCCAGCCGGGCTCGAAGGCGACGTACTCGTTGTCAACGGCGATCCGGACGCGGCGCGCTTCCTCACCAAGAACGAGCAGCTGCGAGTCGACGGCTACCGCCAGATGATCGAGTTCCTCCGTGCGAAGTCACCGCTGCGAGCAGGCCTCTCCGCGGACCGCGCGACGGACGCGCTGCTGTTCCTCGTGAGCCCCGCTTCATATCGCACCCTGGTGGTCGACCGTGGCTGGTCACACGAGGAGTGGGTTTCCCGGACGAGCGAGACGCTCACAGCACAGGTGTTTGACGTCCCCCTGCAGCGAGCTGGGCCTGGACCGTCGGCCTGACCCGCACGCGTCGGCAGAGGCCCGACCGTGTTGTTCGTGCGCCCGACGCCCTCCGGGCGCGCCAGCACTCTGAGCACGGAAGGGGCCCCGGGTGCCGCCGGTTCACCTTGCGCCCGGGGCCCCGCG
>Ga0209254_10007358_pt1 | contig 10166 bp, 11 predicted proteins | sample FrelakmetDIP11DI_FD_187148 | JGI IMG/M metagenome (GOLD analysis project Ga0209254, IMG submission 187148) | Freshwater lake sediment microbial communities from the University of Notre Dame, USA, for methane emissions studies - DIP11 DI (SPAdes)... | ecosystem: Environmental > Aquatic >...
CAAAGTCCTAAGTTTATTAATCTGGATTTTCATATGGCGCTGAAGAACAATACAAGAACATATTTTATTCTATTTTGTTTGAAAATTCTCTGCTCTTCTTTTTTAGATCTATTTCATTCCGGCAGGCTTCCTAATGTATCAGGCCAAACAGGGCATGATGTGGAGTAATTATGAAGAGATGGTATTCACCTGTATAATTTTTGTATATGTCATTACCCATTTTTCTTTTTATAGCCGGGGTGATAATTTTGTTATTTTCGGCTAACGAATTTGTTAAGCAGTCGATATTGTTTTCTTCAAAACTTCGTTTATCCCCCTTAATTATTGGAACCACAATCGTCGCGGTCGGAACTTCCATCCCGGAATTGGTAGTATCGCTTATTTCTGCTTCAAAAGGAGATGTTGGTTTGGGTTTGGGGAATATTGTCGGTTCAAACATCGTAAATATTCTATTAATTTTGGGGCTAGCTGTGATTTTTGGAAAAATTAGAGTCGGTACCACAAAAACTCAGAAAAACACCCTGATCATGGCCGGGGTAACAGCATTATTTATATTCCTTCATTTCCTGAAAGAACCCATTATTTCAGGAGCGATTTTGATATCAGCATTTTTATTTTTCTCGATAATGGAATTTTATTGGGGAGTTGATGGGCGCCATCATGAGGATATTGTAAAAATAAGAAATTTGGCCAAAAGATATAAGGGAGTAAATGTGTGGCTTTTTGTTTTGGCATTACTAGGAGTAATTGGGGGAGGTTTTATCACTGTGGTTCAAGCTGAAAATATTTCTGCTTTACTGGGGCTGTCAACCACAGTGTTCGGTTTACTGGTAACAGCTACAGCAACCTCGATGCCGGAACTGGCAGTAACGATCATCAGTCAGAGAAAAGGCCAGGAAAAAATGGCTTTGGGTAATTTAATCGGCAGTAATATCTGCAACTTGGGCTTAATCGGAGGTCTCTTATACTTATTTTACGGACAACCGGATTTGGGCATTATGGTGTGGGTGTTTTTGATCGGCTCAACTTTATTAAGTTTCCTCATTGTCACCCAATTTTCCGGGAAAGTGATCCCCAGATGGGTAGGTGCACTGTTATTGATCGCCTTAATAGGATATTTTGGAGCGTTGATTAGATACTAGAGCATTTATCACCGACCAATAACTAGAAGATTTTCTGGGGGTGAAGCCGAACAGACAGAGTTTGAACCTATTTTATCTGCTAACAAAATAACTGTTTATAGTTTTTTTCTTAATAATTTAACGTTAGGCTCGCTCCAACCCAGTTTTAAATAAAACCTGACTGAATCTTGCCAAATATCTGAGATAAGAATTTTACAGCCTTTCTCCTGAAGTTTATTTTCAACTTTACACAACAGCTTCTTGCCGATGCCCTTGCCTTGTATTTTTGGAGCAACTATTAATTCGCTTAAATATCCCCTGAAACCCAAATCGTGTGCACAAACAAATCCCAAAATCTCACCTTTTTGTTCATATACGAATGATAAACCATTAGAAGATGTGATTCCTTGCCTTATTACATCCTCTCTCCAAGAATCGTCCCAAAAATCTTTGACAGATTTCATTAAAGATTCGATCTTTTCTGAGTCAGATATTTTAGCTTTTCTAATCATACTGGCTGAGGGACTAGGATTTGAACCTAGATTAACGGATTCAGAGTCCGCTTGCCTACCGTTAGCAGATCCCTCAATAGATTCTGAAATTAATCAGAGCCTTAAAAGATTTTACTTCGTCTTTCCTTCTTAGTCGAATAGCATACGACCTAACTTCAGGATGATAACCTAAATTTTGTAAAGCTTTAGATACATCGGATAATAATTTTGGGTTACGATTATGAAAAGAAAAATTGTAGGTACAAGTTGGCAAATGAATACAATAGGAAGCTTCAGCTTCATACAAGCCCTTAAGACAAGAGATTAAATAAGTTTTTGACTCCCAAATCCATTGTGGGATGCCAGTTATTGAATATCTCCGTCTTCCGTTGGGAATTTCCATTCTTTCCGAAATAAATTTCTGGTATAGAGTAATTCTTACCGCCTTACTCAAACCATGTTTTAATGTTACCGGTTTTTTTGAAAATACTTGTTCAGTCAGTTGCTCTGCAAACTTAATTAAATCGGGTTTGTCTGTTCCCAGGGTAATTGTTAGCTTTTCAGTTCTTGGAAATTTATGAATATTACCATCACCAAGGACCAAACCAATTAGTACGGCAGTAAATTTATTTTTTCTTAACGGATTTGGATTGGCAATAATTTTTCCTTCTTGGATCATTTGTTTTCGCCAATTAGCAAAATTGTTAATGTGCTTCAGCTTGAAAGTCTCGGATATCTTTCTTACACCGTCGTCACTTTCTTTATTTTTTCCTTTGTTCCAAGGTCCTGGTCTTTTTTTTAAAGACTCTCTCCAGCGTATATATCTAGGATTATCGTGGGGTAGTTTATTTGGAGCTCCACCCAATCCCTTACTCACTATTTAATTATACCATTAGTCGATCCCCCAAAACAATCTATTTTACCCCAAATAACTTAATTATCCCGCAACTTGTGATAAATGAGGGATCCGATGAAATATGCCTGCTAAGGTAAAGGAAATTACAGCAGTAAGAACAAAGAAAACTGGATCGAACCAAAGAGCGGTAGTAATGTGACCTCCCAAATATTTCCAAATATTTTCCAAAACGATAATGTGAACAAAGTAGACAAAAAATGATGACCGGGAAAGAAAGCTGACCAACCCCGGAGGAATACTGATGCGGTGGAATAAATAATAACAGAAACCAAAAAGGCTTAAGGTGTAAAACAATACCCCCGGCCGCCATTGGAAATAGAAGGCTTCGAAATTCCAAATCTGGTAGTAACGGGTATAGCCCTGCCAAGCAACAAAACCCCCAAAGAAAATCACTGCCAGGAATAATAAATATCTATATTTAGTAAAAACAGGCAATAATTTATCCCGGAACCGGGCAGAAACCATACCGATCAAAAAGGGGAAAAAATTAAGAATGGCGATATTTACCGGATAGTAAACCGGCAGGGGTCGGAAATGGTAAGCTTCCTGCTGTAAATAGACTTGAACAAGTAAGATGGGTAGTAACACCCACCAGCGGGATAAAAAAGATAACATCCGGTGGAGTAATGGAAAGATCAGATAAAGGAGCAACAAAGAAGGGATAAAATAGAGCTGATAGGAGGAACTGCCGTCCAATAAAGTAGCGAAAAATCCGGCAGAGTGGTGGGTGTAGACAAAATAGTAATAGACAGCACTCCAGAAAACGTAGGGGATGATAATCCTATGGATACGTTTTTTGAGATAGGTAAAATAATTGGTGAAACTGCCTGAATTTAACTCCAGGACAAAACCGGAAATTAAAAAGAATAAGGGAACTGCAAACCGGCTAATTTGATTTAGAATAAAAGACCAGGTAGTCGATTGCAGATCGTAGTGGACCGTTTCCAAAGTACGCGAGGTAGTGTGAATTAAAATAACGGCAAAGATGGAAATTACTCTGAGGATGTCGATAGCCTGATTGTGTGGGTGTTCAGTTTTGAATGTCATAGAAGATATTTTAGCAAGTAATTAATTGACAAGTTATCTCATATATATTATTATGAATACCTATTCATTTTGAAAGATTGGAGGTGAAATAATTTGCCAAGATTTGACAGAACCGGACCGACGGGGATGGGACCGGGTACCGGCAGAGGATTTGGGCCTTGCTTTGGCCATAGATATTTCCGACGCTTCTGGCCTCAAACCAAAGATGACCAGAAAACTGCCCTAGCTGACTATATAAAAGCTCTGGAAGAAGAGCTCGCGGATGTAAAAAAAGAGTTGGAAGAGCTAGATAAGTAAAAAATGCCCAGACAAAAAATTCCCAGAAGGCTTTGCTTCAGGCCGGGGGTAACATATTTTAAACCCCGGGGGGTGCCGATGCGGTTTTTGGAAGAAATTGTCCTGGCGCCGGACGAACTTGAAGCTTTAAAAATGTATGAAGTGGACGAGCTGGAACAAATCCAAGCGGCGGCGAAAATGAAAATTTCCCAGCCAACTTTTGCCAGAATATTGGGAAGCGCGCAAAAGAAAATTGCGGAAGCTATAATCCGAGGAAAAGCGATAAAAATCGTTACGACCCTATCCAAACATTAATAGTTCTGGTTTGAAGATGAGAAGCAAGCCAATAGCCAGCATGAGAATACCGCCGATCAAATGGGAAAGACGGGAGTATTTGGTACTTAAACCGGTCATCTCCATAGTAGCCATAGAGACGATGAAAACAAACAGGTCATCCAGCATGAAGAAAAAAATATAAAGCAGCATATAGGCGTAATATTGCCAGGAAGGCAGATGGTTGAGAGTAAGGATTTGCGTATAAATTACGGGTAAGGCGGTGGAACAAATCATTTCCACCAGATTGACAGCAAAAGCCAGAAGGATAATGCCCCCTAGGGCGAGGAAAAAATTTCTTTGCTGGACGATGGATTTTAGCTTGGTAAAAAAAGCCTGGCGTTTTTCATCTCCGGTAACTTTGCAGCCACTTTCGGCATTGATAACGAATTCACGCAGCTGGTAAATCCCGCCGGCAATAGCAACTGATCCGACAAGCCATCTGACCCAAAGAATGAACCCGACAAACAGAAATAAATTGAGCCAGGCCGACATAAACAAAAAGTAGACAACTGCGGAAGCTGTAATAAAAGCCGTACCCAAAATCCAACGGCGTTTATTGTCATGCATCCCGATCAACATGCTGATGAGAAATAGCAGGGTCCACATGGCACAGGGATTGAATCCGTCCAAAGCTCCCAAGACTAAAGTTATCAGGGGTAAGGAAAAATTGGTGACATCCGTCTTGCCTAAAAGGGGCAGATCAAAAATTCTTTCTGAAGACGGACTGGCCGGAGGAGGTGATGGAGCCAGAGTGGGAGCAGGAGCTTGGGGATTGATAACAGCAGAAACCGGATCAGGACAAATGTTTGCCTGGCAATATTTGACCAAGTCTTCTATTTGCGGACCGGTAAGGGTAGGCGAAAATCCGGAGAAAGTCTTATCGGCAATCACAGTAAATGGAACCCCCTGAACCTGGGCATCTAGATTCTGGGCTACCCTCTGCAGCAATTTGGAACTATCCGGATTGTGCCATACTTCATAGCCTTGAATATTTACCCCGGGGTATTTTTCTACTAATTGGGAAAGAAAAGTTTTTTCGGCTGCACAATGGGGGCAGCCGTCGCCCCAGAAAAAATATACATTAACCGGATTGGATTGCGCCCATACGGGTGATACGACCCCAAGAAAGAACAGCCCAACCAGAATGGCTTTCAATATTTTGGCAAACATATTTATTATTTATCCTTGAACTGCCCGACCAAGTCAACCAGCTTATCCTTTGACTGCTCGCCAGAGAGACGAAGAATTTCATTATCATCTTTGTCCAGAAAGACAAAGGTGGGTAGGTTGTTGTCGATGTGCCATTTTTCCACCATTTGTTTGTCCTGATCGAAATCATAATACTCATTTTTCAACCAGGGATGCTCGGCTTCGATTTCTTTCCAACGCGGCCGCATGACCAAACAACCAGGACACCAGACAGCACCAAATTTAAGTACTTTCATTAATACCTCACCTCCTTTAACAATTACGATTATAGTACAAGAATATCTTTTTCTCCCTGGAGCTCCCCGACTTGTAAAACCAAATTGGTATCGAATTGGCTAATATTGAAACCCAGACGAATAGCTTTGGTAGATTGGGGCTGAAGATCTACCGGATCTGAGTGATATTCGGGAGCAATTAATTTATCCTCGGTATTGACCTTTAAACGCAAATAATTTCTGGCAACGACGGAAGCAGGAATATCGCCGGGGTTGGTAAGCTCAATGTTGATAAGTAACAACTCCCTGCCGCTAGTTGCCGTAGCTTTACCACCAGGGATATCAATTTCTTTTGTACGTTCGACGTTTTTTATGACAAAGTCAAACTCGCTGATTTTAGCTCCGGTCCGATCATTGATAGCAAAAAGATATTTTTTTTCTAAACTTATTTTCGAATTAGCAGGAGTGGGGGTAACGGGAATTGAAGTAACAACCGACGCAGATAGTCCGGTAATAGGGCTGGGAGTAATTGTCTGTGAATCTGAAGAGCGATCCAGCAGTAAAAATACAATCACGCCGAAAGCTAACAAGAGGAGGGTGGATAAAATAACTACGGCTGAATTTTGGTTTGACCCGGTTTGATTTTCCACAACCGCATTCTACCGTATTCGTATGGGGTTTATAATATCCATGATGAAAACTAAAAAGTTCACGATTTTGCATAATAATGATATCCACGGAGATTTCCTAGCTGAAGCCAGAGGGGAAAAGGCAGGAAAACTGATAGGAGGACTGGCACTATTGTCCGGATATATTAACCGGGTAAGAAAAGAGGAAAAAAATGTACTGTATGTAGTCTCCGGGGATATGGTGCAAGGATCGCTGATAGATGCGGAGTATAAAGGAATTTCTACCATGGAAATTATGAATTATTTGGCACCGGATGTAGTGGCTCTGGGGAACCATGAATTTGATTATGGACTCCCCCACTTATTGTTTTTGGAAAAAATGGCAAATTTCCCAATCGTCAACGCCAATCTATATATCAAAAAGTACCATAAAAGGCTAATGAAACCTTACCAGATAATTAAAAAAGACGGTTTCGAAATCATGTTTACCGGAATAATTACCGAGAAAATTATGGATACACTAAAGACAGATGAATTGATCGGTAGTTTTGTAAACCTGGAGGAAGCCAGCCAAGAAGTGGGAAAAATCTGCAATGCTTATAAGAATGACGATATTGATTTGACCATCCTATTAACCCATATCGGTTATGAGTCGGATCTGGAATTGGCAAAATTGCTCCTGCCGGAATGGGGGGTGGATATGATTATCGGCGGACATTCGCATACAATACTAGATAAACCTACAGCGGTAAATAAAATATTGGTATCGCAGGTGGGTGTGGGTTCCAATCAAATCGGGCGGTATGACATTACAGTGGATGACGAAACCAATTCGATAGTGGATTACAAATGGCAATTAATTCCCATCGACAGCGACCTGGCCAAACCGGACAAAGAATTGGATAAATATATCAATTCCTTTAAACAGGATATTGACCGGAAATACTCGGTACTGGTATGCAAACTAGCCAGGCAACTAGTCCACCCGAAAAGGGAAATTGAAAGTACCTTGGGAAATCTGATTGCTGATGCCCTCGCTGAAATGGCGGAGGCGGAGGTGATGCTGGTAGGCAGCGGGTCGATCCGAGTGCCGCAATTGGGACCGGTAGTTACCCTCAAAGATTTTCTGGCCTGTTTTCCTTATGATGACAGTCTGGTGCGGTTTGAGATTAGCGGAAAAATGCTTAGGCAGATTTTTGCCCATATAATGCGGCCGGAAAATCGGGATGGTGAAGGAGAGTGCTACCAGGTAAGCGGAAAGGTCAGAGCGAAGTATGACGAAAAATCGAAAAAACTAATTTCACTGATGATTGAGAATAGAGCAGTTGATGATGGACAAATTATCCGGATCGGGGTGCAGAATTACCATTTTAAAAACTGCAAAGACTATTTGGGAGTAACTGAAAAAGAGTTGACAGAATCGGGTAAGCAAAAAACGGTGTCGACCTCGGTGCAACAAGTGCTGGAAGAATGGCTAAAAAACCACCAGAACGAAAGTCGGGAAATTGAAGGCAGGCTGGAATATATCAGCTGACCGGTGCGGATTTTGGGAAAGACTTTAATACCAGCGGGATGATGAGCAGTGATGACAAATAGTTGACAGCATAAAAAAGTCCGAGCCAACCGGCAGTAGCTAACAAGCCTTGTTCCAGAGACCGATGAATAATATAAAAGGCTAACAGATTCATGGGTAGGCCACCAAAAAATGTAGCTGTCAGATATGTCCGTAGATTGATCTGCATCAGCCCGGCAGCATAACTGATATAGTCGGTCATTGCCCCGCCGACCAGCCTGAGGTAGAAAATGGTGGCGGGAGAAGTAAAACCGGCTACTCGATCAACCTCTGCCAAACCCCCCAGCCCGATAAATTTCTGAATCATCAGCCGGCCCAGTTTTTTGGCCAGGAGGTAATTGACCAGTGAACCAAAAGTATTGGAGATCAGTATATAAATGTAGGCCGGGGAACCAAACAAGGTAACTCCAACCAGCCAAAAGGGCAGGGCGGCTACCGAAGGCAGAATATTGGTGACAGCTGTCACCAGAATAAAGACCAAGGGAGAAAAGACACCGAAAGATAAAACTGACGCCCTGATGCTTTCGACCTGAATAAATTTCCCCAGAAAAAATGGGGGCAGGGATAAAACCAGAAAAATGGCTACGAGCAGGATAACAAACCGGGAAAGTGATTTATGCTTTACTATGCATATAGATTATCATGGGAAACTAATTATTCTAATTTCTAATTAACCTAATTTCTAATAAATGATTTAATATAAAAAACGAATGCAAATAAAAATTTTTTTGGCTGGAATAATTATATTGGGATTGGTGGTTTATGGCAGAATTTTGGGCAATGGATTTGTGGGTGATGATCCGGGGTATATTAACCACCCTTATGTTCAGAATTTTCAGCTGACGAAATTATTTACCGGGAGCAGTACAGATCTGGGGGGAAACTCTCCGATCACCGGATATTTTTACCGGCCAGTGATGCTGGTGGTTTTGGCACAAGTATTCCAAATCAGCGGTGATTCTCCCTGGCTTTATCACCTGATACAACTAGGACTGCATATGACCAATACGATTCTAGTTTATATGCTGCTCGTACAATTTATGCCTAAAAAATCGGCACAAATTGCCAGCTTGATTTTCCTGGTACATCCCATAAATACAGAGACGGTAGCTTATATTTCAAACTTGCAGGATGTGCTGTTTGTGCTGTTTGGCCTGACAGCCCTTAACCTGACAGTTAGAAAGAAAGCGGCTCTAACCATTACCTTGATGCTATTTTTAGCATTACTGGCTAAGGAGACCGGGGTGATGTTTCTAGCCTGCAGCCTACTATATATATGGTATACCAAGCAAAAAGACCTCCAGATATGGATTTTCCGGATATTGGGAGTGATCACGAGTTATTTGTTTTTGAGATTGGTAATAGCGGGAATTGGGGTCGGAGGCCTACAAAAAACGGTCATGGGGAGCTTGACCCTGGGGGAAAGAGCGGTACATATTCCGAAAATAATACTGTATTACCTGCAGACAATGGTTTGGCCGGGGACTCTGGCGGTAGGACAAACCTGGACGATTAAATCGGATTTATATACTTTTTATATTCCCCTGGGCATAGTAATTATTTTGATGATATTTGTTATTTTGAATATTAAATCCAAAGCTATAGTTTTTTTTCTGATTTGGCTGGGATTGGGAATAGCTTTACATCTGCAGATAATTCCCTTGGAGATGACGGTAGCAGACCGGTGGTGGTATTTTCCAATCATCGGCTGCCTGGGCCTGGCAGGGTCAGTTTTACCTAAACGGATAGTACTGGCAATGGCAGTCATTATTCCAATATTGGCCATCCGGACATGGATCAGAACCGGGGATTTTAAAGACGCCATGACACTTTATAAGCATGATGCAGAAATTACAGAAAGCTATTTACTGGAACAGGCATACGGTTATGAGCTGATGCAAAAAAATGAATTAAATGAAGCAAAAATTCATCTGGATAAATCAATTAAATTGTTTGAGAATACGACTAATACCAATTCACTGGGGGTAGTATACTTCCGCCAGAAAGACATCGACGGGGCGATTGGATGGTTTGAAAAATCGATTCATCTGGGAGATAACTTTCAGGCCTACAATAATTTAGCCCGATTACTGATGGCGCATAAGAGTCCTAATGAAGCAGTAGTGATAATCACCTCCGGAACAGAGAAATTTCCTCAGAGTGACAATTTTTGGTTTCTGTTAGCCTTGGCAGAGTATAAAAGAGGAAATGAAGGAGAAGCTCTGGCTGCTGCCCAAAAAGCTGTTGCCATTTCCCCTAGCGGACAAAATGTGTATGTACTGCGGGAACTGCAGGGGGGGAGAGAAATTAAAATTAATGATTGAAATTTGATACAATAATAGTAATGGTCCCG
>Ga0209254_10007359_pt1 | contig 10166 bp, 12 predicted proteins | sample FrelakmetDIP11DI_FD_187148 | JGI IMG/M metagenome (GOLD analysis project Ga0209254, IMG submission 187148) | Freshwater lake sediment microbial communities from the University of Notre Dame, USA, for methane emissions studies - DIP11 DI (SPAdes)... | ecosystem: Environmental > Aquatic >...
CTGCGCACGCCGGGGGCGCTGGCCTGCATGGCGGCCATTGCACGCGAGGTGCCCGAAGCCATCGTCGGCGCTGGCACCCTGCGCAGTGCGGCCGACGTGCGCGCCGCGCGCGACGCCGGCTGCCAGTTCGGCGTCAGCCCCGGCTACACCGCCGAGATCGGCGCCGCTTGCCGCGAAGTGGGGCTGCCCTTGCTGCCCGGCGTCGCCAGCGCCGGCGAAGTGATGGCCGCCAACGCCGACGGCCTGAGTTTCCTGAAGTTCTTTCCAGCCACGGCTGCGGGCGGCGTGCCGATGCTGAAGGCGCTTGCCGGCCCCTTTCCCGATGTCGTGTTCTGCCCGACCGGCGGCATCACGGTCGAGACCGCGCCGCAGTTCTTGTCTTTGCCCAATGTCAAGGTCTGCGGTGGCTCATGGCTGACGCCGGCCGACGCGCTCGACCGTGGCGACTGGGCCCGCATCACCGCCCTGGCACGCCAGGCCAGCGCGCTACGCTGAAGAGCCGCGCACGAGCACGGCCATCGCCCTGGCGTTGTCGTCCGGCGCGTCGCTGAGGCCAGCGGCAACCCCGAGCCGATCCACTTCACTGCGGTTCTGCGACACCTTCCACTTGCCGACCAGCGAGGTCAGCTCGATCTCGATGCCGACGATGGCGCGCAGCATCTGCTGCACGTAGTCATCGGGCGCGTCGCCCACAGCCCAGGGGGCGGCCTGGGTCGATTCGTGGCGGTCGGTGAGCTGGTTGACCAAGGCCCGCACCCAAGGCGCATCGTCGACCGCGCGCAGCGTGCCGCGCGCCTGGACCATGGTGTAGTTCCAGGTCGGCACGACCTTGCCATGCTCGCGCTTGCTCGGGTACCAGTTCGGCGAAACATAGGCCTGCGGCCCATGAAACACCGCCAGCACGGCTGCGCCCGCCGCTCGCCACAGCGGATTGGCGCGGGCCACATGGCCACGCAAGGTGCCGTGCGACCCGATGTCCGGATGGAACTCGAGTGGAATCAGGTCGGCGGTCGGCCCCTCGGCCGTCGCGACGATCAAGGTCGCCAGCGGATGCGCGTGCATCGCCGCGGCCAGCACCGCCGGATCGTTCTGCTCGAAGTGCTTGGGCAGGTACACGCTTACCAGGCACCGACGTTGGGCATCGACTTCCACGGCTCGGCCGGTGCCAGCGCGTCACCGGCCTGCAGCAGCTCGATCGAGACGTTGTCGGGCGAGCGCACGAAGGCCATGCGGCCGTCGCGCGGCGGGCGGCTGATGGTCACGCCGTGGTCGGCCAGGCGCTGGCAAGCGGCGTAGATGTCGTCCACGGCGTAGGCCAGGTGGCCGAAGTTGCGGCCGCCGGTGTAGACCTCCGGGTCCCAGTTGTGGGTCAGCTCGACTTGCGCGTTGCGGTCGCCCGGCGCGGCCAGGAAGACCAGCGTGAAGCGGCCGGCCTCGTTATCGCGCCGCGAGAGCAGTTCGAGGCCCAGGGCGTCGCGGTAGAAGCGCAACGACTGTTCGATGTCCGTGACGCGGACCATGGTGTGTAGATATTTCATGCGGGAGATTGTGCCGCCGAAGCCGGCAGGTCGAAGATCAGGCAGGTGGTGCTGGCATGCGCGTAGAGCTTGCCGTCGGGGCCGACGAGCTTGCCCTCGGCGGTGGCGGTCTGGCGACCGACATGGATCGTGCGGCCCTCAGCCCGCACCAGCGTCACGTCGGGGCCGATCGCGCGCACCAGGTTGATCTTCAACTCGAGCGTGGTGTACGCGCGGCCCGGCTGCATCGTCGTGTGCACGGCGCAGCCGACGGCCGAGTCGAGCAGGGTCGCGTACCAGCCGCCGTGCAGGCCGCCCATCGGGTTCAGGAAGCGCGGGCCGGGGCGGCCCTGGAATGCCGCTTCACCCGGCGCCACGTGAACCAGCAGGAAGTCCAGCGACTCGGCGATGGGCGACGCGGGCAGGTGGCCGGCGAGCATGTCGCGCAGCACGTCCAGGCCAGGCCGACCGACGACTTCGGCGTGAGTGATCGTGCCGGTCGGTCGGGACCGGCGCGTGCGCAACGCGACCTCTTCGGCCTGCCACTGCGCCAAACGGTCCGCGCTCATGGCTGTTCGATTCGCGTCGTGGCGATGTCGGGCGTGTTCATCGGCCGAGCATAAAGCTAGCTGCCGACACCTGCCAGGACCGCCACGCCGATGGCGGCGAACACCGCGGCTGCAATGCGGCGGACCCAGGCGATCGGCACGAACTTCACGGCCTGGTCGCCGAGCAGCACGGCCGGAACGTTGGCGATCATCATGCCCAGGGTGGTGCCGGCCGTCACCACGATCAGCGCGTTGTAGCGTGCGGCGAGCATCACCGTGGCGATCTGCGTCTTGTCGCCCATTTCGGCCAGGAAGAAGGCAATGACGGTGATGCCGAAGACACCGAAGCGCGAACGCTCGGCGCCAGCGGCAGCGTCACCCGCCTGGTCGGGTACCAGCATCCACAGGGCGACCGCAATGAATGACGCGCCCAGACCCCAGCGCAGCCACTGCGGCTCGAGCACCTGCGTCAGCCATGCACCCAGCGCTGCGGCCAGCGCGTGGTTGAGCAGGGTGGCGACGAGGATGCCCAGGATGATCGGTCGCGGCGCGCGAAATCGCGCGGCCAGCAGCAGTGCCAGCAGTTGCGTCTTGTCGCCCATCTCGCCCAGCGCGACGACGCCGGTGCTGACTGCGAAGGCCTCGAGACTTATGGTGCCCCCGAGGCGCTGCGCGCCGCCCCCCCGAGGGGGTGTTCGCGCTTGGGGCGGCCCGGCGCGCTCAAACGACGTAGTTCAGTGTCATGCGCCCGCCATCGACCAGCACCGTCTCGCCGGTCATGTAGCTCGCAGCGTCGCTGAGCAGGAAGGCCACCACGGACGCGATCTCGGCCGGCTCGCCCAGGCGCCTCATCGGCGTGCGGCTCAGGATGCGGGCCCTGGCTTCGTCGCTGGTCAGCACCGCCTTGGCGGCGAGCTCGGTGGCGATGGTGCCTGGCGCAACGCCGTTGACGCGGATGCCATGCTCCGACAGGGCCAGCGCCATCACGCGTGTCAGCTGATCGACGCCGCCCTTGCTGGCGTTGTAGCTGGCGATGCTGGCGATCGTCAGGCGCGCATTGACCGAGCTCATGTTGACGATGGCACCGCTGCCGCCGCCGGCCTCGCGCTGGGCAACCATCTGCCGCGCAATCGCCTGGCCAACCAGGAAATGGCCTTTCAGGTTGACGTCGATGACGGCGTCCCAGTCGGCTTCGCTGATGTCGAGAAACGGCGAGGCCTTGAAGATGCCGGCATTGTTGACCAGGCCATCGACGCGTCCAAAGGCCGCCAGCGTGGCGATGAGCGCGGCCTCGACCTCGGCTTTGCTGGCGACATTGCAGTGCTGATAGACCGCGCGCGCGCCACCCGCTGCGAGCGCACTGGCCAGCGCATTGCCGCGAGCGTCATCCACATCCCACAGCGCGACGACCGCGCCGTCGACCACCAGGCGGCGTGCACAGGCCTCACCGATGCCTTGCGCACCGCCGGTGATCACGAACACGCGGCCGTCGAGGCCGAAGTGAATGCCTTTGCTCATCGCGTCGCTTGCCTTTCCTGCTTGGCCAGGCGATCCAGCCAGATGCCCAGTCCCTGGGCGTTGAGGTCGATGTCCATCGCCAGTAGCGCGAGCTGTTCGCTCGCGTGCTCGACGCCATGCTCGGCCAGGCTGGCGCTATACAAGACCGACAACTCGCGCTCGAGTACAGCGTGGCGCTTCGGCGCGGCGCGATGCCGTTCGGCGATCGCCACCATCGCGTCCATCATCGCCAGCAAACGCGCCGCAGCGCGCGGCACCTCGTCGATGCGGCTGTAGTGCGTGAGGTAGATGCACTCGGGCGCGAAAGACAGCAGGCGCTGCACCGAGGCACGCAGGGCCGGCGGGTCGAACTGCGTCGGCACGGTGGTCGGGAACATCCAGGCGCCGCGCGCGGTGTCGAACTCGCGGTACGAGGAGCCGAAGGTGTCGCCGGTGAACCAGCCGCGGGTGGCAGCGTCCCAAATGCAGTGGTGGTGAAGGGCGTGGCCGGGGGTGTCGATGAAGTGCAGCACGCGGTCGCTGCCGAGGCGCAGGTCCATGCCGTCATGGCTCAGTCGCACGCGCGCTTGGTCGACAGCGATCAGTTTGCCGTAGGAGCGCGCCATCTCGGCCTCGCCATAGACCGCCAGCGAGCCTTCGTACAAGGCCGTCGGATCGATCATGTGCCGCGCGCCGCGCGGGTGCACCACCATCGTCGCCGCCGGCAGTTCGCGCATCAGCAGGCCCGCGCCGCCGGCATGGTCGAGGTGGACATGGGTCGGGATGACGAAATCGATGGCGTCGCGCGCCAGGCCCAGGGCTTCGAGCGCGGCCAACAGGCGCGGCACGGCAGGGTTGGGGCCGGTATCGATGAACGCCGCGCGGCCGTTGTGCACCACGAGGTACGCTGCATCGAAGCGCGGACGCTGAAACCCGGTGTCGATGGCGAAGACGCCCCCGCCGAGTGGTTCACAGAAGTCGGGCAAGGGACGCGGGGCAGTCGGCATGCCGGCGATTCTAGGCAGCCGCCATGCCCACCCAGGCCGTGCCGCTCAGCTCTGCTGCTGCACCACCACCGCGTACAGCTTCGCCACGTCGGCGGTGCCGTCGCTGCCGGTCACGCTGCGCAGCATCTGCAGGCCTTTGGCGCGGGTCTTGGGCGCTTGCGTGAGGGCCAGCGCCAGGCGCAGCTTGGCGTCGTCCGGTCGCTTGAGGTCGCCCTTGGCGATGCCCTTCTCGATCAGCTCGACGGCTTTGTCAGCCTGGCCCATCGACGCATACACGGTCCCGACCTTGACCAAGTCGTTGCCTGCCGGAACTGCCGCTGCGTCGATGGTGGCCTGTGCGATGCCGGCGGCACTGTCGGCCTGCTGCTTGAGCACCAGGTCCTTCAGGCGCTGATGGCGTGCCGCCTGCTCGCCGGTGCCCAGCGCGCCGGCTGCATAGCCCTTGTCAACGATGGTCCTGGCCTCGACCGGTAAGCCGGCCTGCAACGCCAGCTGCGTCATTTCCATGAAGTCATCGGTCTTGGTGATCAAGCCATTGGCGAGTCTCAAGCGCATCACGTCCAGGCCCAGCCGATCGGCGAATCCGGGTTTGCGTTGCAGCGTCGCGAGGTGCGCGCTCCAGTAGTCCTTCTTCGGGTAGTACAGGACCAGCTGCTCGAGGGCACGGGAATATGCCGCGTTGTTGTTCATGCGTTTGGCGGCATCGGCCAGTCGCAACAAGTCTTCTTCGGCGGGCCGGCGACCGGCCTGCTCAGCGGCACTCACTTGCGCCTGCGCGTCCTTGAAGATCTGCGAGTAGTCGCCGCTCTGCGACTGCACGTAGGCGATCAGTTGGTTGAGCGACGCACTGTTGCCACCGGCAGCGCGGGAGCGATTGGCCCACTCGGTGGTCTTGGCCCAGTTCTTCTGCTGCGAGTAGGCGAAGGCCAGGGACTCGGCGACCTGGGCCTGCTCGGGGCCCGAAAGGCGCCCTGAAGCCATCGTCGCGTCGAAGGCAGCGATCGCCGTGGGGATGTCGCCGGCGCGCTGCGCGGCGGCGCCTTTCATGCGGTCGATCATCAATTGCTCGGCGGGCGTCTTGCCGGGCACCGCATCGGCCTCGCGTGCCTTGGCCAGCGCCTCCTTGGCCTTTCCGGCCTTGAGCAGATCACTCGCTTGCTGCAGGGGCTTGCCAATTTCAGGCCGCACGCCCTGGGCGGTTGCCACGCTGGTCAAGCCGAGGAACAGGGCGGCAGCCAGCAGGGCCGTTGTCAGGGCGCGGATCGAATTCATGGTCGGTGCTCTCGCTGCGGTCACTCGTAAAGTCGCGGTGAAGTAGATCGAAAACGGGGACCGGCCGTATTCCGGCAACGATCCCCGCAGGGCGGGCGTTGACGCCGGCGCCGTTCGGTCAGTTCATGAATTGTTCGTTGCCGACCAGGCCGATCTTGATCACGCCCAGGCGCTGGGCGCTGGCCATCACGAAGGCCACGCTCTTGTAGGTCACCAGCTTGTTCGGGCGCAGATGCACCTCTTGCTGGTCGGCCTCGGCGGCCACTTCGCGCAGCTTGCTCTGCAATTCGTCGGGCGTCACGGCAACGCCGTTCCAGCCGATGGTGCCATCGAAGTCGACATCGACGCGGATCGGCGGGCGCGGCTCCTTGGGCTGGGCGTTGCTCGGGATCGGCATGTTCATCTTCACCGCATGGGTCTGGATTGGGACGGTGATGATGAACAGGATCAACAGCACAAGCATGACGTCGATCAGCGGCGTCATGTTCATTTCGTTCATCGGTGCGTCGTCACCGCCACTACCACCAACTTGCATCGACATCTTGTGCGCTCCTTACCGTGCCACCAGGCCGGCGGGTGGCTCGGTGATGAAACCGACCTTCAGGATGCCCGCGCGCTGGCACGCCACGACGACGCGGCCGACCGATTCGTAGCGCACCTCGCTGTCACCGCGGATGTGCACTTCGGGTTGCGGCTCCTTGACGGCTTCGAGCTTGAGCCGCTTCACCAGGGTCTCGATGTCGGGCAGGCGCTCGAGGCCCCAATGCACTTCACCGTCGCGGTTGACCGCGATGACGATGTTCTCGGGCTTGGTCTGTGTGGGGACGTTGCGTTCCTTGGGCAACTCGAGCTTGATGCTCTGCGTGACCACGGGAATGGTGATCATGAAGATGATCAGCAGCACCAGCATCACGTCCACCAGGGGCGTGGTGTTGATGGTGGAGTTCATCTCCTCTTCGTCGCTGTCGTCCGACGCCAGGGCCATCGACATGTTCAGTCTCCTCTCGAATCGTCCGGTTGCAACGGACCGAATTCGCGCCGGGCCGCCCCAAGTGAATTCGCTCCCCTTGGGGGGTGCGAGCGCAGCGAGCTTGGGGCTGTCACTTAGCGCTTGCCGGCCAGGAGCACGTTGTGCACGTCGCCCGAGAAGGCGCGCACGCGCTCCATCGCGTTCTTGTTGCGGCGGATCAGCCAGTTGTAGCCCATCACGGCAGGCACGGCGACGGCCAGGCCGATGGCGGTCATGATCAACGCCTCGCCGACGGGGCCGGCAACCTTGTCGATCGAGGCCTGGCCCGAGATGCCGATGCTGGTCAACGCGTGGAGGATGCCCCAGACCGTGCCGAACAGGCCGACAAAGGGCGCCGTGGAGCCGACCGTGGCCAGGAAAGCCAAGCCATCTTGCAGGCGGCTGTTGATGTTGTCGACGGCGCGCTGGATGCTCATGCCGATCCAGGTGTGCTTGTCGATCGACTCGACAATCGTGCCTTCGTGGTGGTCGCTGGCTTTGAGCCCGCTCTCGGCGATGAAGCGGAAGGCACTGGCTTCGTCCAGGCTGTCGGCGCCCTTCTTGATCGAGCCGGCACTCCAGAAGGTTTCACTGGCGGCCTTGGCGCTCTTCATCAGCTTGCTCTGCTCGAACAGCTTGGTAAAGATGATGTACCAGCTGCCCATCGACATGATGATCAGGATGATCAGCGTGCTGCGGGTGATGATGTCGCCCTCCCGCCACATCGCTTCGATGCCATAGGGATTGGCGACGGACTCCTTGCTCACCGTGCCCGCGGCGGCCGGCGCAGCGGCAGGCGCCGGCGCTTCGGCAGCAGGCGCCGAAGCCTGGGCCAGGGCTGCGGTCGGCAGGCTCGAGGCCAAGGTGGCCAGGGCGATCAACGCGGCAACCAAGGGCGCGCGGACAAGATGGGTCAAAGACATGTTTTCTCCAGAATTCAAACGCGCTTGATGGCTTGAGCCGCGCTGGTGCCGAACAACAGTGAACTGATTGGGGTTTGGTGCGGGCAAATCAGCCAGCCAACTTCCACACATACTCGACGTCGAACATGCCGCCGACGGCTTTGCCGTTTTCGTCCTGGCCGGGCCGGAAGATGCACTCGCTGAGCTTTTGCACCGCAACGCGGTCCAGCGCCTTGTGCGCACGCGAGGCCCCGGCCGACTTGACGACCTCGGAGGCGGACAACTTGCCGGCCGCGTCGACGGTGAAGCGCACGCGTGTCGTGCCGGTGGCTTCCTCCTTGATCGCAACCGCAGGGTAGTCGTTGGGCCCGGGAGCGCAGGCCTGCACATTGCCAATGGCTGGGCGGGCGGCCACACGGGGCGGCGCGGGTGGCGCGGCGGGCGCAGTCGGGGCAATCGTCACCGCCACCGGCGGCGGCGCGACGGTGGTCGTGGTGATGGTCGGTGCCGGCGTCGGCGGCGCGTTCACGACGACCTCGGGCGGCGGCACGAAACTCGGCGGCGGCGGCGCGAACTTGGGTGGCGGCGGCAGGTTTTCGGGGGGCGGCGGCGGCGGCTTGGTCTCTTCGATGATCTTGGTCTCGATCGGACCCTTGATGACCTCGATCATTGTGCGAGCCAACCCATTGACCAGCGCCCAGCCCAGCGCAACGTGCAAGACGATGACGACGCCGATCCCGATCGCATGTTTCCCGGGATCGCGTTGCTGCTCGGCGTAATTCAATCCAATCCTCCTGTCGCCTCGCTGCGCGGACGCGGCTCGTTCAAACCAACAGCCTCGTGGGCCGGCGCAGCGCGCGAACGCTGCAACAAGTCAATTCGGCGACATGCATCGCGAAGGGCGGAAATATATCTCCAAATGCGAGGGCGACGCCTCCGGGCATCACCTTAGTGAAACGCGACGTTGCTCGATCGAAGCTGCCGGCGACTGCAAACACAGCGGCCAGCGGCGCAGGCAGGCAAATCGAGTGCTCGTTGACGGTGGCAGCGCAGCGCGCCCCGAGGTGGTGAAATGTCGTCCATCGCCCGTTGCCCCGTTACTGCCCGACCCGTCAGCCATGATTTCATTCGACCACAACGAAACCCTCGCCGAGGCCACCGCGCGAAATGTTCGCGATGCCCTGATGGAAGACATCGGCCGCGGCGACTGGACAGCAATGTTGGTGCCACCCGGCCGGCGAGTTCGGGCGCAAGTGCAAGCCAAGGAAGCCGCCGTGATGTGTGGGCGGCTGTGGTTCGATGCCTGCATGCACAGCCTGGACCCTTCAGCCGAGGTCGATTGGCAGGTGTCCGAGGGCCAATGCGTGGCCGCCGGCAGCCGGGTCTGCCAGATCGATGGCGATGCGCGGGCGTTGCTCGGCGCCGAACGCCCGGCACTGAATTTCCTGCAGATGCTGTCGGCCGTGGCCACTGTCACGCGTCAGTATGTCGAGGCCATCAGCGGCGCTTCGCCGGCCCAGCGTTCTTGTATCGTGCTCGATACGCGCAAGACCTTGCCCGGGCTGCGCCAGGCGCAGAAGTACGCCGTGCGTGTCGGTGGCGGTCACAACCAGCGTCTGGCGCTGTGGGACGGCATCCTGATCAAGGAGAACCACATCGCCGCCGCGGGCGGGATCCCGGCGGCGTTGGCGGCAGCGCGTGCGCTGAATGCCGGTGTGGAGATTCAGATCGAAGTCGAGAGCCTGGTCGAGCTGGCGCAGGCGCTCGACGCGGGTGCCACCAGCGTGCTGATCGACGACTTCAGCCGTGACGACATGCGCCGTGCCGTGGTCATGGCCGGCGGCCGCGCGTTGCTCGAAGTCTCGGGCGGCGTCGACCTGGCCAGCGTGCGCGAGATTGCCGCGACGGGTGTGGACCGCATCTCCATCGGCAAATTGACCAAGGACATTCGCGCCATCGACCTATCGATGCGTGTGATCGGTTAAGCGCCTCCGCGGGCGTACCGCAGGAAGCGCTGCAATGCGGCGAGCGTGGGCTGCGGTTTCTCTTCGGGAACGAAGTGGCCACAGTCCAGGGCCTGACCTCGGACGTTCTCGGCCACGGCGCGCCAGTCGGCCAGGCAATCGAACATCGTGCCCACCACGCTGCGCCGGCCCCACAGCGCCAGCACCGGCATGGTGATCTTGCGTCCGGCGTCGGCGCGATCGTGCTCGAGGTCGATCGAGGCTGCGGCGCGGTAGTCCTCGCAACTGGCGTGGATGGTGCGTCGGTCGAAGCAGCGTCGGTACTCGGCGAGTGCATGGGCATCGAAGCCGCCGCGCCCACCGGTGGCGGCCGTCAGGCGATTGAACATGCCGTCGAAGCCGATCGCCGCGATCATCTGCTCCGGCAGCGGCGCGGGCTGGATGAACAAG
>Ga0209254_10007360_pt1 | contig 10166 bp, 12 predicted proteins | sample FrelakmetDIP11DI_FD_187148 | JGI IMG/M metagenome (GOLD analysis project Ga0209254, IMG submission 187148) | Freshwater lake sediment microbial communities from the University of Notre Dame, USA, for methane emissions studies - DIP11 DI (SPAdes)... | ecosystem: Environmental > Aquatic >...
TGCCGGCGTTTCACTTCGCGCTCTGCTCCATCAGCAGGTAGGTGTTGTAGGCGTTGATGCGGTTGGCCGCCTTGAACAGCGGCAGGTGCTCGAAACGCGACCAGTCGGCCTTCGCGTAGGCTTCCTCGAAGGGCTCGAGGTTTCGTGCCGCGTCGCCCATGGTCTGCCGCAGATGCTGCAGGTAATCGCGCGTGAGCTTGAGATCGGACTTTGCGTTGGCGGAAGCCGGCCCGTGGCCGGGCACGATGAGCCTGGCGTCGAAGGCGACGAGCCGGTCCAGCGCCTCGATCCAACGCCCGCTGTCGGCCTGGCCGACGAACGGGATACGGCCGCGGAAGACGATGTCGCCGGCGATCAGGACCCGGCTCTGCGGCAGGAACACCACCAGGTCCTCCAGCGTGTGCGCCGGCCCTACCGGCTGCAGCAGGAAGTCCACGCCGCCGAGCGTGAAGGACGTCGGGCCGTCGATCCAGCGGTCGGCCGCCACCAGGCGCGTCTGGTCGTCGATCCACGGCGCCAGTTCCTGGCGGCTGGCCTGCAGGCGCAGCGCGGCCGTGTCGGAATGCAGGTAAGCCTGGCCGCTGCGGTGCGCCGTGATCGTGGCGCCCAGGCCCTGGAAGACCTGCAGGCCGTAGACGTGGTCGGCGTGGTAGTGGGTGACGATGAGCTGCCGGATCGGTTGCGATGTGATCCGGCCGATGGCCTGGATGAGTTCCTGCGCCAGCGACGGCGAACCCAGCGCGTCGATCACCACCACGCCCGCGGGCGTGACCACGAAGGCGGCGTTGGAGATGAAGTTGCGGTTGGCCGGCGTGCCCAGCGCCGACACCCCCTGCACCATCCACACGCCCGGCGCCACCTGTTCCGGCTGCAGCGCTTGCGCCGCCGCCGGTGCGGCAGCCAAGGACAGCCATGCGGGCAGCCACAGGCAAAGCGCAAGCCAAGCCCGCGCATGCTTGCGGGCCGCGTTCGCAAGGGTTTCCACCGTCTGCATCGATGTCATCCAACCGTACATTCGCATGCGGTGATATTAGTTCGTGGCCAGCATTCGAAGCAAGTGCTGCATCTGCATGAACACCCGGATGGCGCAGGCTTGCCGGCGGAACCAGAATTGACATCGTCCAGAACAAGGAGATCCCGATGAACCGACTTCCGCTTGCGGTCCTGGCGGCGCTGGCCTTCGCGGCCCCGCACGCGCTGGCGCAGGACGCCAACCTCGCACGCAACCTCGCCGCCACCTGCGCCAACTGCCACGGCACCAACGGCGCCGCGCGCGGCGAAATGAAGGTGCTGGCCGGCGTCAAGGCCGATACGCTGATCGCGATGATCAACGACTACAAGGCGGGCACCCAGCCGGCAAGCATCATGCACCAGATCTCCAAGGGCTACACCGACGAGCAGATCAAGCTGATCGCCGGCTACTTCGCTGCCCAGCAGCCCAGGAAGTGAGGAGCCGCAAGATGAACTTCGACCGACACACCGACCTGTCGCGCCGCCGCCTGCTGGGTGCCGGCTTCGCGATTTCCGGCCTGGCGCTGGCGGGCTGTGCCAGCGCACCGAGCAGCGGCCCCTCGATCGGCCGCGTCGTCATCATCGGCGGCGGCTTCGGTGGCAGCACCGCCGCGCACCACCTCAAGTTGTGGGGCGGCAACGTCGACGTCACCCTGGTCGAGCGCAACCCCGACTTCATCTCGTGCCCGATCTCCAACCTGGTCATCGGCGGCCACAAGCAGATGGCCGACATCACGCGCGGCTACGACGGCCTCAGGGCGTTGGGCGTGAAGGTGGTGCAGGCCGAGGTCTCGGCCATCGACGCGGCCGGCAAGAAGGTGCGCCTGGCCGGCGGCGGTGAACTGGCCTATGACCGGCTGATCCTCTCGCCGGGCATCGACTTCATGCTGGACGGCATCGGCGGCCTGGCCGCGGCACTGGACAGCGGCCGCATTACGCACAGCTGGAAGGCCGGGCCGCAGACCGTGGCGCTGCGCCGCCAGCTCGAGGCCATGCCCGATGGCGGCGTGTTCGCGATGTCCATTCCCAAGGTGCCCTACCGGTGCCCACCGGGGCCCTACGAGCGGGCGTGCATGGTGGCCAGCTACTTCAAGGTCGCCAAGCCGCGCTCCAAGGTGCTGGTACTCGACGCCAACCCCGAGATCACGAGCAAGAAGGGGCTGTTCGAGAAGGCCTTCAAGGACCACTACGCCGGCATCATCGAGTACCGCGCCAACAATGAGCTGAAGTCGGTCGATGGCACCACCGCCAAGCTCGAGTTCGACGACGTCAAGGCGAACGTGCTGAACGTCATTCCGCCGCAGCGCGCAGGCGATATCGCGCGCAGTGCGGGCCTCGTGAACATGAACGACCGCTGGGTGGGCGTGAACTGGCTGACGATGGAGTCCACCGCGCGCCCGTTCATCCACGTGCTGGGCGACGCCACCTTCCCGGCGCCGCTGATGCCCAAGTCGGGCCACATGGCCAACCAGCACGCCAAGGTGGCGGCGGCGGCAATCATCCAGTTGCTCAAGGGCGAAGCCGTCAACGCCACGCCGGTGGTCATGAACACCTGCTACAGCTTCGTCACCGCGCGCGACGCGGTGCATGTGGCCTCGGTGCACCAGTTCGACGCGAAGGAAATGACCTTCAAGACGGTGCCCGGCTCGGGCGGCGTCTCGGCAGCGGCCAGCCAGGTGGAAGGGCGCTATGCGCTGAGCTGGGCCGAGAACATCTGGGCCGACATGCTGGCGTTGTAGGCGCACCTTCCTCCCTCTCCCACGAGTGGGAGAGGGTTGGGGTGAGGGCAGGCGTGCACCTCCACCCTCACCCCGGCCCTCTCCCGCCAGCGGGCGAGGGAGAAATTCAAGCGAGCCCGGCCGCCGCGTTGACTTGCGCCCGCGACACGCCCAGCTTCGCCGCTGCGTCCAGAATTTCCTGCCAGGTGATGCCGTCGACCGGCACGCCTTCGGCACTGCGCTTCGCGCGCGACGCACGTTCGGCATCGCCAGCCACCTGCACCGGGCCGTAACCCTCGCGCGGCGGCGAGGCCTGGACCCAGTCGATGAAAGCCAGCGCCTCGCGCTCGAAGGCCGTCCGCTCGGCCAGCATGGCCGGGTCGACGAGCACGCTGAACATGCCGTTGAGCACACGGCGCCGGCTGGCATCGTCGCCACGCTGCGTCAAGCCGCCAGCCAGTGCGCCGCCGAGCAGTTCGCACATCAGCGCCATGCCGTAGCCCTTGTGCGCGCCGAAGGCCAGCAGGGCACCGAAAGGCGGCACCACGGTGTAGCGCGGGTCGGTGCTCGGCCGGCCATGATCGTCGAGCAGGCAGCCGGGCGGCACGGGCTCACCCTTGTTGAAGGCTACGCGGGTCTTGCCCTGCGCGATGACGCTGGTGGCAAAGTCCAGGATCACCGGCGGCCGGCCCGCGAGAGGCACACCGGCGCAGAAAGGGTTGGTGCCGAAGCGCGCGTCGGCGCCGCCGTAGGGGGCCACGATGTTGCGCGCCACCACGTTGACGAAGTGCAGCGACACCAGTCCCGCTGCGGCGGCCTGCTCGGCCCAGGCGCCGATGCGCCCGAGGTGGTGGGCGTTGCCCAGGGCGACGATGCAGCTGCCCTGGACGCGGGCGCGTTCGATGCCCAGGGCCATCGCCTCGCGGCCGATGATCTGGCCGAAACCGGCCTGACCGTCCAGCCGCAGCAGCGCGCCGGCGTCGATCACGGTCTGAACGTGTGCATTGGGCTTCAGGCCGCCTTCCAGGAAGGCGTCGGCGTAACGCGGCAGCATGCCGATGCCATGCGAGTCGTGGCCGGTGAGGTTGGCGTCGATCAGGTTGCCGGCCACGGCCTGCACTTCGTCTTCGCTGCTGCCGAAGCCGCGCGCGACGAGGCACATCGCTTCGTGCAGGCGGGCCAGCGGAATGGTGAGGGTGGTGCTCATTCGGGTGTCGGCACGGCGTTGCGGCAGGGAGCCCGATGCTAGCGCTCCTGCAGGCCCGGAGCGCGCGCCCAAACCGACGCGGCGGCCGCCGCGCCGACTCACCAGTGGCGCACGCGCCCCGTGTCGATGTGCACGAAGCTTTCGCTCGGGTAGTAGCCCACGCCGCCGGCGCGCAACGACAGCGCCGCGTCGCGCAGGTCGGCCAACGCCACGCCAGGGAGCCGCACGTCGATGGCGCGACCTTCCATGTGCAGGCTCTTGCTGGCCACGCCGCCACCACGTGTGGCACGCAGGAGGCTGTTGGTGGCGGTGCCGCGGTAGCCCGAGATGACTTCGTAGGCCGCGGTGCTGCCCAGCACCTGACGTACGCGGTGCAGCAGGTCGAACACCTGGGGGTCGATGACACCGACCTCGCCGGTGTAGTGGTCGCGCAGGAAACGGTTCAGCAGACCCAGGGATTCGGGCACATAGCGTTCCTGCACGGCATAGACGAGGTCGATCTGCTCACGGGTATGGGTGTGCGCCATGGCGACGCCGCGGGCGCCGGGCATCGCGGCGCGCGCCGGTGGCGCGAGCCCGGCCACCGCCCCGGCGGCGAGACTGACGCTGTGGCGCAGGAAATGACGGCGCGGAGGTACGGGTCGGGAGCTCATGGTCGTGTGACGGATGGCCGGGGCTCGGAGGTGCGGCGCTGCAACGCGGCGTCGAGCAGATGGTCATACCCGTAAATGTCATTGTAGAAATGAATACGACCCCCCTTCACGAGGACGGTTCCGTAGGTGATGAGCACGCGCACCGGCTCGGTCAGCCGCAGCGTCGACGAGACCCCGGCGGCCATGGTCTGGCGGATACGCTCCTCGGTCCAATCGGGCATGCCCCGCAGCACGAAGCCGGCCAGCGCCACCGGTTGCTCGACGCGGATGCAGCCATGGCTGAAGTCGCGCCGATCGCGGTCGAACAACTGCGTGGCCGGGGTGTGATGCAGATAGATGTTGTCGCGGTTCGGGAACACGAACTTGATGTCGCCCAGGGCATTCTGCGGCCCCGGCCGCTGCCGGATGCGCTGCGCGCCGGCCAGCACGGCGTCGAGCGCCCCAGGCGACAGCACCGTACTCGCACGGCCATCGGCAGCCACGAACTCGAAGCCCTGGCGCGTGAAATGGTCCGCATCGCGCCGCAGCCGCGGCACCAGCTCGCTGCGGGCGATCGACGGCGGCACGTTCCAGTACGGGCTGAACTCGATGAAGCGCATGTCTTCGTCGAACAACGGCGTGCGCGTGTCCATCGCCTTGCCGACGATGACCTTCATCGTCTGCCGCACGCCGATGCGGCCATCCTCCACCTCGTAGGCACGCAGGACGAACTCGGGCACGTTGATGACGATCATGCGCGGCCCTTGCAGCAAGGGTGTCCAGCGCAGCCGCTCCAGCGTCAGTTCGATCTGCCGCACGCGCGCGGCCGGCGTCACCTGCAGTTGCTGCAGCGTGGCGGCGCCGATGACGCCGTCGCCGGTCAGCCCGTGGCGCTGCTGGAAGCCCCTCACGGCGTCGACCAGCGCGCCTTCGTACACCGGCGCGGTGGGCGACAGCGTCGACACCGGCGCGGCGTCGACCAAGTCCCCCAGCGCCAACAGCCGCTGCGCCAGCAGCGCCAGGCCGTCGTAGGGCTGGCCCGGCTCCAGTTTGCCGACGCGACTGCGCGGCGGGTGCGGCAGCGGCGGCAAGGGTTGCCGCCACGCCGCATGGTCGACCAGCTCGCGGTAACGAGCCAGGGCCCCGCGCAAGCGCTCATACAGGGGCAGGCGCGGCACGGCCGCCTGCTCGGCCTGGTCGAGCCGGCGCGCCGCCAGCGCGGCATGCAACACGGTCGCAGGGTCGAACTCGTCCTGGCGCGGCAGCGCAAAGTTGTGGTGAACCTGACGCGGGTCGACGCGACCGCTGTGCAGGTGCAGCAGGTAGCGCTGCATCGATGCCGTCAGGAGCTGGTCCAGACGCTCGGCGGCCGCCCACTCCGGAACCGGCCCTTGCAACGCCGGCATGACGGCCAACCGCAGGGCTTCGGCGTCGTAGTCGAGCGGGTCCAACCCGTGGCTCGCCGCGGCCGCCAGCCTCTCGACGGCCTGCAGCGCCTGCGGGCCGGGCCGTGCACCTTCGAACCACGGCAGGTCCTCACTGGCCATGGCGCCTGCGCTGCACAGCACCAGCGTCATGCACAGCAGCAGCTTCATCATTGCGTTTGGCCGGCCCATGGCAGGATTCTGGGGCTCGTGCCCCCGCGCCGCCCCGCGGCCGCGGCGGGGCCCCCCGGCTAACGCTCGTCCTCGACGCGCAGAGCCAGTTGCAGGGCCACGCCGTCGACGCGTGCATGGCGCGGCCCCAGCAGCTCGAGCACGCCCTCGCGGCGCATGCCGCTGATCAGACGGCTCGCGGTCTCGAAGGTAAGGTTGAGCATGGCGCCGATCTCGTCGCGCTGCGGCATCCAGATCAGGCCGTCCGGCCCGGCATGTTCGGCCAGCTTGTGCAGCAGCCGCAGCATACGTCGCCGTGCCGGGCCAGTGACCAGATCGCTCAGCCAACCCTCGATCTCCTCGAGCGCGCGTTGCCAGCGACGCATCAGCTCGTGCACCAACGCGGGGTTCTGGGCGGCAAGCTGTTCCACCACGTGAACCGGGATGCTGCACAGCTGAACCGGGGTGCAGGCGATGGCGTCGTCGACGTAGGCACGTCGCAGCAGCACCTCCTGCCCGATGAGGTCGCCGCGGCCGACCAGCCGGACGATGCGGCGGTCTCCCCGCTCGGTGACACGCTCGAAGCGCACGATGCCCGAACGCAGTGTGAAGAGCGCGCGGCCGCGCGCCCCGGCCTCGAACAAGGTCTTGCCCGGCTGCAGCTCGACACTGGAGATGCGGGCGTGGATGCGGTTTAGCTCGTCGTCGTCGAGCGCACCGAACAGGGACAGGCCGCGCACGCTGCAGGCCGGGCAGGCTTGCGCCGGCGAGTACGGCGGATCGACGCGGAACAACGGAACGATGGTCATCCGAACGCACTCCCGCCGAGCTGGTTCCGACGCGTCACTTCAGGCCGCTGACATAGCTGGCCACGGCCTTGAGCTCGAGCTCTGAGAGCCGTGATGCCACCGCGTGCATCACGGCGTTGTCGTTGGTGCGCTCGCGCTTGTCGAACAGCCGGAGCTGGAGCGCCACGTAGGCCGCATGCTGGCCAGCCAGGCGTGGCAGCGTCTCGGTGCCCTGGCCGGTCTCGCCATGGCACGACGCACACGCCGGCACCCCGGAGTCGGAGTTGCCGCGCAGGTAGAGGTAGCGACCCACCTGCGCCAGCTCGGGGTCGGCCACCGCGTGCGCGAAGGTCGGCTGCTTCTCGAAATAGGCGCCGAGCGCCGGAAAGTCGGCCGACGTCAGGCCTTCCACCATCGGTTGCATGGCGTTGCTCTTGCGCCGGCCGCTCTTGTAGTCGGCCAGTTGCCGCGCCACGTAGGCGGCGTGCTGGCCGGCCAGGCGCGGGAAGACCGGGCTCGAACTCTCGCCTTGCTCGCCATGACAGACGAAACACTGGCTCTTGACGATCTCCTCGGCACGCGCCAGGTCGACCGCCATGGCCGGGAGGTGAGCCCCAAGGAAGGTGGCGGTCAGCAGGATGAACAGGCGTCTCATGTGCAGGGGCTTTCGGGTCGGGAGCAGGGCTGGTGCGCCGGGCGCTGGTCCAGCAGGCGGTCGGCGAGCGCGGCCGCGGCCCACATCGAACACAGCGTGATCCCGGAGGTGATGGTGAACACCGCCGCGCCGGGCGGCCTCAAGCCCGCGTCGGTGGCGGCCGCCGACCCGTTCAGGGCTTGATGTACGCGCTGCCCGCCACCTGCAGCTTGGCGAGGCGGACCACGCCGGAGGGCGTGAAGTTCGCCTCCTGGATGAACTGCTCCTTCTTGAGGTTGCGGCTCCTCAGCGTGATCTCGCAGACCTCGAACTTGACGCCGCGCGCCACCAGCGCCGATACCGGGCCGGCGAAGGCGCCGCCGTTGCCGTCCTTGGCGCCCTCCAGCAGGAAGTCCACGCCGTTGGCGTGCGTGACCACGGTGATCTTCGCCGACGGGTCGACATCGAGGTGGTTGCGGACGTTGCGCAGCCCCTTGACGGCCTGCGCCATGTCGGTGTCGATGTGGTAGACGACGTTGTCCTGCGCCGATGCCGCAAAGGCGGCGGTGGCGATCAGGGCGGCGGCGATGTGGCGGTGCAGTGGCATGGGAGTCTCCGTTGAAGAACGAACGCTGCAGCGCCGGACGCCGCTGCTGCCGTGTCAGCTGACAGTGGCTTCGTCGGTGCGCTTGTCGCCCTTGTTGTCGACCCAGCTGACGCTGATCTTGTCGCCGGCCTTCGCGCCCTTGACGTTGAACTGCATGAACGGGTTCTTCGCCACCGAGGGGCCCCACTCCGCCGTCAGCACCGTCTTGCCGTTGTGCGCCGCGCTGACTTCCTGGATGAACCAAGCCGGGATCGTCTTGCCCGCCGAGTCCTTGCGCTGGCCGGTCTCCATCTCGTGACTCATCAGCACTCGCACGGTGGCCTTGTCGCCGGCGGCTTGGGCGCGTATGCGCATCGGGTCTGCCATGTCTTTGCTCCTTCAACTTCGCTTCGTTCGGGTTCGCTCGGCTTCGCTCAGCCGCCGCAGCCGCCGAGTGTGACCTTGATCTCTTTCTGCGCAAACAGCACCTTGCCGTCGCCCATCATCGCCACCGCATACACGTTGGACGACTGCCCCATCTTGACGCGGGTGTTGAAGTTGGCCTCCACCGCGTCGGTGACGTTGAACACCGCCGCCAGCACGCTGGGGTTCTTCTCCACCAGCAGCAGCATCTTCTTCACGCCGGGCAGCGCGCTGGCGCAGCCCACCGGCACCACGGCGCCGTTTTCGGCGATGTCCGGGCCGGTGAGGGTGACGTCCTTGCTCTCGGCCGGCGTGCCGCCGCCCAGCGCCTTGACGGCGTCGGCCAGGGTCTTGGCATCGAACGCCGCCTGCGGCCACGCCGCCAGCGCGGTTTGCGGCAGCAGGCCGGCGGTGGCCAGCAGGCCGGCGACAGTGGCGCTGTGGGCCAGCATTTCGCGACGGGTTTGAATCATCAGTCTCTCCTTATCCTTGAATTGGATCATCGAATGGGCCACAGGACATGCCAACCCGGGCATACCCGCTGCGGTGTTGCCCCTAACTCTTGTGGGTAGTCAGCGTTTGGCGCCCTCGGCCAGCCACTTGGCAATGGCCTTATTCCAATGAGCGTTCAAGATGAGTCGATCTATGGCATGCTCTGAGCTGTTGCTCACGACTGGAGCCTGCCATGGCACGACCGCGTTCGTCAGATGCGAAGCTTGTCGAGCACGCCAAGCGGTTGGCTGCGCAAGCGCGGTCTGTCGAGGACTTGCGCTGCGCTCAGGCTGTGCTCCTGCCGGCCTTGCTGGGAGCAACCCTGGAGCAGACGGCCGCTGCGCTCGGTGTCGGTCGTGCGACGGTGGGTCGATGCCAGGCCAAGGTGCGCAGGCGCTTGACGCATCCGGCCCAATTGGATCCTTCATGGGGAGGTCGCCGGCGAGCGGCGATGAGCGTCGAGGAGGAGCGCGAGTTCCTCGAGCCCTGGGCAGAGTCCGCGGCGGACGGCGGCATGCTGATCGTCGCACCGCTGCGGGCGGCCTTGGCTCAACAGCTGGGGCGTCCCGTCACGCATTCGGTCGTCTATCGACTGCTGGCACGTCACGGTTGGCGCAAGGTGGCGCCCGACACGCGACACCCCAAGAGCGACCCGCTGACGCAGGAGCAATGGAAAAAAAACTCCCCGATGTGCTGGATACCCTCCTCGATCCCACAGAGGTCCGTGGCCGACGAGTCCGCCTGATGTTCCAAGACGAGGCCCGATTCGGACGCATGGTGCGCATTCGCCGATGCTGGGCTGAGAAACCTATGCGACCCACGGTGTGCAACGGCTACGAGCGCGAGTTCCTCTATGTCTACGGCGCAGTCAGTCCGATGCAGGGGCAACTGGACTGGATGATCGCTGGCGAGATGAACACCGCCAGGATGACGGAGTTCCTGGCTCAGGTCAGCGCTGCCCATCGGCGCGAGTTCATCATCATGGTGGTGGACGGCGCGAGTTCGCACGTGGCGAAGGACTTGGCGGTGCCAAAGAACATGAGACTGCTGCGCCTGCCGCTGTACGCACCCGAGCTCAAC
>Ga0209254_10007362_pt1 | contig 10165 bp, 10 predicted proteins | sample FrelakmetDIP11DI_FD_187148 | JGI IMG/M metagenome (GOLD analysis project Ga0209254, IMG submission 187148) | Freshwater lake sediment microbial communities from the University of Notre Dame, USA, for methane emissions studies - DIP11 DI (SPAdes)... | ecosystem: Environmental > Aquatic >...
CGGGAAGCCTTTTGTATCATTTCGGAGCTTACACGACCAGTGGTTAGCAAGATTCTTTGTTCAAATATAGTGTCATCTAACAAGCATCGTCCAGCAAGCTTATCCAAGGTATTATGCCTTCCAATGTCTTCACATGCTAAAACAATTCCTTTTCTATCGCATAATGCAGAAGTATGTATACCACCAGACCTTTTGTAGAGATGTTGAGAACCTGTTAGATTGCCAACCAAGTCACAGATCAATTCAGATGTTATGGAGAAACCATTACTATTTTCACCAATTTTGTTTGCATTATTGTTATTCTGAAAATCTACCGAAGTAGCGCCACCGCTGCAGCCAGATGTACGGTTCCAGATTTTCGGTTTTTCTACATTGGCGTGTAACCAGACATCAATATTATCTCCTGTAGGACACAATCTTACAGAAGCTACATCAAGGGATGATTCAATAATTCCTTCATTAAACAAGAATCCAACTGCCAATGCTTCTAGTGCAACTGGGGTGCATAAAAAGGAAAACCAGATTTCCCCATTTACAGTTAGAGAGACTGAGGATTCAACCACAATCTCGGTATCTTGTATTAACCATTGACCTGATTCATAGTTATAAAATTCTCTCTTCAGCATTTCTGTTGACATTATTCATTAACCTACCAATAAGTGATTTCTTCCGGTCTTATCTCTAGTTCTTCTAAGGATTATCAAAAATGATTCTCAAAATCTCAATTAAGAATTCCAATGAACATTTTTCTGATTAATAATATGGAGTATGAGATCGATATCCTCATCATTATTATAATGCACCTTATTTCTTCCTAAAACTGAGATAATAAAATTAATTCACAATAAGATTCCTTTGAGTGAATATTGTAAGGTCGGGATTTTAAGAAGAATGTCACTAAATTAAGATAAAGTTGATTAGTGAAAGTAAATTTGTCACTTGTCATTAGTCATTGGAATGAGGTATGATAAAGTAAGCTTCAATATAGCTACATTATTTTTTATTAAAATGTTGAGTTTCTTATAATAACTAATCGGTCCATTATTCCGGACATCGCAATTTCATTGAAGAATCGAGAAGCTCTATGTTACGACCGGTAATTGATCTCTTTTCTTGTCAGGCATGCCAACCATGTTCAGCTAGATTTGTATGTGATACAAAGGCAATAATAAAAATAGATTATGATGAGCCTCCATTTATTGCAATTGAACGATGCAGCGGTTGTTGCGCTTGTGTATTGGCATGTTCGTATCAAGCAATATCAATGCAAGAGGTTGGTGCAAATGTTGGTGCAGGATGCAGAGGATTGAGAATCTAGTCATTATCCTTAGTTTGATTTTACTAACTGCGTGTAGATTAAATACGAATTTTAATCACGTTACCAATCTTCAGTCGACTCAGTCAATCTCTACTTCTCAAACCCAGGTTGCTGCAGCTCTAGAAGCAACATCGAATTCAACTGAAACAGAAGTCATTCATCAAGAAACCTTTCAATCCAAAGAGGTGATCCAACCAGCAAATGCAAACCATTTGGTCACTTCACTGGTAATGCATGATATTGTTTCATCAGAGATGGGATTTATTGCAACAGGAAATTCAATTGTCTTATTAGGTTCGAAGGGTTTAGCGACTATTGATTTTTCACAGGCAAATTTAATTCCGAAAGATGTAGAATTATTTTCCAGTACGATTACCGAAACCCAATTGGCGTTGCTAAGTCTATCAAAGACAGATGAAACGATAGCTTGGGTCAGGGAGGAAAGATACTTAGAAGTAATGGATCTTCAGATTCCAAACAGCGATAAAGAACTAACCTATTCTGAGTCTCCAATAACTGGGATGGCAATCTCGGGGGATAGAGGCGAAATTGTCTTTTCATCCTATGATGGAACTATAAATCTTTGGAATTTGAACAACGCCCAGGAAAAAGAATCATGGAGTACCACATCTTGGTTGAAGGATTTATCTTATTCACCCGATGGTAGGTATTTTAGTGGAGTAGATACAACAAATTTTATTGCATATATATATAATGTTGAAAACGGACAAGTAGTAGATGAGTTAGAATGGCTTGATACAGCAAGTCCATTGCTTTATGCTGCCTATTTTTCACCTGATTGGAAGACTTTGGCTTGGGTAGCAAGAAGCACAATACAATTGATGGATACAGCTGATGGGAATCTTGGGCCGATTCTCAATCACGAAGATTATATAAATGCTGTTGCATGGTCTCCTGATGGAAGATTGCTGGCTGTAGCATCAGCTGCTAGTTTAAACAATGATTTAGTTCCAGTTATTGTTCTTTGGGAAGTTTCAGATGGTAGTCAGCTGAACTTGCTTCCCCAAATTGTACCTGTTATTTTTTTAGCTTTCTCCCCTGATGGAACAAGCCTGGCATTCTTAACCAGCAATAATGAAATGCACTTGTTGGATGTAAGAAAATAAACGGAGATAAAGTGAAGAAATTTCGTGTCGCACTAATTGCTAACTTGAAGAAGAATGCACCGATCTTCGATGGGATGAAAGAGGATCATTGGGCAGATCTGGATTCTGAGAGAACTGTAAATGCTCTCGTAGAAGCTATTCATGCAGGCGGTCATGAATGTGAATTTATAGAGGGGAACATCAGCATGGTGGATTCTATTCAAAAATATAAGCCTGATATCTGCTTTAATATTGCTGAGGGTCATTTCGGTGACGGCAGGGAAGCTCACATACCTGCAATTCTAGAGATGATGAGGGTCCCATATACTGGCTCAAAAGTGTTGACCCTCGCATTGACACTAGATAAACCAATGACAAAACGAGTGCTACATTATCATGATCTACCAACGCCGCCTTTTCAGGTTTTCGAGCGTGAGGATGAACCGCTAAACGATGATATGGTTTATCCTTTGTTTGTCAAGCCAAGTCGAGAGGGAACAGGTATGGGTATATCTGAAAAATCAATTGTTCGTGACGATTCAGAACTTCGCCAGCAGGTAAGTGATATGATTGAACAATACCATCAACCATCACTAGTTGAGCGATTCATTGAAGGTAGGGAGGTTACTGTTGGAGTAATTGGAAATCTCATGGGACCTGTCGCAAAAAGAATCCCACACGATGAAGGAGCTCCTCGGATTCAATCAGGATTACGGTTTTTTCCACCCATGGAAGTAGACTTGGAGCCTTTTACTAAAAAGGATATAATCTATAGCAATAGGCTAAAAGTTGAATTGGCTGATAAGTTAAATTACCTGTGTCCCGCACCCATCCATGATAAAGAATTAATTGATGACTTGAATTGGTATACTGCTGCAGTCTTCCGAGTTACTGGCGCTCTCGATGTTTCCAGGGTAGATTTTCGGTTAGACGCCCATGATAATCTAAAGCCGTATATATTGGAGATTAATCCATTACCAGGTTTGTCTCCTGGTATTTCAGACATAGTCATTGAAGCCCAGGCAGAGGGAATCGGTCATACAGAGCTGGTTAACATGATCCTAGATACAGCTCTGAAGCGTTATGGAATGAATTAATCGATGGGGAATTGTCTTTCTACATGTTGAAATGGCGACTTTGTTATCAGATTGTCTTTTTTACAATCGGTAGGAAATCGTAAATAATCTTGTGTAGCCAAAGATAAATCTTCGTAATATCCACGATAATAGGGAGGTAATAGAGATGCTAACTGGTACATAATCTCATCTGTCATAATGTTACGGGTTATTCGAGTTACTCTTTCCCCCCGCGAATCCAGATAAAATTGGTTTCCGATCCTTATGTGAAATTCTGTGCGTTGAAATCGCGTTATATTCCGATGAAAACTTTCGCTACCAAAATAAATCATGGGTAGAAGAGGAGCACCACTTTGAAGCCCAAGTATAACTACTCCAGGGTGACCTTTTCCTAATTGGCCGTTTTTACTACGAGTTCCTTCCGGAGCAACTGCTAAAATCTTATTATCCTCTAAAGCCTTCATCGCAAGCCTAAATGCTTTTAAATCAAGTTCACCCCGTTTCAGAGGAATAGCTTGCCAAAGGTCAAACAGATATGCCATGGCTGGATTCTCCCAAGTTTCTGCTTTGGCAAAGCCAGTTATAATCCGTGGTTGGAGGTGAGTATAAAGCAGCGGAACTTCTAAGAAGTTGATATGGTTAGATACGATGATTAAAGGACCTTCTTGAGGAATATTTACAAGTTGATCGTCTTCAATACGACATAGAATCCGAGTAAGTCCTTTTATGGTTGAATTGACTACAACCCTTGTTACACTCATACTTGGCTCATTTTAGTTGAGTAATCACTTCAATTTGATGAGGCAAGATCTCAACAGTAAGTTCTTTCCCATCAACGCATAATGTTTCACCATCAGCGTGGGCAGGTAAAGTTCCATTCAGTGCAGTAATCTTTATAAACCGAGTTTGTAAAGTTCGGATTGCCGGGTGAGTTGCCTGGGTACCTTTCATAAACCGTGGAATTAGAGCAAAGATACGTGCTTTGCTCACTTGAGAAGCAATACAAATATCCAAAAGGCTATCATCCAATAGAGCATTGGGTGCCATCATGAAACCTCCTCCCATTCGTTTTCCATTCATGATAGATATCATAAGAGTTGAAATTTCTAAATTATTACTATCCTGTTCGATTCTAACTAGAGGTGCTTTATAGTAAAGAAAAGCAGTTTTTATAGCAGCTATCGCATAGGATATAAATCCACTTAAGCGCTTCATTTTTAGAGCTTCAAATCCAACCACTGCATCAAATCCGATTCCAACACCATTTCCGAAGTATCGACCTTCTGGAAAGAGACCACCCGTTACTTTCCCTACATCGATAAAACTATGATGAGTTGATGTAAGCATCCGGCAACCTGTTTCAAGATCGTTGTTTATTCCAACGCCATAAGCAAAGTCATTCCCTCGACCGACGCAGAGTAATCCTAAAACGGCTTTTCCATAACCTTCTTCTTTGGCTCTCATTAGCCCATTGATAACTTCATTAGAAGTTCCATCACCTCCAACTGAGACGACCACATCATATCCATCCTTGACAGCTTGTGTAGTCAATTCCACAGCATGCCAGGGATATTCCGTAAGAATGATGTCATATTTTAGATTTTCATTGTTTAATATATGTTGGATTTTTGGAACAGAGTTTTTACCATTGCCTCTGCCTGATATTGGATTTACGATTATTTTGTAAGTGTTCATCATCTCCTTCATCATATCACTGGTTTCTTATGAAGTATAACTCATTATTGCTGTACCTTATTAAAGTCATTGTGATTAATAACATCATTTAATTTTCTTATTCTGATGTGTGATGTCGCTACCATGCACAATTGCGTGTTCTCCAAACCTTTCTCTAAGGTTATCAACTGCTAGTTGAAGCTGGTTTTGGGAATCTTTCCATAAACTCAATTGTTGACTAGGGGATTCTAAATGGTTTATACCAACACCAATTAAACGGACAGCCTTCTTCTTTGACCATATTTTATCAAATAGAATTGAAGCTACGTCATATATTTGCAAATCTTGATCAATAGGAACTGTCAAAGTCATTTGTCGAGTTAGAGTTGTAAAGTCAGGCCATCGCAGCTTAAGTTTTACTGTTTTTCCTGTGAGATGACTCTCACGTAATTGCTTTCCGATTGATTCTGATAACCGGAATAACACACGTCGGAGATATTGCTCATCATTAACATCTTTGGCAAAGGTTCTCTCCTGGCTTATCGATTTTTGGATATGATTAAGAATAATTGGCTGTTCATCGATTCCTTTTGCTCTTTGAGCAAATTCAGAACCAGATTTGCCAAATATTCGTTTGAGTTCTGATTCGGGAACCTCTGCAAGCTCGCCTATTGTAGTGATCCCCAGGCGAGCAAAGCGCTCAGAAGTTTTCTTACCGACCCCCCATAACCTCTCAACAGGCAGAGGCGCCAGAAATTCAGCTTCTCTACCAAAATGAACATTGGTAATTGCGTTTGGTGGATTCACACCTGAGATTGCTTGTTTTCCAACATCATTCGCGATTTTTGCTACTAGCTTGTTCGTAGCTATTCCACAAGAACAAGGTAATCCTAAGTCGTTATTAATTTGGACTTGGATTTTCTTAGCGATTTCTTCACCAGAATCAGGCAAATCACTCACATCTAAGAATGCTTCGTCTATTGAAACCTGTTCGAACAATGGAGTAATATCTTTCAGGAATTTCATTACCTTCCTTGAATATTCTTCATAAGTTCGATAATCTGATCTTATCACGAGAAGCCCTGGACATTTTTTGAGGGCAAGTGCGGTGGGCATCGCTGAGTGGACTCCAAATCCACGGGCAGCATATGAAGCAGAGGAAATAACTCCACGCTCGTTTGGTTTCCCGCCAACTGCATAAGGGATTCCTTTCAAGGAAGGATTCTTCAGAGCTTCTACTTCGCAAAAAAAAGCGTCCAGATCGATATGAATGATTTTGCGAGGCATTCTTTATCTCATTGGTATTATGTGTATTGAACCAGGATGCCCAGTTTCACCTATGATAGAAATTCTTGTCGGTAAGAACATCTCAATAATTTCTGAGTTAGTAAGGATGTGTTGGGTAATTTGGGATGTCTTTATTATCGATTCACTTGTTCCCACACTTAGAGGAAGCATAAGTTGATCAGCTAGATATTGATCAATAACTCCATCTGTTTCTATAAAGTCAATAATTGCATCGATAGCTTCGTCTGCTACGCGTTCTGCACGTCTCCCCAATTCACCTAAGCTACAGAAACAACCCCGTCCAAACTCATATTCCACTAAAAGAAGGATAAATGTTCCTTTGGTGACGGCGCGAAGATTTTCCACCTTGATTCGCACTGGTATCAATTTGGATCCAAAGAATTTTTGCAATCGAAGGATCGCTTGTCGTTTCTGTCTTTCTGCTATTTCCAAAGGTAAGTTGGCGACTCCAGATATCCCCATAATTCTTATGAGTTTTCCTCTTTGAGTAAGCTTGAGTGGTTGTATTATACCTGCTGGTTTGATGGTTGCATTGATCTTTCCTCCCCCCTGGGGAAAAAAACCTGAAAGGTCTAAGGATAAGAGGAGATCAAATCCAATTATTTTTAGAAAATACATCCACTGCAAAGAAAGGTAATGGAAACAGGGACTCCATGGAACGTGGGTTCCACCGGTGATAATTACACTAGATGTGCTATCTAACAAACTCAATGGAAGAAATACAGTCTGCAGGACTAAAGTTGTTGCTCCTGCGGTACCTATTTTAAATTTGTAGCGACCTGATTTACTCTCAGAAGGGATAAATGACAGAGATGTAGAATATAGCTTTGCGCCTTCGACCTGCGCCTTGCTAATTGCAGCGGCAGCATCTACAGATTTTAAATGCTGTGGCATTAAGCCAGGGGTTGAACGTTTCTTTCGGATGTTAGAAATGCGAAATGCCTGCCTGGTAATTATAGATAGCGTCAGGCTGGTTCTTAATACTTGCCCACCTCCTTCCCCTAGAGATCCATCGATCTCGATCAAAGTCAGCTTCTACCGTGCATATAATAAGTATCTGCCTTGTTTGCCTTGTATTGATAACACTCCCATTTTAACAAAACAGTAAGTCATTCTTGTCGCAAGGTTTCTGGAAATTCTTAGCTTTTTTGCTAAATCCTGGTTTGTAAATGCTTGAGGTAAGGAGTCAGGAATTAATTTGAGTAATTCTTCTGGTGTTGCGAAATGAAATCTATCTTCAATTTCAATTAATCGGCGATCAATAATACTTATTCCTTTTCTACGCCAACTTCCCTTACCATCATCAATTCGTATCTCCTCCTCGCGAGTTATTAAGATTTCTATTGAGAAATTGGGTAGTATCATTAATTCAGGAAACCTTATTAATTCCCGAAAAATGTCCTCGATTCTTCCATGGCTGGGAGATTTACGACGTAGAATCGAATCTGATTCACCTGAAGGCAGATATACAATCCATTTTTCTCTCGGAATTGTGTGTACCAGTTGTATCTTATGGTGATTCACAAGCGAGGTGATTTTCTTCTTAATGGCGCTAAAGTTACGAGTTTGGATTTCAATGAGCAAGTCGTGAGATACTACATCAACAATGTATCCATCGACCAGAGCTTCTTGGTGATCACCTTCGTGCGTATATAAATCTTTTAGAACAGCATGCAGAGAAGTCTCTTTCATAATTAACGATCAGGTATTTGCCTAAAAGGAGCAGACAACATCACAATTAGTCCAAGAGTATACAATATTTTCGTAGTTTGTCGAATTACTTTGCTAATTAATGCGTATAATTACACAACCGCGTCGAAGTAAGATATTGTCCTTTTAGAGACAGCAGTATCTCAATTAAATTGAACCATGAATCAAGGAACAATTCATTTTAGTAATGAACTTAATTACTTTCTCTCAAAGAGTAACAAATTCCAAGACATTTTGTATTTAATCAACGATAATCAATCTATCAAACACCTGGTTGAGGCTCTAGGAGTACCTCATACGGAAATAGGAATTGTAGTTATTAATAATATTGAAACAGAATTATCCCATCTTATTCAGGATGGTGATCGGATAGAAGTGCTTTCGAATTATCCAGCGGAAGCCAGTGAAGAAAAATTATCCCAAGAACAATCATCTATTGAAAAAAGGGGCTTTTTATTAGATAATCACCTCGGTAAGCTTGCGACTTACTTGCGATTGTGTGGATTTGATGTTCAATACCGTAATGATTATCAAGATATAGATTTAGTGGAAGAGGAGGCGTCGTCAGGGCGAATTCTGCTTACCAGGGATCGTGGTCTTGTGATGTACCGTTCGATTCAAAAAGGGTATTGTATCCGATCTCTCGATCCTAAAGAACAGACCATTGAGGTCTTAGAGAGATATAATTTATTTGCAAAAATTCAACCTTTTCGACGTTGTCTACGGTGTAATGCGCTCTTAGAACCAGTAGAAAAAGATTCCATTCTAGATAGATTAAGACCACTTACTCGTTTGTACTACGAAGAGTTTCATATATGTGCAAGGTGTGATCAAATATACTGGAAGGGATCGCATTACGAAAGAATGACGAAATTTATCAAAGAGATAAAGGAGTCTTAAGAAATAATATGGATGAATTTTATCTACCAGAGAGCGCCATGGCAATTGTGGCTCATCCTGATGATATTGAATATAGTTGTGCAGGTACATTGGCCAGATGGGCTAGGGGAGGATCAAGGATTTCTTTTGTATTGTGTACAAGTGGTGATGTTGGGATCGATCAGCAAGGAATGACTAGAATCGAGGCAGCTAAGATCCGAGAAGCAGAAGAACTACTCGCAGCAGAAATTATTGGAGCAAAAGAGGTTATCTTCCTTCGGGAGCCTGATGGTATGTTGCAACCTACTTTAGAGTTACGGAAAAAGATAGTTCGTGAGATTCGGCGCTTCCGACCTGAAATTGTAATTTGTGGTGATCCAACCATTGTATGGGCAGGAAATGACTATATAAATCATCCTGATCACCGAGCTGCGGCTGCAGCTGCCTTGGATGCAGTGTTCCCGGCTGCTGGTCAACCTAATTTATTTGAAGAACTTAGAGAAGAAGGGTTTGAAGCTCACAAACCGCGAAAGGTATATGTTATGAGTTGGGGAGAAGGAGAAGTATTTGTCAATATTGAAGATACTATGGATATAAAGATTTCTGCTTTACGTGCACATAAAAGCCAGATGAAAGAATGGGATCCAGAACCTTCATTGAGGGAATGGGCAGCAGAAAGTGGCAAAGGAAAAGAAATGGCTTATGCAGAAGGTTATAGAGTCGTAACGTTAGTAGATGATGAAACCTGGCAAAATAGAAATTCCCGGTGGAGTGAGAGTACTACACATTCACAATAAATATGATATTGTTTGACTTAGAGAATACTATTCATCATATTTGAGATAGTTTTAAATACTGGAGAATCTTCTCCAACCTCGATTAATGGTCTTCCACTAAAATCTAACGCCGATAACTCATCGTTTACTGAGATTACACCTAGGAGTGGGATATCTAATTGGTCAATCCGATCCTGGATGGGTGGAGGAATTCCATCACTTACGCGATTGAGTACAAGATAAGCATTTTCGATATTTATATCCAGTTCTTTCCTGAAACCAGCGATCCTTTCAGCTGCAATGATGCCTCGTTGTGTT
>Ga0209254_10007363_pt1 | contig 10165 bp, 8 predicted proteins | sample FrelakmetDIP11DI_FD_187148 | JGI IMG/M metagenome (GOLD analysis project Ga0209254, IMG submission 187148) | Freshwater lake sediment microbial communities from the University of Notre Dame, USA, for methane emissions studies - DIP11 DI (SPAdes)... | ecosystem: Environmental > Aquatic >...
GCTCTGTCACTTCTATCAATCGGCGGAGATGTTTTCATCACGTCGCTTGCCGTCCGTGAAGTGCACTCGATCTGGCATTAGGCGGGAGACGAACCGGCGGCTGCCGGCGACGCTATCGCCTATTCTTTCTCATTCGCCAAATCGACCACCTTGCCCCCATACGTCCCTGTCACGCGCGCCGAGCCGTCGGCCTCCTGCGCGTAGCTGAGCTGGCCGCGCGCACGGCCGCCCACGACCACCTCAAACGCGTAACGGCCTGACTCGGAATCGTATTCCCCCGTCCCGTTCAGGGCGAATCCCGCGCTGAAGGCGCAGTTCTGCAGGGTGAAGGCGGCCTTCGCCCCGCGCGGCTCGAACGTCAGGCTGCCGCCCCGCGGGCAGCCGACCGCCGCCGGCGTGACGCCATCCCAGTAGTAAAACTCCGGCAGGTACCTGAGCTGGTCGTTGAATGACAGCATCGCCTCCAGCGGCGTGGCAAAGGCGCGGGCGTCGCGCGGCGCGTTCGCCACGTACTCGTCGGCCACGGCGCCTTCGCACGCCGTCTCGCGCTCGGCCGGGGGCGCGCCGTCTGCCAGGAAGGCCACGACGAGATCGTCGGGGCAACTTTGCCCGCGCCCGAACATGACGTGCGCGCCGCCCTGGGTCGTGATCAGATAGCCGTCCGCCAGGCGCTCGTACACCCGCCGGCCGTTGGCGATCGGCGTGAGCGGGTCGGCCGTCGCGCCGAGCACCAGCGTGGGGATGCCCTCGGCCTTGAGCAGCTCAGGGCGCGATTCGGAAGCGGGACCGCTTGGCCAGAAGGCGCATGGCAAGTCGCCATAGAAGAGGGAGCCCAGGCGCGGCGCGGCCGCGTCGACGGCGTCGCCGGCGCGGAGATAAGCCTGCGCCCGCTCATCCGCCGTCCCGGAGAAGTGCGCATAGTCGTTGCACGTCACGGCGTAGTAGGCGGCATCGGAATAGCTGGGATCGGCCTCCGCCTGTAACGTCTGCGGGTCGACGCCCAGCGAGCTGTACAGCAGCCGCGCCATCGGCGCCAGGTCGCCGCGCGCCGACGCAGCCAGAGCCCGGAGCAGCATCATTCGCGCATCGGGCGCGCCCAGGTAGCCGGCGACGGCCACGTCCAGGTCGCCGCGGGTGAATGCGCGCGACGCCGGCTTGCCGGACGCCAGGGGGAAGCTGAACCGGACCGGCCCCCTGGAGAGCCGCGCCAGGAGGGTGTTGTAAGCCTTGAACGCGTCGCCTCCGCCTCCCGCGTCCGCCGCGCAGGCCGTGTCGGGCGCGCAAGCCGACAAAGTCTGCGACAGGACCTCCTCGAACGCCAGGGTCGATTCCGTCGCGTAATCGACGCCGCTGCGCGTGAGGTCGACCGTGCCGTCGAGGATCAGCCCGGCCACGCGATCGCCGTGCGCGGCGGCGTAGGTCTGGGCGTACTGCGTGCCGTAGCTCTCGCCGTACAGCCACAGCTTGTCGACGCCGATGGCTTTGCGGAAGGCCTCCAGATCCTCCACGGCCTGGCGCGTGCCGAGGTACGGCAACAACGCCGGCTGGCTGAGCTGCTCGAGGCAGTCCGTCGCGAATGTGCGGGCTGCTTCAACGACGGCGGCTTCGCGTTTGGGCGTGTCGGCGCGCCCGTCGGTGCGGTAATACGACGCGGCTGCCTCCGGGCACTGCAGGCTGCCGGACGAGCCGATCCCGCGCTGATCGAAGAAGACGATGTCGAAGTGCTCGCGCAGTCGGGGATCGTACGCCGCCACGTAAGCGTCAGCCAGGGCGATGCCCGCAGAGCCGGGCCCTCCGACCGCGATGACGAGCATGCCTGTGCGTTCGCCGGACGCCGGCAAGGCGGCGAACGCGGCATCCAAGGTTTGCCCGGATGCGCCGCCGGCGAAGTGGTCCAGCGGAACTCTCAGGGAGATGCAGGTGAACTCGCTGTCCGGGCAAGGGGAGCCGCCAAGGCGCTGCAACGTCTCGCTGATCGGTCGTGCGGGTTCCGGCGGTTGGGGCGTCGGAGTCGCCGTGGGCATAACCGTGGGCGCAACCGTGGGAGCAGGCACGGGGGTGGGGCGCGCAGGGCTTGCCGGTGTGGACGTTGAGGGCGCAGGGGGCGATGTCGGCGATGCCGCCGGCGTCGTGACAACTCGGGTGCAAGCCGTGATGAGCGGCGACACAACCAGGGCGGCTAAAAGGATGGCCTGCAATCTCGAACGCAAAGCCATACGGCGTTTCATAGCGGCGTCACCGTGAAACCCTCAAATGCCACCCTGTAGCCGGCGCCGTCGGGCGAGGCGCACATCACGCCGACCCGGCAAGTCTCACTCGGCGGCAGATAGGCCAGCCGCAACAACTGGTACTGCTCGCCGTCGAACGAATAGTGCACCTCCACCGCCTCGCGCTGGCGGGTCACGCGCAACCAGATCGACGGCGGATGATTCGGCGCCGGCGCCACCGACCAGTCCGAGAAATCGCGCGTCACGACGGCGCTGACCTGCTGCGCGCCGTGGACATACTCGATGCCGCACTTCATCCAGTTGCGATCGTCCAGCCGCAACATCAAGCCGGCCTGGTCGTACAGGTCGGTATACGCGCCGGAGACCTTGACCTCGGCCTTGAAGTCGCCGCTGACGTCGCAGGAGTAGAAGTGCCCGTCGTCGCGGATGAAACCGTAGTGTGTCGCGCGCCAGAAGTCCGTCTTCGAGCCGGTGGTGACCGTGATTTTGCCGCCCTGGTCGGTCCACGCCGGCGGCTCGCTGTGCCATTCCATCGCAATTCTGCCCTCGTTGGCCGGCCCGGCCAGCATGCGGTAAAACGGCAGGCCGTCTTCGCGAGAGAATGCGCCGTACTTGACAAAGCCGCGGCGTTCGTACAGCGTCCAGGCCTTCACGTTGTCGCGCACGACGGTCAGGTAAATGGACTCCAGACCGCGCTCGCGCATCGCCGACAGGACGGCGTCCATCAGCGCGCTGCCCAGCTTGCGGCCGTGGTAATCGTCGGCGACGGCCAGGCCGAACACGGGCTCGGCGCCGTGCAAGTCCCACACAAAGCTCCAGCCGACGATACGCGGCCCATCGACGGCGACGAGGTCGTATTTGGCGTCGGCGTCCGGCTGGTTGTCATTGACGATGGCCTCGCACGGCGGCGCGGCTGTCGTGGCGCCCAGCGGGTCGAAGGTGCGCTTCGAACTGGCGCTCAGGGCGTTGTAGAAGGCGGCCAGCGCCGGGGCGTCGCCCGGAGCGAGACGCCGGATGGCGATATGAGGTTCAGGTGTTCGGTGTGCCATGCCCCCATTGTAGGGGGGAACGGGGCCGTCATCATGCGGCAGCCAGCGCGTACTCGATCGAATCCGCCAGCGCCTGCCACGAAGCGTCGACGATATTGGTCGAGCAGCCGACCGTCGTCCAGCCGCGGGCGCTGTTGCGCGTGTCGATCGTCACCCGGGTGGTCGCGGCGGTCGCCATGTCGCTGTCCAGGATGCGCACTTTGTAGTCGACCAGGTGCACGCGGTCCAGCTCGGGGTAGTGGGGCAACAACGCCTTGCGCAATGCCTGGTCGAGGGCATTGACCGGCCCGTCGCCCTCGGCGGCTGTGTGCGCGATCTCGCCGTCCACCTTGATCTTGACATTGGCTTCGGACAGCAGACCGCGGCCCTGGCGGTTTTCGACCACGACCAGGAAGTCGATCAGCTCGAACGGCGGCACATAGCCGGGCTGCGCGCGGCGCAGCATCAACTCCACCGAGGCTTCCGCGCCTTCGAAGAAGAAGCCGTGGCTCTCCATGTCCTTGATTTGCGCCAGCACCCGCCGCGCCGACTCCTGGCTGACGTCCAAGCCGAATTCCCTGGCTTTGTAATGGATATTGCCGCGGCCGCTCAGTTCGCTGACCAGGACGCGTTTGCGATTGCCGACGCGTGCCGGGTCGATGTGCTGGTACGACTCCTCGACCTTGAGGATGGCCGCGACGTGGATGCCGCCCTTGTGAGCGAAGGCGGCCTGGCCCACGTACGGGGCGCGGAGATTAGGGGCTTGGTTGGCCATCTCGGCCACGAAGACCGACAGGTCAGTCAGGCGGCGCAGCTGGTCGTCGCTCAGGCAGTCGTCGTTCATTTTCAGCTTCAGGTTGGCGATGGTGGGGATCAGGTCGCAGTTGCCTACGCGCTCGCCGTAGCCGTTGACGGTGCCCTGCACCTGCGTGCAGCCGGCGCGCACGCCCGCCAGCGCGTTCGCCACCGCCACGCCTGCGTCGTTGTGGGTGTGGATGCCGAAGCGGAGTGCTGAGCCCTGAGTGCTCAGCGCTGAGATTGTGTGCCGGGCGATGTCCTCGACTTCCCATGGCATGGCGCCGCCGTTCGTCTCGCACAGCACCAGCCAATCGGCGCCCGCCTCGCGAGCAGCCCTGAGCGTGGCCAGGGCGTATTCCCGGTCCAGCTTGAAGCCGTCGAAGAAGTGCTCGGCGTCGTGGATCACTTCCTTGCCTTGGGCCTTGAGATAGGCCACGCTGTCGCGGATCATGTCCAGGTTTTCGTCCAGGGTGGTCTCCAGCACATGCTTGACGTGCAGCGCGCTGGTTTTGGCCACCAGGGTGATGACCGGCGTTTGCGCGTCGAGCAACATTCGGATCTGCGCGTCCTGCTCGCAGCGACCGTGCGCCTTGCGCGTGCTGCCGAATGCCGCCAGGCGGGCCTGCCGCAGCGGCAGCGCCTGAGCGCGGCTGAAGAACTCCGCATCCTTGGGATTGCTGCCCGGCCAACCGCCTTCGATGTACTGCACACCGAACTCGTCCAGCCGCTGGGCGATGCGCAGCTTGTCGTCCACCGACAGATTGATGCCCTCACCCTGCGCCCCGTCGCGCAAGGTGGTGTCGTACAGGTTAATCGTCATGTCGTTGTCCACCTTACAGCGTGGAGCGTAGAGCGTGGAAATCGCTCCACGCTCCACGCTTCACGCTCCACGCTTCACGCTTCACGCCCTACGCTCCAGCATGGTCTCGAGCAGCGCCCAATTGCGCTTGAACCGATCGGGGTTCCGCTTCAAGCTCTCGCGCTCGACGCGGGGAAGAATATTCTGGTATGCCTGTTCCAGCTCTTCGTGTTGGATCTGGCCGCCGCGCAGCATGGACAACACGTCCTGGAAGTCGCCCTCGCGGCCGCGCTCGATCTTGCTCAGCGCAGTGCTGTACAGGTCGAAATGAAACGCGTCCACCTGGCCGAACCGCCCGATGTGCCTGGCGCGCTCTTTCCAGCCCGGCGGCAAGGGGATGAAATCTCCCGGCGACGCCAGCTCGATGTTCACCTGCATGTCTTCTTTGAGCTGTCGCAGCACGCGGGTGAACTCGGCGTCATGCTCGTCGGCCACTTCATAGCTGATGTCGATGTCCAGCGACTGCTCGCGCAGGCCTTCGTACACCAGCGTCGTGCCGCCGACGAGGTACAGCCGGGCCGGGTGATGGAACTCCATGCCCAGCTTGACCAGGAAGTAATGGACGCGCAGGCGGTCGATGGGGGGTCTCATACAACCGGGCCTCCACACGGTTGGTTGCACAACAACTCGACGACCTGTTCGTAGGACGACCAGTCGTTGTACGGGCTGCTTTCGCACAGGGTGCGCAACCCGAGCTTGCCGTGCATCTCGTCCGGGGCCGGCAACTGAACGCCCACAGGGCTTTCGGCCGCGGCCGTAAAGCGCTCGGGGATTGCCGCCGTCGGGCCGAACTGGGCCTGCAACCGCGTGCGCCACAAACGCTGCAGATACATCGCCGCCAGGTATTGCTTGCGCAGCTCGAGACCGGCCGGCGGTGGAAGCGACGGAAGGAGGTCCGCCGCGCGCGCGGCCACTTCAGGGTGCAACAGGAACAGCGCGGCCAGGGAGAAGCGCAGCCGGGCGTTGTCGGATTGAGCCAGGCCGCCGACGAGTTCGTCGTCGGTCAGCGGGCGCTCGTCGCCGTGGGGCGTGGGCGCCAGGTAGCACACGCCGCGGGCGTGCAAGCCCGCGACCAGGTCGTCGCGGTGAAGTGGGGCGTGCTGCGTGCCGTCGTGTGTCATATGGCCGCCGTCCGGAGCGCGGTTCACGGGCCAGGCGTCACTTGCGCCTGCCGGGTTTCCGGCGCCCAGGGCCCGGTCGCAATGCAAAGGTGAGTTCGTTCAGGATCTCGTCGAGTGCCTCGGGACCCAGGTCGAGATCCTCATCCTCTTGCCGGTCGGCCTGGTTGCAATAACGCTGGAACTGATACGCGTTGATTTCGCGGCGCAGCGGCAGCGCGGGGTCATCGGCGTCGACATGCGTCAATGAGACTAACAGGGCTTCGCGCCCGACTTTCAACGCGCACATGATCCCGTCGAGCTCGCCGGTGTTTTCGCCCAACATCCTGCCGGGCGCGCCGCTGTCTTCCGGGCTGCTCAACATGCTCTCCGGGCTGAACACGTCAACACAGGAAAGCTGCTGGCCGGGCTTGATTTTGAACGAGCTGCCGCGCAAATTCTCGGCCGCCTGATCGGACAAGCGAACTCCGAACGGCACGCGCGCCTTCAGCTCGGGCACCAGCCAGCGGGCGAGCGACGCCTCGTCCACCAGGCCGCGCTCTTCCATATCGGGCGTTCGAACGATCTCCTCCTTGATCACGGGGAAACGGAACGTGACGGTATGGCCGTTGTAGATCTCGGGCAGGGTCAGGGTGGCTTCTGCCGGGCGCGGCAGCTTGCCGGCCGCATCAATGTGCTGGGTCACGAATTCGGGCAGGGTTCGCATCACCGCCGAGTAGCGGCTCACATCTTCGAAGGCGGGGTCCACGCGGGTGCCCGGCGGCACGAGCTTCAGGAAGGAGGGATAGGCATTTTCGCCCGCAATGGGGTATTTGTACTGCTGGATGTCGTCCAGGTCGTCGAACGGCGTGCCTTCCCAGGGGGCACCGAACGTCACGCTGGAGATGGTCTGCTTGCGCGTCAGCCGCTGGGTGTCCTTGGGCGATTGGGTGCTGGTCAAGGCCTGGAATTGCTGGAGGGTGTCATAGATCGAGAGGCCGAATTCCTCGCGCCCGTTGCCCATGATGCAGGCGAAGCGTGGATGGTCGTCCGCCGAAAACCGAAACTCGATCAGGTGCAGGTTGGAGAGCCATTTCCACGGCGCGGCGCGGTAATAATCCGCGGCGGCGGTGTAGAACTCCTGCACGGTGAAGGCGCTCATGCCGGCGATGCGCGCCAGGCCCGTCGCGCTCTCCCCCGACAGGTGCTCGGCCATTAAGCGCATGAAATCGTCCATGTCCGGGATGTGCCCGACGCCTTTACAGTCGATGCCCAAGGCTTTCATCTCGGGCTCCAGGGCTTTGGCGAGTTGCTCCCCTTCCACCAAGAGTTGGCTCGGGCGGTATGGCTGGCGGGGGATGGAGGGCGATTCGTCCGTAAACTCGCCCCCCAGCGCCTCGGCCAGCATGGCCCGGCGCAGCGTGTCCAGCGCTTCGGCGGCCGAAACGCCCGGAGCTTCGAGCATATCGAAGCACAACACCATCCCCGTTGATCCCTCGAATACGGCGACCAAGTGCGGGCGCAGCGGCGTGCCCAACGGGCCGTCCACCCACGCCGGCGCGGCGCGATTGATCATAGCCCACACTTCGTCGCGCTGCGGCAGCTGCTTCAACGAGTCGAGTTTCATTTTCTTCGCCATACTCTCGTTTACCCAATCCAAAGGCGCTACCAGCCGCGAGCGGCTTCATAGGCCTCAATCTTATCGCTCATGTTCAACACGTAGCCGATCTCGTCGACGCCGTTGAGCAGGCAGGTCTTCGAGAAACCGTCGATTGGGAAAGGGACCGGCCGGCCGTCGGGCAACGTGATGGTTTGGGCCGCCAGGTCGACTGCCAGCGCGGCGCCGGGGTCTTCCTGGACCAGGCTGAACAATTGCTGGTGCGTGTCCGGATCGACGACGATTGGCAGCAACCCGTTTTTCAGCGAGTTGTTGCGGAAGATGTCGGCGAAGGAGGTGCTGATGACGGCGCGAAAGCCGTAGCCGACCAGCGCCCACGGCGCGTGTTCGCGCGATGAACCGCACCCGAAGTTGTCGCCGGCCAGCAAAATGTGCCGGCCGCGCATCTCGGGCTGATTGAGGATGAACTCCGGCTTCGGCGCGCCGTCGCTGTCGTATCGCCAGTCGGCGAACAGGTTGTCGCCCAGGCCTTTCTTGTCGGTGACTTTCAGGAAGCGAGCCGGGATGATCTGGTCGGTGTCCACGTTCTCGCTGGGCAAGGGGACGAGTTGGCTGGTGAAGGCGGTGAATTTCATGGCTTAAATCAGGGCTCGAACGTCGGCCACGGCGCCGGCGACGGCGGACGCCGCGGCCGTGAGTGGGCTGGCCAGGAAGGTGCGGCCGCCCTTGCCCTGCCGGCCCTCGAAGTTGCGATTGCTGGTGCTGACGGCGTATTGGCCCGGCGCGAGTTCGTCGCCGTTCATGGCGATGCACATGCTGCACCCCGCCTCGCGCCATTCGCAGCCTGCCGCCTTGAAGATGCGGTCCAGGCCTTCCTGCTCGGCCTGGCGCTTGACCTGGGCCGAGCCGGGCACGACCAGGGCGCGCACGCGCGGGCTGACCGTGCGCCCTTTCAGCACGCCGGCCGCCTGGCGCAGATCGGCGATGCGGCCGTTGGTGCAGCTGCCGATGAAGACGACGTCGATCGGGTGGCCGAGCAACGCTTGGTCCGGTTGCAGGCCCATGTACGCCAGCGCCTTGGCCAATGCGTTGCGGGCGCTGAGGTCGGCCACGCGGTCCGGATCGGGAACGCGGCCGGTGATCTTCATCCCCATGCCGGGATTGGTGCCGTAAGTGATCATCGGCTCGAGCCCGTCGGCGTCGAGCGATATCTCCGCGTCGTACAGCGCGCCGTCGTCCGTCGCCAGCGCGCGCCAGCGGGCAACGGCCTTGTCCCAGGCGGCGCCTTGGGGTGCGAACTCGCGGCCGGCCATGTACCCGAAGGTCGTCTCGTCCGGCGCGATCAGCCCGGCGCGCGCGCCGCCCTCGATGCTCATGTTGCACACCGTCATGCGCTCTTCCATGCTCAACGCGCGGATGGCCGGGCCGGTGTACTCGAACACGTGGCCGGTGCCGGCGCCGATGCCGTACTTGGCGACGAGGCCCAGGATGACGTCCTTGGCCCCGACGCCGCGCTGCAAACGCCCATCGACGCGCACCCGCATGGTTCTGGGCCGGCGCTGCAACAGGCACTGCGTCGCCAGCACCATCTCAACTTCGCTGGTGCCGATGCCGAAGGCCAGCGCGCCGAAGGCCCCGTGGGTGCTGGTGTGGCTGTCGCCGCACACGATCGTCATGCCGGGCTGGGTCAAGCCCAACTCGGGGCCGATCACGTGGACGATGCCCTGCTTGTCGGGCAGGTTGCGGATCCCGTACAGCGGGATGCCGAAATCCTCGGCATTCTTTTCCAGCTGGGCGATCTGCTTTGCCGCCAACGGATCGGCGATGGGCAGGTCGCGCGGCGTGGTGGGGATGCCGTGGTCCATGGTGGCGAACGTGCGATCCGGCCGGCGCGCCTTCGCGCCGCGCCGGCGCAAGCCGTCAAACGCCTGGGGCGAGGTGACTTCATGCACCAGATGGAGGTCGATATACAACACGGCCGGGCTGTCCGGCTCCTGGGCGACGACGTGGGCGGCCCAGATTTTCTCGAACAGGGTGTACGGTTTATCCAATCTCGTCTCTCCCCGGGAAGGCTTGTCTATGGCTGCCCGGTCAGCATGCTGAGAGCGATGCGCACCAGGATGACCAGCGCCAGCGTCCCGAACGTCGTGGCGACGCAGAAAGCGACGCGCAGCACGGCCGGGCGGCCCGACCGCATGATCACCAGGTTGAAGAAGAAGGCAACGAAGGCGATCAGGAACGAGTCCAGACCGAGCATCAAGACGCCGGGGACCAGCGGCATCCCGGCAACCAGCCACTCCCAGGATGCCATCGGTGGGGCGAGCTGGATCCATTCTTCGTTGAACCAGACCTGGGGCACCAGGTCGAGCGGGCCGGAGCGGATCTCCAGCACGCCGCCGCGGACCTGGTAGAACGTCCCGGCCGCGCCGCGCTTGCCCCGGTGCGAGGGATTGATCCGCGCGCCGTCCACCGACACCTTGACCTTGCCGGTGATGAGAGCGCGGTCGATGACGACCTGCTGCTTGAGCCGCTCGCCG
>Ga0209254_10007364_pt1 | contig 10165 bp, 8 predicted proteins | sample FrelakmetDIP11DI_FD_187148 | JGI IMG/M metagenome (GOLD analysis project Ga0209254, IMG submission 187148) | Freshwater lake sediment microbial communities from the University of Notre Dame, USA, for methane emissions studies - DIP11 DI (SPAdes)... | ecosystem: Environmental > Aquatic >...
GCCTGGAACCGCTGCTCGATCGAGAGCGTCGCGTTCGTCAATCCGCCGGAGAGCGGCAGCTTCGTGCGCCACTGCCCCGCCGCCTGCGCCGGAACGATCCACAGGTAGACCACGCTCTGCTTGAGCAGGCCGACGGGCTTGTCGGGCGCGAGCACCTCGGCCTTCGCATCGGGCTCCCAGTCGCCCATGTCCCAGTCGTGCGAGACCAGCCGCGTGCCGGGCTTGAGCGTCGCCAGCAGCCGCGGACGCAGCGCGAGGTTCACCTCGGGCAGCAGGTACATGGTGACCACCGTCGCGCGCGAGAGATCGGCTTCGAAGATGTCCTGCTTCACGAAGCGCGCGCGGTCGGCCACGCCGGCGGCCCGGGCGCGCTGCGTGCTCTCCTCGACCAGGTACGAGTCGTAGTCGATGCCGAGGCCGCGCGTGCCGTAGCGCTGCGCCGCGGTGATCACGATGCGGCCGTCGCCGGAGCCGAGGTCGATCAGGTAGTCGGCCGCGCGCACGCCGGCGATTTCCAGCATGGCGTCGACCACCGCCTGCGGCGTCTGCACGTAGGGGACCTCGTCGGCGCGCGCGGGCGCGCCCAGCACGAGCGCCGCGCACGCGCCCCCGGCGCGGATCAGCCAGTCGCGGCGGTTCATGCCCCGCGCGCCGCCAGCAGGAGCACGCGCTGCGCTGCCTTCACCACGGGGCCTTCGACCATCTTCCCGCGGAACTCCACCACGTTGCCGCCGGCGGCCTCGAGCGCGGCGACGATCTCGCGCGCCTCGGCCACCTCCGCCGCCGTCGGGGTGAACGCCGCGACGATGGGCGCGATCTGTTTCGGATGGATGGCGAGCTTGCCGGTGAAGCCCATCGCTCTTGCGCGACGCGCTTCCTCCGCGAGCGCCGCGGCGTCGTCGAGCGCGAAGTGCGGCACGTCCACGGCAGCGATGCCGGCGATGGCCGCGGCCTGCACGACGCGCGCCCGTGCCGCGTAGAGCGGCTCCCAGGCGAGCGCGGCGCGCAGGTCGACGGCGAGGTCGGCGCCGCCAAACACGAGCCCCGCGACGGCCGGATCGGCGGTGGCAATGTCGATGGCCGCCTCCACGCCGCGCGCCGACTCGATGGCCGCGAGCAGCGGCACGCCGGGCAAATGGCGCGCGTACAGGCGCATCTCGACCGCCGACTCCACCTTGGGCACCAGCACGAAACCCGGCCGCAGGCCGGCTGCCGCGAGCGCGGCGAGGTCTTGCAGCCCGGCGGGCGTGTGGATGTTGTTGACGCGCAGCCCGCACGCCTGCCCCGGCGCGAGCACCGCGCGCCAGTCGCCGGCGAAATGCGCGAGCAGATTGGCGCGCGCCTCCGCCTTGCCCGCCGCGGCGACGGCGTCCTCCAGGTCCAGGATCAGCGCGTCGGCGCCGGTGGCCGCCGCCTTGGCGAAGCGGTCCGGGCGGTTGGCAGGCGTGAAGAGAAAGACCCGGGCGGCGTCGAGGCTCATTCGTACTTGCGCACGTCCTCGATCACCTTGCCGTCGTTCGGCAGGCTCCCGGGCGCGCGGAACTCGACCTCGCCGCGCAGCTTGGTCACGTCGCGCAGCGACTCGACGATGGCCTGGGCGAGCGCGTGGCCGGTCTCGCCGACCTCGCAGTGCAGGACCATGCGGTCCTGGCCGCCGGGGTTGTCGACCACCAGGCGCGCGCGGCGGATGTCCGGATGGCGCTTCGCGACGTCGGCGACCTGGGACGGGTCGACGAACATGCCGCGCACCTTGGTGCGCTGGTCGGCGCGGCCCATCCAGCCGCGGATGCGCGTGTTGGTGCGCCCGCAGGGGCTCGCGCCGGGCAGGATGGCCGACATGTCGCCGGTGCCGAAGCGGATCAGCGGGTAGTCGTGGTTCAGCGCGGTGACGACGATCTCGCCGACCTCGCCCGCGGGCACCGGATCGCCGGTGCCGGGACGCACGATCTCGAGAATCAGGTCCTCGTCGAGCACCAGCCCTTCCTGCGCCGCGGTCTCGTAGGCGATGTTGCCGACGTCGGCGCTGGCGTAGGTCTGCGTCCCGGCGATGCCGTGCTGCTTGAGCCAGGCGCGCAGGCTGGGCGGAAACGGCTCGGCGGAGACCAGCGCCTTCTTCAGGCTCGAGATGTCTGCGCCGGTCTCGAGCGCCTTCTCCACGATGATCTTCAGGAACGACGGCGTGCCCACGTAGCCGTCGGGGCGCAGCGCGGCGACCGCCTGCACCTGCAGCTCGGTCTGGCCGATGCCCGCGGGCACCACCGCGCAGCCGAGCTTCATCGCCCCGCCTTCGAGCATCGAGCCGGCAGGCGTGAAGTGGTAGGCGAAGCAGTTGTGGATCACGTCGCCAGGGCGGAAACCCGCGGCGAACAGCGGCCGTGCCATGCGCCAGTAGTCCTCGCGCCGCCCCTCGGGATCGAAGATCGGCCCGGGCGACATGAAGATGCGCGCGAGCTGGCCGGGCGGCGTGGCGTTGAGGCCGCCGAAGGGCGGCGCGGCCTTCTGCCGCTCCAGCAGCTCCGACTTGCGCGTCACCGGCAGCTTCGCCAGCGCCGCGCGCGAGGTCACCGCGCGCGGATCGACGTCGGCAAGGATGCGGGCGAACCCCGGCGCGCGCGACCTGGCATGCTCCACCTGCGCCGGCAGCGCGGCCATGAGCGCCCGCTCGCGCTCTTCCGGATCGCGGGATTCGAGGGAGTCGTAGTGATCAGCCATGCGCGCCTCGGAGAGGGAGTGGCGATTGTAGCCAAGCCAACCGTCGAGACGGCGAGCCGTTTGCAGCCGGCAACGAAGAGGCACCTGCCACCCACGCGCAGATGCCGTCCATGCTAGGTGCCGCCGCGTGCAAAGAGAGTGTCCCCAGCGCGGGCGAGGGCGCGGAGCAGCCCGCGCGGTCGTTTCAACTGAGCCAGCGCTTGCGCCGGCGGTAGAACTTGTTGTCGCGGAAGCTCTTGCGACCGCCCGACGAGACGCCGAGATAGAACTCCTTGACGTCGTCGTTCTCGCGCAGTTTGGCGGCTTCGCCGTCCATCACCACGCGGCCGTTCTCGAGGATGTAGCCGTAGTCGGCGTAGCGCAGGGCGATGTTGGTGTTCTGCTCGGCGAGGAGGAACGACACGCCCTCCTTGCGGTTGAGCGTCTGCACGATCTCGAAGATCTCCTCCACGAGCTGCGGGGCGAGGCCCATCGACGGCTCGTCGAGCAGGATCATCTTCGGCTGCGCCATCAGCGCGCGGCCGATGGCGGTCATCTGCTGCTCGCCGCCGGAGGTGTAGCCCGACTGGGAGTTGCGCCGCTCGCGCAGGCGCGGGAAGTACTGGTAGACCAGGTCGAGGTCGCGCTTCAGCTCGGCGCGGCCGATGCTGCGGGTGTATGCGCCGGTGAGGAGGTTCTCCTCCACGGTGAGATGCTGGAAGCAGTGCCGCCCCTCCATGACCTGGCACACGCCCATGCGCACCAGCTCGCTCGGGCTGAGATGGTCGATGCGCCGCCCCTCGAGCTCGATCGAGCCCTTGGTGACGTCGCCGCGCTCGGCACGCAGCAGGTTGGAGACGGCCTTGAGGGTGGTGGTCTTGCCGGCGCCGTTGGCGCCCAGGATGGCGACGATGCGCCCCTTGTCCACGCGCAGGGACACGCCCTTGAGGACGAGGATGACGTGGTTGTAGATCACCTCCACGTTGTTCACCGCGAGATACGGCTTCGCGGCGGCTTCGGGCGGAGGTGCGGTTTCCTCGAGGACGGCGGACATGGCGCTGATGGGTGCGGGCCGGGCGCGCGGCCCGGCCCGTCGTCGGCTGAGTTACGAGTCCTTCGCGCAGTCGCGGATCTCGATCTTCTTCTCCGCGGCGTAGCGCTTGGCGGCGCCCGCGATCATCGGCTTCAGGATGGTCTCGTCGCCCTCGTACCAGGTCTTGTCCAGCACCCACTTGGTGCCGTCCCACGTGTGCACCCGGGCCCTGCGCGCACCCTCGTGGTCCTTGCAGGTGGTCTGCAGCGGCTGCATCACGCCGTCGAAACCCATCTTCTTGATGGCGGCATCGTCGATGAACAGGTTCTCGATGCCCCAGCGCACCTGCTCGCCGGTAAGCGGCTTGTTGCCGAAGCGCGTCTGCGCCCGGCGCACGCCCTCGACGCCGAGCATCGCCGACATCAGCCCCCGGGTGTAGAGCACCTCGCCCACCTCGTCCGCCGGGCCGGTGCCCTGGCCCTTGCCGTGCACGTGCTTCAGGACATCCTCGTGCACGCGCGCGCGGCCGGCGGAGTGCTGCAGCGCCAGCGCGTTGTAGCCCTTGGCGCCGTCGCCCGCGGGCTTGACGTCGGGCTCGGCGCCCGACCACCACACGCCGTACATCTTCTCGCGCGGATACCCGGTGGCCTGCGCCTCCTTGATGGCGGTGGAGTTCATGATGCCCCAGCCCCACAGGAACACGTAGTCGGGCCGGCTCTGGCGGATCTGCAGCCACGCGGCCTTCTGCTCGACGCCCGGATGCGTGACCGGGATCGTGATGAGCTCGAACCCGTGCATCTTGGAGCGCTCGGTGAGCAGCGGGATGGGCTCCTTGCCGAACGGCGAGTCGTGATAGACCAGCGCGATCTTCTTGCCCTTCAGCTTGTCGAGGCTGCCTTCCTTCTTGCCGACGTGCTGCACCAGGATGTCGGCCGCGGTCCAGTAGGTGCCCATCAGCGGGAAGTTCCACTTGAATACCGTGCCGTCGGCCGACTCGGAACGGCCGTATCCCGCGGTGATCAGCGGGATCTTGTCCACCGGCGCCTTCTCGGTCAGCGCGAAGGTGATGCCGGTCGAGAGCGGCTGCACCACCGTCGCGCCGGTCGGGCCCTTGCCCTTCATGCGCTCGTAGCACTCGACGCCGCGGTCGGTCGCGTACCCGGTCTCGCACTCCTCCCAAGTCAGCTTGACGCCGTTGATGCCGCCGTCGCGGTTGTTGATGAGCTTCAGGTAATCGACATACCCGTTGGCGAACGGCACGCCGTTGGGCGCGTACGGGCCGGTGCGGTACACGAGCACCGGGAAGAACTGCTCCTTCGCCTGCGCGTAGGCCACCGAGCTCACGCTCAGCGCCACGGCCGCGGCTGTGATCGCTTTCACGAACATTGACTGCCTCCTCAGGTTGGATTGCCCGTTTGCCGTGCCGGGGCGGTCGGTGCCGCCGCGTGTCGTTGCCGGTAGGGACAGGGCATGCCGCGCAATATACCGGAAACCCCCCGCCCGCCTCCCCTCCCAATCGCGCAGCCCGTCACCCCAGCCTCAGTGGGGGAAAGGCCAGAGGCGCAGCTTCTCCTTGCCGATCGCCCACAGCCGGGCCAGGCCGTGCGGCTCCACGATCAGGAAGAAGACGATCAGCGCGCCGAAGATCATGAACTCCAGGTGCGACACCATCGCGGTGGATAGCGGCACCCCGAACCACGCCGGGATCTGGTTCAGCAGCACCGGAAGGATCACGATGAACGCCGCACCGAAGAAGCTGCCCATGATCGAACCCAGGCCGCCGATGATGATCATGAACAGCAGGTTCAGCGACAGGTTGATGTTGAACGCCAGGGGCTCCCAGGAGCCGAGGTGCACGAAGCCCCACAGCGCCCCGGCGACGCCGACGTAGAACGAGCTGACCGCGAAGGCCGAGAGCTTGGCGTACACCGGTCGGATGCCGATCACCTCGGCGGCGACGTCCATGTCGCGGATCGCCATCCACGAGCGGCCCACGTGGCCGCGCACGAGGTTCTTGGCCAGCAGTGCGAACAGCGCGACGATGGCGAGCACCAGCAGGTACTTCCTCTCCGGGGAGTCGAACACGAAGCCGAGCATGGTCACGTCGGGCACCGACACGGAGCCCGACGACGAGTTGTTGGTGAACCACTTCACCCGCGCGAACACCCAGTCGATGAAGAACTGCGCCGCGAGGGTGGCCACCGCGAGATACAGACCCTTTATGCGCAGGCTGGGAATGCCGAAGAGCATGCCCACCAGCGCGGCGGTGCAGCCGCCGAGCACCAGCACGACCAGGAAGTTGAGCTCGGGGATGCGCAGCCCGAAGTTGTAGGCGGCGTAGGCCCCCACCGCCATGAACGCGCCGTGGCCGAGCGAGACCTGGCCGCAGTAGCCGGTAAGCAGGTTGAGCCCCAGCGCCGCGAGCGACAGGATCAGGAACGGGACGATGATGGCGCGCAGCAGGTAGTCGCTCGCGAACATCGGCACCAGCACGAAGGCGAACGCGAGCAGCGCCAGCATGAAGATCCGGTCCTGCCGGATCGGCAGCATCTGCTGGTCGGCGACGTAGGTCGCCTTGAATTGGCCGTTTTCGCGATACAGCATGGCGTCAGACCCTGTCGATGCGCTTTTCGCCGAACAGGCCTTCCGGCCGCACGAGCAGGAAGAGCAGCGCCAGCACGTACGCGAACCAGTTCTCGATGCCGCCGCCGGCGAGGTCGAACGCCTTCACCAGGATGGGGGCGAGGAAGACCTCCGCGACCTTCTCGCCCACGCCGATGATCAGCCCGCCGACGATCGCGCCGGCAATGGAGGTGAAGCCGCCGAGGATCACCACCGGCAGCGCCTTCAGCGCGATGAGCTGCAGCGAGAACTGCACGCCGAGCTTCGAGCCCCAGATCACGCCCGCGACCAGCGCCACGATGCCGGCGATGGACCAGACGATCACCCAGATGCGGTTGAGCGGGATGCCGATGGACTGCGCCGCCTGGTGGTCGTCGGCGACGGCGCGCAGCGCCCGCCCCGTCGAGGTTTTCTGGAAGAACAGCGCGAGCGCCAGCACCAGCGCCCCGGCCGCCACCGCGGCGACGAAGTCCTCCTTGTTCACCAGGATGCCGCCGTCGAAGATGCGCTCCAGGATCATCACCGGCTCCTTGGGGATGCCCAGGTTGATCTCGTAGATGTCGCTGCCCCATACCGTCTGGCCGAAGCCGTCGAGGAAGTAGGTGACGCCGAGGGTCGCCATCAGCAGCGCGATGCCCTCCTGGTTGACCAGCGGCCTCAGGACCAGCCGCTCCACCAGCCAGGCGAACGCCACCATGATGACGATGCCGACGGCCATCGCCGCCCACAGGGGCATCATTTCCGCCAGCCGCGCCACCGACAGCGCGGCGAACAGCACCATCGCGCCCTGCGCGAAGTTGAACACCCCGGAGGCCTTGAAGATCAGCGCGAAGCCGAGCGCCACCAGCGAATAGAGGACGCCCGTCATCAGGCCGCCGAGCACGACCTCCACCCAGAAGCCGGGCGCGGAAGCGCCGGTCGCCAGGGGGGCGAACAGTCCGGCCACCAGCACCGCGCCCAGCGCGAGCACCTGCCAGTTCTTCGCGAGCTTCTCCATCAGTGACTCACCCCGAGGTAGGCGTCGATGACCGCCTGGTTCGCGCGCACCTCGTCCGGCGTGCCGTCGGCGATCTTGCGGCCGTAGTCGAGCACGACGACGCGGTCGGAGATGTCCATGACCACGCCCATGTCGTGCTCGATGAGGACGATGGTCGTGCCGAACTGGTCGTTGACGTCCAGGATGAAGCGGCACATGTCCTGCTTTTCCTCGACGTTCATGCCGGCCATGGGCTCGTCCAGCAGCAGCAGCCGGGGCTCCATGGCAAGCGCGCGGCCGAGGTCCACGCGCTTCTGCAGGCCGTAGGGCAGGCGCCCGACCGGGGTCTTGCGATAGGCCTGGATCTCGAGGAAGTCGATGATCTTCTCGACCGCGGCGCGCTGCTCGACCTCCTCCTTCAGCGCCGGACCGATGCGCAGCGCCTGCAGCAGGATGTTGGTGCGCATCTTGAGGTTGCGCCCGGTCATGATGTTGTCCAGCACGCTCATGCCCTTGAAGAGGGCGAGGTTCTGGAACGTGCGCGCGATGCCGCGCTCGGCCGCCTCGTGCGGATCGACCTGCGCACGGACCTGCTCCGCGTAGGTGATGCGGCCCTTCTGCGGGTGGTAGACGCCGTTTATGACGTTGAGCATCGAGCTCTTGCCCGCGCCGTTGGGCCCGATGATGGCGCGGATCTCGTGCTCGCGGACGTCGAACGACACGTCCTGCAGCGCCTTCACGCCGCCGAAGGAGAGCGAGACGTCCTGGATCACCAGGAGCGGGTCGCCGATGCGCCGATCCGTGTTCATGCAGCTTTCTTGAGCGCTGCGGCGGCAGGGGAGGTCTTCGCGTCGGAGATGGGCAGCGTCGCGCTGATCTTCCCGGTGCGACCGTCCTCGAAGCGCACCTGGGTCTCGATGAAGCACTCGCTCCTGCCGCCGTAGAGCGCCTCCACCAGCGGCGCGTACTTCTCCCCGATGAACCCGCGGCGCACCTTGCGCGTGCGGGTGATCTCGCCGTCGTCCGGGTCGAGTTCCTTGTGCAGGATCAGGAAGCGGTGGATCTGCGAGCCGCCGAGGGTGGCGTCCTGGGCGAGGTCGCGGTTCACCGACTCCACGCATTCGCGCACCAGGTCGCGCACCGGCGCCTGGGCGGCGAGGTCGGTGTAGCCGCTGTAGGCGAGGTTGCGCCGCTCGGCCCAGTTGCCCACCGCATCGAAGTCGATGTTCACGAATGCGCAGACCATGTCGCGGGCGTGCCCGAAGCACACCGCCTCCTTGATGTACGGGAAGAACTTGAGCTTGTTCTCGAGGTATTTGGGCGCGAACAGCGTGCCGTCCTGGAGACGCCCCACGTCCTTGGCGCGGTCGATGATCTTGAGGTGGCCGTCGGCATCGAAATACCCGGCGTCCCCGGTGTGGAACCAGCCGTCGCGGTCCTTCGCCTCGGCGGTGGCCTCGGCGTTGCGGTGGTACTCGCTGAACAGCCCGGGGCTGCGGATCAGGATCTCGCCATTCTCGGCGACCTTGACCTCCACGCCCTTCACCGGCGGGCCCACCGTGTCGGCCTTCACCTGGCCGTTGGGCTGCACGCAGACGAACACCGCGGTCTCGGTCGAGCCGTAGAGCTGCTTCAGGTTGATGCCGATGGAGCGGTAGAACACGAAGAGGTCCGGCCCGATGGCCTCGCCCGCGGTGTAGGCCACCTTGACGCGGCTCATGCCGAGCATGTTGCGCAGCGGGCCGTACATCAGCGCATCGCCCGCGCGGTACATGAGGCGGTCGCCCGCGCCGACCGACGCGTCGCCGTCGAGGATCTTCCCGCCCACGCGCCGCGCGAGGTCCATGAAGCCTGCATACAGCTTGCGCTTGATCCAGCCGGCGTCCTCCATGCGGATGCTCACCTGGGTGAGCAGCCGCTCCAGCACCGCCGGCGGCGCGAAATAGTACGTCGGCCCGATTTCGCGCATGTCGGCCGCGACCGTCTCGGCGGACTCGGGGCACGAGATGCAGAAGCCCACCACGTACGACTGGGTGTAGGAGAAGATGTTCTGCCCGATCCACGCCATCGGCAGGTAGGCGAGCACCTCGTCGGCAGGCGCGAGCCCCTCCATCTCCGCGCCCGTGCGCCCCGCGGTGATCAGGGCGTTGTGGGTGTGGGTAACGCCTTTCGGGCTGCCGGTGGTGCCCGATGTGTAGAACATCGAGGCGATGTCGTTGGTGTCGCCGCGGGCGACCTCGTCGGCGAAGAATCCCGGGTGAGCGCGGTCGAACTCGCGGCCCAGCTCCTGCAGCTTCTCGTAGCTCTTCAGGGCCGCCTGCGTGTAATGGCGGAGGCCGCGCGGGTCATCGAAGACGATGTGCGCGAGCTTGGGGCACTGCGGCTGGATCTCGAGCAGCTTGTCGACCTGCTCCTGGTCCTCGACGATCGCGAACGCGATGTCCGCGTCATGGAAGACGTAGACCATCTCCTGCGCGACGGCATCCTGGTACAGCGGCACGGGAATGCCGCCCAGCGCTTGCGCCGCGGCTATGGCCCAGTAGAGGCGCGGGCGGTTCTCGCCAATGATGGCGAGCGACATGCCGCGCTTGAACCCCTGCGCCGCCAAGCCGCAGGCAAGGGCGCGCACCTCTTCGGCGACCTCGGCCCAGGTCCACGTCTGCCAGATGCCGAGATCCTTTTCGCGGATCGCGGCCTGGCCCGGACGAACGGCGGCGTGATGCAGCAGCAGGCGGGGAAAAGTGTCGAGCTTTTCCGCCATCGGTCCCTCCTCGGGGAATCGGGGTGCTCTGCCCCGGCCTTCTGCGGGCCGTGGGAGCGCGCATTGTGCCGCAGACCCGGCG
>Ga0209254_10007366_pt1 | contig 10164 bp, 11 predicted proteins | sample FrelakmetDIP11DI_FD_187148 | JGI IMG/M metagenome (GOLD analysis project Ga0209254, IMG submission 187148) | Freshwater lake sediment microbial communities from the University of Notre Dame, USA, for methane emissions studies - DIP11 DI (SPAdes)... | ecosystem: Environmental > Aquatic >...
GCGGGGCGCGACGTTCGCGGTCACCGAGATCACCCCATGTCCGCCGAGCAGCATCAGTGCGAGCGCCGTGTCGTCGTTGCCGCTGTAGACGGCGAAGCGCGATGGCAGGCGCTTCAGCAGGTCCGACGCGCGCGCCAGGTCACCCGTCGCATCCTTCAGTCCGACGATTCCCGGAATTTCGGACAGCCGCATGGTCGTGTCATTCGAGAGGTCTGCAACCGTACGGCCGGGTACGTTGTAGAGGATCACCGGCAGGTCGACTGTTTCGGCGATCTTCCGGAAGTGCCGGTACAGGCCTTCCTGCGTCGGCTTGTTGTAGTAGGGCACGACCTGCAGCGTCGCCGTCGCACCGACCGCCTTGGCGTGGCGGGTCAGTTCAATCGCCTCACTGGTCGAGTTACCGCCGGTGCCGGCAATCACCGGGATATGGCCTTTGACGGCTTCGACCGCGACCCGGATCAGTTCACCGTGCTCTTCCGGATCCACGGTCGGCGACTCGCCCGTCGTGCCGACCGCCACGATCGCGCTCGTGCCTTCCGCGACATGCCACTCGATCAGCCTGCGATACGCATCGAAATCGAGCGAACCGTCTTCCCGCATCGGCGAAACAATGGCGACGATGCTGCCCTTGATCATCTGTTTCTCTCTGTCGAAGCCAAGCGCGGAATTCTACAGTGCGAGGCCGGGCCCACGAGCCAGCGTACGGCTCACAACACGAGCAGTTCGACCGGCTCCGTTGCCCGGGGTTCAAGCCGCACGGCCGCCAGCCGCTGGATCATCGCGGGCAGCGCGCCGGCGACCACGCCATCCTCGAAGGCCAGCACGCGCAGATCGGCAAAGGCGTCGAGCAGTTCGCGCGGCCGGAGCAGGAAGTCCGGATTGCGCGGCCGACCGAAACGCTCGTTGCCCCGGGCGAACGTCTCGTAAAGCAGCAGGCCACCGTCGGCGAGGGCCGCTGCAATCAGCGGCAGCAACGGCCGGTGCAGGTAGTGCACCACGAAGATCGCATCGAATGACGCGGCGGCATATGGCCACGGTCCCGATTCCAGGTTGGCCTGATGGAACTCGACACCAGGGACATCGGCAAGCGACTGACCGCACGCGTCGTCGACGTCAACGGCGGTCACCCGGCACCCGCGACTAGCAAGATAGCGCGCGTGGCGTCCATGGCCACAAGCGAGGTCGAGCACACTCGCTCCCGCGGGCAGGCGTGCGGCAAAGCGTGTAACCCAGGCTGAAGGCTCACGCGCCAGCCGGTTGGACGTGGGGCGCGGATCGGGCGACGACGCGTCGCCTGCCTCAGTCGTAGACAAGGCCCATCGCGTCGCGCACGTCGCGCATCGTTTCACGCGCCGCGGACCGCGCCTTGTCGCACCCCTCATCCACGATGGCTCGCAACAGCGCCGGGTCGTCGATGAACGGCTGCGCGCGCTCGCGCCAGGGCTGCTGCTCCGTCAGCATCGCGTCGATGACGGGCTGCTTGCAGTCGAGGCAACCGATGCCCGCGGTCCGGCAACCGTTCGCGGCCCACGACTGCGTCTCCGCACTGGAATAGACCTTGTGCAGTTGCCACACCGGGCAGCGCTCCGGCTCGCCGGGATCGGTACGACGCACACGCGCCGGGTCGGTGGTCATGCGGCGAATCTTCTCCGTCAGCGCCTTCGGTTCCTCGCGCATCAGGATCATATTGCCGTAGCTCTTCGACATCTTCTGACCGTCGAGACCCGGCAGCTTCGGTGTCTCGGTCAGTTTCGCGGCCGGTTCGACGAGGATCACACGACCCGATCCTTCGAGGTGGCCCAGCGCGCGTTCGCGGTCCTCCATCGACAGGCTCTGCGCCTGCGCAAGCAGCGCGCGCGCCTGCTCGAGGGCCTCCGTATCGCCGCGCTGCTGGAAGCTCGTGCGCAGCTCCTCGTAGAGCTTCGCATTGCGACTGCCGAGCTTCTTCACCGCCGCCTTGGCCTTGTCCTCGAACCCGGGCTCGCGACCGAACAGGCTGTTGAAGCGCCGCGCGATCTCGCGTGTCATCTCGATGTGCGGCACCTGGTCCTCGCCCACTGGCACCATCGTCGCGCGGTAGATAAGTATGTCGGCCGCCTGCATCAGCGGATAGCCGAGGAAACCGTAGGTCGCGAGATCGCGCTCCTTGATCTTCTCGATCTGGTCCTTGTAGGTCGGCACCCGCTCGAGCCAACCGAGCGGCGTGGCCATCGACAGCAGCAGGAAGAGCTCGGCATGCTCGGGCACGCGCGACTGGATGAACACCGTCGCCTTCTTCGGATCCAGCCCTGCGGCGAACCAGTCGATCACCATGTCCCAGACGCTCGCCGCCAGCACCTCGGGCGTCTCGTAGTGCGTCGTCAGCGCATGCCAGTCGGCGACGAAGAAGAAGCACGGGTGCTCGTCCTGCAGACGGACCCAGTTCTTCAGCGCACCGTGATAGTGGCCGATGTGCAGTGCGCCGGTCGGGCGCATGCCGGAAAGCACGCGATCAGGAAACATGTTCAAACAGGTCGATCAGACAAAGAGACGCACGATGGCGACGCCGAACTGGTAGAACGGCTGCAGGAAAAAGCCGATCGTGTTGGTCGCCAGCAGGAAGATCAGGATGAAGAAACCGTAGGGCTCGACGCGGGACAACGCGATAGCCAACTGGTGGGGGAGCAAGCCGACCAGGATGCGGCCGCCGTCGAGCGGTGGCAACGGCAGGAGATTGAGCGCCATCAGCCCGATATTGACGAACACGCCGGCGCGCGCCATCTCGACGAAGAACGCCTCGTCGATGCCGGAGCTGATCAGCACCTTCAGCATGATCGCCCAGCCGATCGCCATCAGCAGGTTGATGCCCGGGCCGGCCGCGGCGACCCAGATCATGTCGCGCTTCGGATGCTTCAGATTGGCGAAGTTCACGGGCACCGGCTTCGCCCACCCGAAGAGGAATCCCGCGCCACCCGAGAGTTTGGAAATCAGCACGATCGCGAGCGGCACGATGATCGTGCCGACCGGGTCGATATGCTTGAGCGGATTCAGCGTCACGCGTCCCAGCATGTAGGCCGTCGAGTCGCCGAACATGCGGGCGACATAGCCATGCGCCGCTTCATGCAGGGTGATGGCCAGCAACACCGGGATCGCGTAGACGGTGATCGCCTGAATGATGCCGTCCATGGAAACCAGTCTAGCAGCCGACGACGCCGGCCTATTCGAACACACGCGGTGCACGTGCGACCGCGCAGCGGCCGCGTGCACCAAGTGCTGCTAAAACCCAAGTGCGGCCGGATCGCCCTTGCCGACGCGCACGAGCACCGCCTGCGACCCCGTGAGGTCGACGACCGTCGTGGGCTCCACGCCGCAGGGTCCGGCATCGAGCACGAAATCGATCGCGTGATCGAGCCGCTCGCGGATGTCATCCACGTCGTTGAGTGGCAACTCGTCACCTGGCAACTGCAACGTCGTGCTGATCAGCGGCTGGCCAAGTACGTCGAGCAGTCCGAGAGCGACCGGATGATCGGGAATTCGCAGGCCGATCGTGCGGCGTGATGGATGCGACAGCCGTCGCGGCACCTCGCGCGTCGCATCAAGGATCAGTGTGTACGGGCCGGGGGTCACATCGCGCAGCAGGCGGTAAGTCGAGTTATCAACCTTCGCATAGGACCCCAGGTCCGACAGGTCGCGGCAGATCATGGTCAGCAGGTGCCGTTCGTCAATGCGCCTGATCGCGCGGATGCGATCCACCGCGGCCTTGTCGTCCAGATGGCACACCAGTGCGTAGCAGGAGTCGGTCGGGATCGCACCCACGCCCCCATGATCGAGGATCTGGGCTGCCTGCCGAAGTAGACGCACCTGCGGATCGACCGGATGAACAACGAAACGCTGCGCCATGACTATGCCCCGCGAATCGGGGTCCGAACGCGGAAAGGAAGCGGCCGCCGCCTCACGTAAAGCGGTGCCAGACGGGAATGAGTCCGGGCGGCAACATCGGCACGACGCCGAGTTCGACATTCTCGGCTTCGCCTGGTCCGTGGAAGTCGCTGCCGCGCGAGGCTTCGAGTTCCATGTCCTCGGCCATGCGCGCGAAGCGGCGCATCTGGTCCGGTGTGTGGTTGCTGGTGACGACCTCGAGCGCCGTGCCGCCGGCTTCCTTGAACTCGCGCACGAGTTCGTGCAACTTCAGTTCGCCGACCCGGTAGCGCCCTGGATGCGCGAGCACGGCAACCCCACCCGCAGCGCCGATCCAGTCAACCGCCTCGCCCAGCTGAGCCCACTGATGCGGAACGTACCCGGGCTTGCCCGCGACCAGGTAGCGACGGAACACATCGCGCACGTCGCGACAGATGCCGGTTTCAACGAGGTGGCGCGCGAAGTGCGTGCGGGAGATGAGTTCGGGATTGCGCACGAAACGAAGCGCCCCGTCGTAGGCATCCTCAATACCCGCCGCAGCCAGCCCTTCTGCCATCTGCTGCGCCCTGGCGGTACGGCCGCTGCGGACGCGCTCCAGGGCCTGTTTGAGCGGCCGGTGATCAGGATCAATCCCCAGGCCAACCACGTGCACGGTGGTCCCCGCCCAGGTGACGGAAACCTCGACCCCGTGAACGAACGGCAGCCGCAACGCGCGCGCGGTCGAGTCAGCCTCCGCGAGCCCGGACACCTCGTCGTGATCGGTCAGCGCGAAGAGTTCCACGCCGCGGTCAGCGGCACGCTCCACTACTTCCCGAGGCGTCAGCAGGCCGTCGGAAACGGTGGAATGCGAGTGCAGGTCCGCAGCGACCGCACTGGCGGGATGCTCTTGGGCGTTCATGGGCACATCTTACCGGCCGAGGTGCTGCTGCACCCGGCGCGCCGTGAAGTCGGTGATTGCACGAGCCACTTGTTCCGGCTGGTCGTGATGCACCATGTGACCGGCGTCATCGACGACCAGGCTCTCGACGTCTTTAATATGACCACGCCGGCGCTCGACCTCGGCAATGGCCGCGGCGGGCGTCTCGGCGACGTAGCGCAGGACATCGGTCTTTGCCGCACGTACCCACAGCACCGGACAGGTGATGCGTTGCCAGCACGCAAGCACCTCATCGAGCCTGTACAGCGTCGGGTTCACGATCCGGTGCGCTGGATCTCCTGCAACGGCCCAGCGACCGTCGGGGCCGGGCTGCGCCCAGTGATGCGCAAGGAAAGCCGCCCGCTCAGCGGTCAACCGGGCGTTATTGCGCATCAACCGCGCGGCCACTTCGGCTGCATCGGCGTAATCACGCATCGTCGCGCCCGCCTTCAGTTCGTCGAGCCACTGCGCGTAACGGCCGGGCGCCTGGCTCGCGTGGGTCTCGCGCAGCCCGAATCCTTCGAGATTGATGACCGCCCGCACGCGGTCCGGGCGAATGCCCGCATAGAGCAACGCGACATTGCCGCCCATGCTGTGCCCGACCAGAATCACGGGTTCGGCGGTGATCGTGTCGAGCACGCGCTCGAGGTCGGCGAGGTAGTCTGGAAACCAGTAGCAGTCCGCCTGCGCGCGATCACTCAGCCCGTAGCCGCGCCAGTCCGGCGCGACGATGCGCCAGCCGTCGCCGAGCGCATCGACGACGAACTGGAACGAGGCTGATACGTCCATCCAACCATGGAGCATGACGAGCGTGCGGCCGGCATCGGCGGTGTCGCCCCAGCAGCGCAGGTGATAGCGCAGCCCGCGGACGTCGACGAAGCTGGATTGCGAAGCGCGCAGCATGTTGGTCTGGGGTCGAGTCGGCCGCCGGGACATTGCAGCAGCGCAAGGGTTCGGCGATTATAGGAACCGGAGTGTCCGTCGCAGAGAGGAACACTATGCGCGACCAATATCGCGCGCTGTACGACTCGTTCCGCTGGAATGTCCCGGTGGAGTTCAACATCGCGACGGTCTGCAGCCGGCGCTGGGCCAACGAGTCGTCGCGCATCGCACTGCATTGCGAGGACGAACAGGGTCGGCGTTCTTCCTACACCTACGCCGCATTGCAGGCGGATGCCAATCGGCTGTCAAACGTGCTGCAGGGCCTCGGCGTCGCCCGCGGAGAACGCGTCGCGATCGTTCTGCCGCAGCGACCCGAGACCGCGATCGCCCACATCGCCATCTATCAGCTCGGCGCTGTGGCGATGCCGCTGTCGCTGCTGTTCGGCCCGGACGCCCTGGAATACCGGCTGCAGGACAGCACCGCCGTCGTCGCCATCATCGACGCGGCGGCCCTGCCAGCGATCCAGTCCGTCCGCGACCATTGTCCGGACCTGAAGCATCTGATCGTCGTCGGCGAAGGCGCCGTCGGAGCCCATGAGTGGAGCGCGGCCCTGTCGGCCGCCGCGGATGCGTTCGAGTGCGCGAAGACGCGCTCGCACGACCCGGCGCTGCTGATCTACACCAGCGGCACCACCGGGCCTCCGAAGGGCGCGCTTATGCCGCATTCGGCGCTGATTGGCAACCTCCCCGGCTTCGTCGCGTCGCAGAACTGGTTTCCGCAGCCAGGTGATGTGTTCTGGTCGCCGGCCGACTGGGCCTGGACCGGTGGGCTGATGGACGCGCTGCTACCGACGCTGTACTTCGGCTTCCCGATCGTCGGCACGCGCGGACGCTTCGCGCCAGACCGCGCATTCGAACTGATGCAGCGCCATGGCGTCACCTGCACGTTCCTGTTTCCGACCGCGCTCAAGATGATGATGAAGTCCGTCGACGCGCCGCGCGAACACTACCGGCTCCGCTTGCGTTCGATCATGAGTGCCGGCGAAGCGGTCGGTGAGACGGTATTCGGCTGGTGTCGCGAGGCGCTCGGCGTCACGGTGAATGAGATGTTCGGCCAGACCGAAATGAACTACATCGTCGGCAACTCGCACGAGAAGTGGCCGGCCGTGCCAGGCAGCATGGGTCGCCCCTATCCCGGTCACCGCGTTGCCGTCATCGACGACGACGGCGATGTCCTGCCTACGGGCGAGACGGGCGAAGTCGCGGTGCACCGGCGCGATATCCATGGCCATCCGGACCCGGTGTTCTTCCTCGAATACTGGCGCAACCCCCAGGCCACTGCGCGCAAGTTCACAGGTGATTGGTGTCGTACTGGAGACCTCGCCAGCATCGACGCCAGGGGTTACCTCTGGTACCAGGGCCGCGCCGACGACGTATTCAAGGCCGCCGGTTACCGTATCGGCCCGAGCGAAATTGAAAATTGCCTGATAAAGCACCCGGCCGTCGCCAATGTCGCAGTGGTGCCGAAGCCCGATGCCGAACGCGGTGCGGTCGTGAAAGCCTTCATCGTGCTGGCTGCGGGCCATGCCGGCTCGCCCCAGCTCGTGGCCGAACTGCAGCAGCACGTACGCGGCAAGCTCGCACCGTACGAATACCCGAAGGAGATCGAGTTCATCGACGCGCTGCCGATGACGACCACCGGCAAGGTGCAGCGCCGGGTGCTGCGCGATCTGGAGTCTTCACGCGCGGCCGCGCCCTGAGCGCGCCCCGGGGTGCGCGACTTAGCTCGCGCTGGCGGAATCCGAAACGAGCATCTTGCCGGTCGCGGTCGCAACCGCGACATCGTCCTGATTGAGCGCGACGCACTCGGCGACAACAATGCCGCCATCGTGACGCGGCTTGGCGATGAGCTCCGTCACGGTCCATGTCACGGTCAGCGTATCGCCCGGCCGCACCGGTGCCAGGAATCGGGCACTGTGTTCGAGGTAACCGAGGGCGGTACCGGAGACGAGGTTGCCGAACGGTGCGCTCATCAGTGCCGATGTCAGCACCCCATGCAGTATCCGGCCGCCGAACTTTGACGCCCGCGCAAAGACAGGGTCGACGTGCAGGGGGTTGAAGTCGCCGATCAGTTCGGCGCCGCGGTCGAGGTGCGCTTCCGTGATCGTGAAGCTGGCGCCGAAGGTATCGCCGACCCGGAACTCCAAGTAGCGCCGGCCGGCGCCGGTGATGAGCGGCGCCGCCGGCATCAGCGCCTAGCGGCCGCGATTATTCGCCCAGGTGCCGCGGCGGTCGAAGACCGGCCGCCAGACCGCGTTGGCGATCGCCGCTTCCAGCACACGCGAGCGTTGCTCGGAGGAGCAGTCAATCAGCTGGGTCACGAAGGTGGCCGGAAGATCCCGGTAACGGCGGCGGTCCGGGCGGAAAGTAATCTCACGCCAACCCTCCTGGACCAGCCAGCGCCAGAGCCCATCGGACATGCCGGCCTGCACCGTCATGCGGAGGTCACCGCAGAAAATCCGGGAGCCGATGGCGGGCTTGGAGCCGACCGCCGGCGTGTGGCGCTCGACGCGGATCTTCAGCAGCGTCCGGACTCGATCCCGGACTGGTCCGACAAGACTCACTTCAGCAATTTCCTCCAGCGCCGAATGTATCGGTGCGGCGTGGCGCGCGTATCCCCAGAACGGGTTAGTTCGTCGGACTGCGGTCGGCGCTGGCGCCCTCGCGTGACGGCCGGGTCGCTTCGCGAATTGCCAGGAGGAGAATCTTCTGGCGGTCGTCCGGAGCCACGTCGTACAGGCGATTCACCAGAGAGCTCGACAGCGCGCGGTAGTGCAGTCGGTTCTCGCCCCCGCGCAGCTCTCGCCACCCCAGCGAAGCGAGCCATCGCCACATTTCATCGGTCAGCCCGGCCTGGACCGTCATGCGCAATCCGGCACAGCACAGTGTCGCACCCATGCGCGGCTTGGGACCCACTGCCGCGCGCGGCGGTTCCGGCTGCCGGCGCGCGAGGAGCTTGGTGAGCGGCGTGTTCAGAATTGCAGCGAAATTCATGCGACCTCCGGGTTCGACTTGCACTGTATCGACAGGCGACGGGGACTCCGATCCCACGTGGGAGTGATCGCGGCTGCAGGCTAATCCGGAGGAGGTATCGCGTGAGCCGCGGAGGCCGGCCGCTGCAGCCGGCCGAGCTCTTCCTCGGAGAACCCGGCGGAACGCCGGGCTTCGACGTTAAATGGCCCACGCGGCTCCGGGATGCCATGCCGCACTGCAATGTCATGGTCGGTTGCGCCGGGATCCAGGCCACGCTGCCGGCACAGCCAGTGGAACCAGCGGTTGCCGATTGCGACATGCCCGATTTCGTCACGCAGGATCAGGTCGAGGAGGCGCGCTCCTGCCGCATCGCCCGCCGCCTGCAATTTCGACCGGACCACGGGCGAGGCGTCGAGGCCGCGTGCTTCGAGCCGGCGGGGGACCAGCGCCATGCGTTCGAGCACGTCATCCTGGGTCCGCGTCGCCATCTCCCACAGGCCATCATGGGCGTCGAAGTCGCCGTAGGCATACCCCAGCGTCGCGAGGTGGTCAGCAAGCAGCGTGTAGTGCAACGTCTCTTCGAGCGCCACCTGCAGCCAGTCGAAGTAGAACTGATCCGGCATGCGGGCGAACCTCCAGATGGCATCGAGCGCCAGCCCGATCGCATTGAACTCGATGTGGGCCACCGCATGCAGCAGCGCGGCCCGGCCTTCGATGGACTGCACGGCGCGCTGCGGCACCTGGCTGGGAGCCACGAGCCGCGGCCGTGCCGGTCTTCCAGGCACCGGACGCACGGGCACCAGGCTCCCCAGCGCGTCCAGCACCCACGCAGGCGAAAGCGCCCGCACCGCCTCGCAACGGGACCGCGGGTCGCCGATCGCAAGCGCTTCAAGCGCCGCGGCGCGCAGTTCACTCATCGGCACTCCGCATCGTCCGCCGCGATGCGTACGGCGATCGCCGTACACTCGCGTCCCACAAGCGTCCGCCGGGCTCGCCGGACGATCGAATCAACCTTTCGCAGCTCTCCCACGATCATGAGCATCTACCAGTTGGGCGACCGGGTCCCCGTCATTGACCCGTCCGCCTTCATCCATGAGCACGCCACCGTCATCGGCCACGTCGTGCTGCACGCCGGTGTCAACGTGTGGCCGTACGCGACGATACGCGGTGACAACGAGCCGATCATCATCGGTGAGAACAGCAACGTGCAGGAATGCTGCGTGCTGCACACCGACCCGGGTTTCCCCTTGACGATCGCGGCCAACGTGACGATCGGCCATCAGGCCGCCGTTCATGGCTGCACCATCGGCGAAGGCAGCCTGATCGGCATCCAGGCGATCGTGCTGAACGGCGCGCGCATCGGCCGCAACTGTCTGATTGGAGCGGGTGCGCTGGTCACCGAGGGCAGGGATATCCCCGACAACTCGCTGGTCCTC
>Ga0209254_10007367_pt1 | contig 10163 bp, 10 predicted proteins | sample FrelakmetDIP11DI_FD_187148 | JGI IMG/M metagenome (GOLD analysis project Ga0209254, IMG submission 187148) | Freshwater lake sediment microbial communities from the University of Notre Dame, USA, for methane emissions studies - DIP11 DI (SPAdes)... | ecosystem: Environmental > Aquatic >...
CCCTGCATTTTTAAAATCATCTTTAATACTATCTTTAAACTGTTCTCTTTTCCCAATAGGACTCATACCAGTGCCAAAAATAGCTACCTTTTTTCCCTTAATATTTTCTGCTTTATTTATAAAACTTTTAACAAAAGGTGAAGGTCTTCCTGCCCATGTTGGAGAACCAACAATTATAACATCATATTTCTGCATATCAAAATGATTGTTTTTTATTGGTAATTCCAGTTGTTTCATCGATGCTTTACCAGCAGCAAAAAAACCAGGTTTTTTTACTTGTTCTATTTCGATAAGTTCTACTTCAACCTTTTTCTCTATAAATTTTTCTTCTAAAATATTTACTATTTGTCTTGTGTTGCCTGTTCGTGAATAATAAACTAATCCAATTTTCATAAATCAATCACCTCCTTTAGGTAGAATATACATCTTGTTATAAAATTATAGTTTTAATAGATCTTGATTTTACTTGTTTGTTATTAACCTATTTTTAAAATGGATTGTTTATAAACAAATAGTTGATTTTTAGAATTGGAGGTAAGAGAATGTTTGAGAAACCGTATAAAGATTGGGAGGAAGTAAAGAAAGATATTATAAAATGAAAAAGGATAAACATTTGTTATATTTTTTTAACCTTGTTTAGTACTATAGATGGAGCCGCTGCAGAAACGCTAGCGGAACCAGTAGGGATTTCTTTTAGCTAAGCACCAACATCTTTTTTCTTACTAGCAATTTTTTAAGCTGTACTTATTATTACACCCCATATACAAGTTATTGCGTTAAAGTCTTGGTATAGAATAGAATCTGAAAGAAAAAAGTAAAACTATCCCTCTTTTTTTTATTTTTTGTAGGAAAAGTAGGGCGAAGCATCTACCCGCAATGCTTAGGCTTTACGGTCGCTTCCGCTCCCCCTTTCTTCCTAACATAATTTATAATAACTAATTATTTATAAATTTTTCTATATCAAATATAAAAAATAATACATATTTTTGGAAATACATGTTTTTTTTATAACTAGTAACAATAATAAACTTATTTTTAAGGTGAAGTTTTTAAATATACAATTGTTTTGAAATAATAGCTTTAAGAGATGAAAAATATGAGAAAAATAGCGATATTGCTAATTGCTATAATGATAATTTGTATAGGTATTTTAACCGGTTGTACTAGTACAGATAGAACTTTAAAAGGAACATGGAAAGATACATATAATGAGATATGGGAATTTAGGGATAATACTGTCTATATAAACTCCCAGAATAGTGGTAAAAGTTATAATTATAGTATTGATGGTAATAAATTATATATTCCATATTGGATAGGTGAAGATAACTATTATACTATGAATTGGATTGATGATGACACTTTAGAATTAAAAGCAATACTTGATACTTCTGTAAGTAAAGAGATATTAAAAAGATATTATACAGACAACAATATTTGATTTAGAAAAAATATGGATGAAGAATAAAAAATAAAAAAAAAGATTGACAAAGATTAGCACAATTTAATGAGTTAAGTTTATATATAACTTTCTAAATCAAGAGCCGAATAACAGCAATTTATCGAATTACTCCATATAAGTGTTAAGATAATAATTGCGGTTTGCAATTAATAAATTAAGATTTGTGATGTTATGAAATATCTCAAAATGCCTATGGAACGAATTGGTGTTTTAATAGGTCGCAATGGTGAAACTAAAAAAGATTTAGAAGAAAAATCTGGTATTAAAATAAATATCGATAGTAAAACTGGTGATATAAATTTTGATGAAGATAATTCCGCTGATCCTTTAATGATTTTAAAAGTTGAAAATATTATAAATGCAATAAGTAAAGGATTTTCTCCCGAGAAAGCGTTTTTACTTTTTAGTGATGAATCAGATTTTTTTACATTTGATATTAAAGACTATGCAGGTAAAAGTGATACTCAAATAAGAAGGCTTAAAAGCCGTGTAATTGGCAGTGAAGGTAAAACTAAAAGAGTTCTTGAAGATCTTACAAATTCAAAGGTAAGTGTACATGGCCATAATGTTTCAATTATTTCTGATATAACAAGAATGAATATTTTAAAAAAAAGTATAGATATGTTATTAACCGGCAGTAAACATGCAACTATATATCGTTTTGTAGAAGCTCAGATGAAAGAGCTTAAACGCTCTGAGAGACTAGGTTTTTGAAAGGATATTATTTTAAATGATTGTTGTATTCATGTCGTACTACCTTGCCGTCTTAGCTCAGCTGGTGGAGCACTCGGCTGTTAACCGAGCGGTCACCGGTTCAAATCCGGTAGACGGCGTGCCAAACACTTTTCGCCCCTGTTGTTAACTATTAAAAATTCAAAACAACAAAAGGACTTTAAACCTAAGATTAAAATCACCTCCTCTTTAAATTATTGAGATTTAATAACTATATTGCAGCAAAATATTTAAATTAAATAAAAAGCGTTATAGGAGAACTAAAATTCAAAGGTCTAAGAATGCAGGGGGCAATATTGCTAGAGATATATTTTTCTACCATTGAGTATTCCTAGTGCGGCAAAAAATAAACCATTTATTGAATCTCCCCATTGTAAAATAAAAATAATGCAAGGTCAAATATGAAAGATAAATTATACCCAAATGAATTATTTGAGAATGATTTAAAAACAATACATAATATGGACATCTCATTAGAGTTAAAAATGGAGAAATGTGCTGCACTTGCACATTTATTTTTTAATCAGAATGACAAAGAAATAATTGAACCGTTTGCAATCACGGATTATAGAGAAAATATTATTAAAAAGGATTAATTATTATGATCAACTTTTTTACTTATAATGATTTTAACTCTATTTTAGTAGTCTTTCTGAATCTTTAAATTAAATTTTAACATGATTTACAATATAATTTTAAACCACTAGGATAAAACATTATTTTTTATAACTAAACTCTTGTTCAAACCTTAGAGTAATTTAATTCCAAAGTTGCCCTTATATTTTTATAAATGATTCTTGCTAAGTTCCAATAACAATATTCACAGATTAATATATTTAATACTAATATTTATATATAAACATTTACGTTCAAATAGTAATAAAAGTATGAGGGAGGTGAAAAATTTGAAAATCCGAGATATAATGATAAAAAATCCTATTACTGTTTCTACAGAAGATACCGTCGGTCATACATTGAATATTTTTGAACAATCTCAAATCGGGCATATTCCAATATTAAATAAAGAAAAAATAGCTGGAGTAATAACAAAAGAAGACATATATACAAAAAGGACAAATCGTCAAGAAAAAATCTCAGATATAATGTTGAAAAATCCGCTGACAATCTCACATGATGAAGAATTAATTCTAGCTTTTGATATAATTAAAAAAACCAAAATACATACGATAATCGTTGCTGAAAATACTAAACTCGTTGGGATTTTAACAATAAATGATATAATAAGACAATATAAAGCATGATAAAATAGTATTAATAACACACCTTAACTATATTTTAGATTTGTATTTTATATACATATTAAATTAAAAACAATATGTGTTTACAATGCTCCTTCTTAACTATTATCATTCTAATAAAAATATATACCATTAAACATTTTTTAATATAACGAGTTCCACCCCTAAAAGAATTAGCCCTCTCCTCAAATAAAACACAATATGCAAAAACTCAAAACATTTAAAAAGAAAGAAAGACACTAATATAAAATATTAAACAAAAAAAACATATAAACAGTATAGAAAAAAATAAAAACGGAGAATAAAAATGAAACGAGATAAAAAAATAATTGAATTAGAACAACTATTAAAAATTGAGAAATATTTGAAACAATTAAAAGAATTTGAAAATATGATCAATAATTAAGATAACAACTAAAAAAAATATAATATAAAATAAACCTATTATCGCAAAAGGTTTTACTTATAAATATTGCATTTTAACTACATAATTAATTACATATTCATCTGCGAAAAATATTATTAAATACCTTTATCATCTCAAGCAATAGAAGGAATCGGGCTGGTAGTTTTTAGAGTGCATCCCATCCCCTCCTATGTGTGAGGCCAGCCCTCCTTCTTTCAATATCCCCCATTTTTTGAAAAAAAATATATAGTAATATTTTATACGCGAGTTTCATGCCTGAAAAAAAACAAACAGAAGAAAAAATACCTGCAAAAACTTCTTATAATATCGAAGATGCAATAAAAATAGCAGATGATATATTTAAAATGGGTCAAGATAAAAAATACAACATTGGTGCTTTTATTCATGGTTTAATATTTGCCCAAGAATATTCACAGCATATGTATCAAATTCCACAGCAACAAATTGCAATAATAAAACGAGACTGCCGTAAATATTTCAAAGAAATAAATCCAAGAAAAAAATAATAATTCTTACAAAAAGATCATTTTTTTAAAAAAACTAAAAAATAAAATATGCACATACAATAGGATATGCATCCAAAAAATATATAAAACTATTAAAGATTTTTTAATTTTAGGATAGCAGGAAATATTTATTAAATAAAAAAAGTGGATTGGTGTTAGGAATGATGGGATGTGAATTCAAAAGTAATGTTAAGCTGGATTATATCCAGGATTTTGAAATGATGTTTGAAAGGATGAAAGTAGATCGTCCTAGAGAAGCAGCTGTATACTATGTTACATTAATCATCGACTGCCCAAAAGAGTTTTCAGAGTTTTTAAAAACCGCAGAAGAATTTGCAAATATAACCCGAAGACCTCTAGAAACCGGTCGAGCATCACTACTACGCCATGGATTAGTCGCAAAAGTATTATTCTCAAATGAATCAGATGAAGATTTTGGAAGAGAAAGCTATCTACCAGTACATCCACGAGCTATATGGGAAGATGTAAAACAAGACCTAAAAAAAGTAGTTGCAGAAGATACATATAAATTAATTGAAAACAGATTAAATGAATATAGTAGATATTATACTACAAATTTTGAAAAATATGGCGTTAAACTAAAAAGAAATGGTAACGTAACCCTCCAATATAGTGGTAAATGGATTCTATATAACGTTTTAAACAATTTAATCGAAAAAAACAATAATCTAAAAATGCAAATAGGTGGCGAAAGATTCTTTGAAGAACCATTTATTAAATATTTCAAAAAATTCTTAGAACTAGACACAAAAATACAACTTATTATTGATAATACGACAAATATGGATGCAATAAAAAAACTAAAAGAAACATATGGTAATAATTTAGAGATAAGATGTTTCTCGGAAGATGTAAGCGGTACCATGCGCAACTTTGTCTATGGTAAAGAAATTGCAGTAAACGGTATAAAAATATTACCTGATAAAAGCGATGAACCAAGTTACATTGGAACAGCATATGTAAACTTAACTGATATACAGATTCTAGATGAACGTTTTAATAATCTATGGGGTCTTGCCAAACCCCTTAATATTAAACAAATTGAAAATATTACTAAAAAACAAGAAGAATAATTAAAATTTCTTAGTATTTTAAAAAAGAAATATATGTTTTTTATTTAAAACGCGTTGTTTCAAGATTATATAATGCAGTTGTATTTATATTATATCTTTTATGAACAGCACTAGCAACATCTATACATTTACTTTCTTCACCATGACCAAAGATGATACGCTCAGGTCTAGGTGACATATTATTGATATAATTTAATAACTGACGCCTATCACTATGACCACTAAAACCATCACAAGTTTCAACACTCATATTCATTTTAATGTTCTCAATTTGCCCATCAGTGTTTAAAGGTATCTCAGGTTTTCCTTTCTGAATACGTTTACCAAGAGTTCCCTCAGCTTGATAACCAACAAATGCGATGGTATTTCTTTTATCATGAGCCCATTCTTTAAAATATTCCATAACAGGTCCACCATTCATCATACCACTAGTTGCAAGAACTACACACGACTTAGGATGATCATTTATAATCTGCTGTCTCATCTCATGGCCATCTACACGTTTAAAAATCTCAGAAAGAAGTGGATTTTCACCCTGCTGAAATATTTGTGCTCTAAGTTTATTATTCAGATACTCTGGATAAGCTGTATGAATTGCTGTTGCTTCCCATATCATTCCATCTAGATAAACATCAATTGCAGGTATCTTTTTGGTTCTTACAAGATTTTCAAGAACGATCATAACCTCTTGACTACGACCTACTGCAAAAACAGGGATTAAAAGCTTTCCTTTCTTTTTAATAGTGCTTTGGATTATATCACTAAGTCTATCTGTTGCATCCTGACGGCTGGGCTGAAAATCTTCACGACCACCATAAGTTGACTCAATAAATATTGATTCAAGTCGCGGAAAACGATTAACTGCAGGGTTAAAAAGCCAAGTCCGCTCGTATTTAATATCCCCTGAAAAAGCAATATTATACAAACCTTCACCTATATGAAAATGTGCAATAGCACTACCAAGTATATGACCCGCATTATGAAAAGTAAGTCTTACATCCGGAGTAATATCTGTTGTATCACCATATTCCATTGCAATACAATGTTTAATCAAATCACGAATATGCTCTGCTGAATAAGGAATTTTTTTAGCGTCAGCTGCTGCAACTTTTAAGTAATCCATCTGTAAAAGAGTGCTCAAATCACGAGTTGGAGGTGTACAATAAACAGGTCCATCAAAACCATATTTATATAAAAGAGGAACTAAACCAGAATGATCAAGATGAGCATGAGTAATAACCACAGCATCTAAATTTTCAAAAGGTAGGACCTCCGGAAGATGCAAATAAGGGGTAGTACTCTCAGAAGAAACATCTACACCACAATCAATCATAATCTTGCTATCTGGAGTATGTAAAAGACTACAACTACGACCAACTTGCCGAAAACCTCCTAAAGCCGTTACACGAATAAATCTTTCACCACTAGACAAACCACGATGAAGACGACGACCAACTTTTCTAAGAATCTCTTGTCGTTCTTCGCTCATAGAACGAAGATAACCACGAATTTCTTTAACAGTCTTAGATTGAATAGGAGGTGTACGAACAATACGCGGAGACCAATTAATTTTTTTACGAATTTCATTTAAAAGAGCACCTTGTTTACCAATAGCAACTCCAGGTTTCATTACCTCAATTGTAACTTCACCCATCTCAGGTAAAAAATAAATATTTGTAATTTCTGCTTCTTTAGGAATAATTTCCTTAATTTTTCTCTCTGCTGTATCAGTATCAGTAATAACACTAGGATCAGGTCTTACTGCAATACGACGCTGAAGCATTTTTGCAAGTTGTTTTATCAATTCTTCATTTTTGGCAAATTTATCAGGATCCTTAGTATAAATAACAACAAGTGCACCTTCAAACTCAACATCTGATACATCGATACTAGGTGGTATAACACCGCGAACTTTACCTTTAACTTCTCTTAAAACATCATCAACTGGCATAAATAAACCTTTTATAAATTTTTTTACTATTTTACTTACAATATAATATTATTAAATTAACAAATATGAAAAGAAATAAACAAAAAAAATTTGGTTATTCCTTAGAAATTTTATCAGTACGTTTCTTTATTTCCTCCTGAGGAATCTCTTTAAAGCCGTCTTTGTTAATAACTGCTATGTTTGTAAGACCGCCTGACGCAGAGTCTCTTCGTTTTGCAGCACTTACTGCTCTGATTGCTATATCGATGCCTTCGTTTATTGTAAGATTATCACGATATAAGTCCTCTAAAACACCATATACATATGGTGAACCTGAACCCCCTGATGTATATTTATCTGGGATTGAACCACCTGCAGCGTCAAGAGAATAAACATGACCACCTGAGTTATCAAAGCCACCTAGAATTAATTGAACATAATAAGGATAAAATTTGCGTTGGTTCAAAATATTAGACATAAGTGTTGCTGCACTTTGAACTGGGATTTTTGTATCACGTTTTAAACGGTAGAGGTTTGCCTCTGCATTCAGATATCTTGCAAGTACTTGAAGATCTCCTACAAGGCCTGCTGTTGCAAGAGCAAGATGTTCATCAATTTTATACAATTTTTTAGTTTCCTTATGAGCGATAAGATTACCCATAGTTGCACGAGTTTCGGTTGCTATTACTACACCGTCTTTACATACAATTCCTAATGTAGTTGTACCTGTTTTAGTTAACTTCTCATCTTCCATAATAACTCCTCAAAAATCTTCTGAAAAACTTAAGCTAGAATAATACACCCTTTATATATAATTTACGTAAAATAATCATATAAATGTTAATCTGAGAATAGTTCAGAAACTTTATCAACTTGATTTTTATGAGAAAGAATCGTTACTTTATCACCAGAAAATAACTGAACAGAATCAGTAGGGATAATAAATTTTTCAGCTCTTTCTATTGCAACGATCAAGCTTTTTTTAGGGAAACCAATTTTACTAATGGTTTTACCCGATAGCTTAGAATTAGCTTTAACAGGGATACGAAAAATCTCTGCAAATTTACCTACCTTCATATATTCTTCAATATTTGGATGTTTAATTGACTGAAACAGGTGCTCAGCCATAATTGTATTAGGGTTTTTAACCAGTTTAATACCTTTCTCCATATACATTGGTTTACTTTCATCTCTGTTAACTACAGATATAAGATTTTTAACCCCCATATTTTTTGCTAGACTGCAGACCATAATATTTACAGCATCATCTTTAGTTGTAGTTACTAGTACATCCGCTTTTTTAACTTCTGATTCATCTAACGTTTCTTCTTGAGTTGCATCAGCATTAATTGCTACAACATCATATTTTCTTGCAACATTTTCACAAGCTATTTGATTTTTGTCTATAACTATTATATTGTGATTGCTATCTTTAAGAGCAATTTCAGTAAGACGTTTTCCTATGCCCCCTGCTCCAACAATTATAATGTACATATTTTTGTGCACCTATTAGATTACATTATTTTAAATAGATTGGGTAAATTTATAGTAATTATTAAAACTTTTCATTGATTTACCTTTTAACCTTTATTTATTAATCATTGTTGTTTTATTTAGATTATTTTTTAATGTATATAATTAAAAAAATTAGATTTTTAAAAAATATTAATATTTCATGCTACGAATAATTTTAAATCATATTAATAAACATTTAACATTTATTTATTAACTTGGTTAAACAAAATAGTTAAATTATTAATTTTGTATTTAAAAATTATAGATCGTGATAATTAATGCCGTGATTAAAATGTTAACAAGTGACATATAAATTAAATTTAAATGTTAGATAAAGTCTAGCATTATATAATCAGACAAAAAAAATAAAAAAGTAGTAAAAAAATCTGAAAAATTGAAAATTAAATGAAAAAATCAAAGCTATTTACAATCTAATATCGCATAATAACAGAAGAAAAATTAATCTAAAATGTTTGTTTTATATTAAAAATTACAGATTAGTTTACGATTAGGTATTATCAACTTCGGTCTACCGAAATTGATAAAATAGGTGGCTGAATTTTTCGTTTTTTACATAAAAAGTCCTATTTTTTCGTTTGAATTTTATAACTATTCATGATTTTGTTCTTCGACGAGTTATTATTTATGCTATAACAAAGGTATTTGAATGGTGAGCAGTTTTAATGTTTTTCTTTTGGATCAATTTTTGTACTTCATTAAAAGAGTTTTTATCAACGATAGGCGGATGGTCACTAGGATTCAAATAATCTTCCCAGTGTAAATAACCACAATAAACAGGGTTTTTTAAAATAAGAGATACTGTTTGAATACCCCAGACTTTATTTAATTTGGTTGGTATACTCCTTAAATTAAGATCTTCAGCAATTTTTTTCATACTTATACCATTAAGATAATTATTAAAAATATTTTTTACGTTTTTAGATTCATTGTGATTAATTGTTAGTTTTCCATTGCTGTAATCGTAACCATATGGTATGTTAAAACCTAGAACGCCACCATTTGTTTTGGCTTTTTGCTCCATTCCTATATATACTCGTTCCCCAATTTGTTCAGATTCAAGTTGTGCTATTCGTTGTATTATATCCATTACAAATCTTCCCATGGCTGTTGATGTGTCGAGTGATTCAGTCATTGAGACAAATTCTTTTTGTTCTTTTTTTAGGTATTCCATCATCATCATAAAATTTTTTGAATTTCTATGGATTCTATCCTTTTTT
>Ga0209254_10007368_pt1 | contig 10163 bp, 9 predicted proteins | sample FrelakmetDIP11DI_FD_187148 | JGI IMG/M metagenome (GOLD analysis project Ga0209254, IMG submission 187148) | Freshwater lake sediment microbial communities from the University of Notre Dame, USA, for methane emissions studies - DIP11 DI (SPAdes)... | ecosystem: Environmental > Aquatic >...
GCTGCTGGGGGGCACCTTTCTGTTCTTCTGGACGCATACGTTCCTGTGGTGGCGCAAGACCTACTGGGAGGCGCACCGCATGGAAAAATCGGGGATCCATCCTCATTTCGCGTTGTCCGATGCGGAGAGGATTCAGCACGTCCAGCGTTTTTTGCCAAAAGAGCGGATGATGCACGTCCTGCTGATCCTGTCCTTCTTCACACTCGTGATGACGGGCTTTCCAATCAAATACCCCGAAGCGGCGTGGTCCAGGATATTGATCGGCCTCTGGGGAGGTGCCTCTCAGGCCGGGCTTTTCCACCGCGGTGCGGCACTGGTGCTGATTGCCATTGTTGCCTATGTGGCGTGGATATCGCTCAAATTTCTCTTCCCCAAAGGACAGGGCGCCCGCGGCTGGACCGGCCGGCTTCTGGGACCGGACTCACTATTCCCGAACCTGAAGGACTGGGAGGACCTGAAGGGCATGGTCCGATGGTTTTTCGACCGCGGCGAGATGCCGAAATTCGACCGGTGGACCTACTGGGAAAAGTTTGACTTTATGGCCGTATTCTGGGGCATGTTTGCGATCGGCGGCTCAGGGCTGCTCCTGTGGAAACCCGAGTGGTCGTCCTACATTGTTCCGGGCTGGGTTCTCAACATCGCGGCCATGGTCCACTCCGAGGAGGCGCTGCTGGCCGCGCTGTTTATCTTTACGGTCCACTTCTTCAATACGCATTTCATCCCCACGAAGTTCCCCATGGACCGGATCATCTTTACCGGAACGTACAGCATTGAAGAGTTCAAGACGCAAAAGCCTCTGGAGTACGAACGGATCATCGCTGCCGATCGTCTGAACGAAATCAAACGCGAACATCCCGGCATTCCGCTCAAACTCATCTCTGCGGCGTTCGGCTTGGCGAGCCTGCTGCTCGGTTTGCTGCTTACCATCCTGATCTTCTGGGCCATTCTCTTCTGACGGGAAGAAGCAACAAAATACCATAATGGAGTGTGTATGGGCTATCCGGACATGATGCGGGATATCCTGGCGCAGGCCAGGCGGGAGGCGATCGCAAACAGGAGAAAAGCGCTTGAACATTTGCCGATTATTGATCATACGAATGGCCTTTATAACCGGGCGTATTTCGAACTGAGGCTGGATGAGGAAATAGAGCGATCCAGGCTTTATGGAAACAGGCTGTCGCTGATATTAATAGGCACGGGCCTTTCCGGGCGGCAGGATCAGGGGAATGAAGACCAAGCCAGTGAAAAGGCCATGCAGATCATTGCCTCTATCATCAACGATTGCCTGACCGACACGATCGGCCTTGCCTTCCACTACGATAAGGGTACGTTCGCCGTTATTGTGCCGGAAGCAGGCGAGCGGGACGCTGTTTTGATCGCGGACCATATCCGGGAAAAGATACTCAACGAAAAGATTCAAAGGGTGACCCTTCATGCCGCCGTGGTTCAACACAAAGACCATGAAAGTATTGACGAATTTATCCAGGCAGCCGATGATGCCCTACATGGCAATACAAGGGGATGAAATATGATTCATCCTGGCGACGCGTGCTTTTAGCAAACGGTGTAATCAGCACCGGCATCCCTCGCTTCTGTCAACCTGCCTTCTCCTCACCTTTGACGATAGATCATCGATTTTTTACTTAAGTCAAGGCTTTAAGGGAAAACGTTTATGTAATGGATTTCAACCTTCACTGCGCAGGAGTGATCGAAGAAAAAATGAAATATGCAGGCGATTGGCGAAGTCTATACCGGGTGGAATGATCGGGTCCGCCATCAGAGAAGCGGCGAAAGGGTCGAGTGGATTTTTTGGATGATCTTGTTTCGGGCCGCGAGGTTCCATTTCTTCGCCGCGTTGGCCGATCCGTAGATGTTGCCCAGGTAGAACGGCACCCCGACCCCCCCGACGATGCCGGCCACGGCGTAGTTTTCCTGATGGATCGCCGTGACGGTTCCCGCGATGAAGAGCCCGTTGATGAGGAACGCCGTGATTCCGTCTCCATAGTGTTCGGCATAGATGTAGCCCGATCCGGGCAGGATGGCCGACATCACGCCGGCCAGGACGGGGGATTTTTCGGGGAGTTGCTGATACAGGTCGAGCAGCGTCAAGGCCTCACTGACATTCTCCGCGCCGCGATGTCCGGCGTACCGGTCCAGGAATCGCTTCAGGGCTTGCCGGCTCACCTCCGCCTTGTTCTCATCGAGAGCCGCCAGGCAAATCACCACGAGCGAGCGTGGGGCATATTCCGACTCGGGGTGCTGCTCGGCGAGGGTCTCCAGCGCCGCCCGCGCCCTGTCGTAATTCTTCAGTTTCCATTGGCTGGACCCCTCGAGATAGCCGGCCGGGATCGCGTAGCCGCTTTCGGGATATTTTTCGCGCACGGCCAGGAAGGACCGTGCTGCCGCCCCGTAATCCTCGCCCTTGAAATAGGCCATGCCGATCTCGAAGGCGGCATAATCCGCCTTTGCGGAATCCGGGAAGAGGATCAGGAATTTCTTGTATTCCGTGACTGCCCGGTAGTACTCGCCCTCCTCCATGAAGGCGTCGGCGATCTTTAGCTGGACATCCCCGGTAAAAAGGACGGCCCCGCCGTCGGCATGACGCGGGGAAACAAATGCGAGAACAAGGAGAAGCAAATAGGGTATCGGCAGCAGCCGGTGCAGTGATTTCATTTTTCGAAGAGCAGGTTGTTGGAAACAGGATCGTAGAGCTTCCCGTTGGGGAGCCGCGTGTAGCCGGGCCTCTCGAAGACGTTGCACCGGGTCTGTCGGTCCCCGATCATCATGACCCCCACGAAGGGGCCCTGTTCCTGTATGGCCTGGTAGCCGTAGTGGGAGCAGCTGGGCCGGAAGCCGCAACGATCGGGCCCGCCTGCGGGTGAAATGAAGATCTGGTAGAACCGGATCAACCCGTGCATAGCCACGCCGACGCTGGAGGTCTCCGGGCCATGGGCTTTTTCGGGGACACGAAACTCTTCCCGGGGGCCCTTCATCGTGAAGTCAGACCCGAACGTCGTGGCGGCAGGGCTCAGGAGGCTGATCGCGAACCACACAAGCACAACGATCGGTGTTGCCTGCCTGACGCCTTGACCGATTTGATCCGTTTTGGCCACTGCTCTGCGTCGAGGTTCCGTGGGCCAGAAGTTCCCGCGAGGGAAGAAAAAATCCCGGGGATTAGGGTGTCCATCTTTCATCCCCTGGATCATTCTCACTTCGGCTGCGCGGCCTTGTTCATAATGTCTTGTCTGAGCTTGTCGTATTCTTGCTTTGTGATCGAGCCGCTCTTATACGCTTTGTCGAGATCTTCCATCTGCTGTCCGATGGTCGGCTGGCTGATGATCTCTGTTTTCTTGATCTCCGTGGTATCAGGACCGCAGCACGCGGCCATGTTCAACGTAAAAACAACGGCCATGATCACGGTGAGGACTCTGATGATCCGCATGGAATCTCCTCCTTCAAGGGTTTGATGATACGAAAACTTAGTATGCTAACAGCATTAAACCGGCGTGCAGGCAATCGGGCAAAATGATTTCGATGGATCCTTCTTTGACAAGACCTTGCTTTCCGACGCTGGGGAGTATATGGAGGCTGTATTTGGTTGTCAAGGGATATATTGCTACAGACTATCCTTTTTATTCATCTCCTTGGGTAACATTTAATAAGAGTCAATTCTCTTGTAATTACTCGATATTCTTGATCCCGGCCATGATCTTCGCGTCTTCTTTGAACTGCTCGATTCTTTCCATCAGCGCCTGTTGAATGATGATTTTTTGCGCCTGGGGAGAGCCAGCGCCATGCGTCGATTCGATAGGTACGACCGATCCCTGGCCGGTCAGATACTCGATCAGGCGCAGCATGCGAATCCGGTTCTCCGTCGGAATCCCGTCCTTTCCCCGGAAATATTTATTCAGCATTTCCCCGATCTTTCCGAGTTTGAGGTCGGCGGCGGCCGGCGGGGTGCAGACAAGCCCCCCGGCAATGTCGGCGGCCATGTAAGTGCCCTGCCAGATCGCGTCGACGCCCTGGAGCTTTGCGATATTGATGTACAGCGGGTCGGGCATGAAGACGCCGGATGACGTTTTTTCTCCGGTGTAGATCGATGCAAGGGCGCAGCCGAAAGACATCTCGCTCTGGAAATAGAAATCGGTTAATTTCTCGCGAATGTGGCGGGCATTGCCGATGCCGTTATAATCCGCCGAGACGGCGGCGGCGCCGATGAGCAGGTCCCGGTGCCCGGCCTTACAGCTCGATGTGTTCAATCGCTGGAGGTTGGCAAAACGGCTGACCAGGCTTCCCGCATATGCGTACTCTCCGCACATGAAGACGCGCTCCCGGGGAACGAAAACGTCGTCAAAAATGACATGAGTCGAGCCATGCACGCCGTATCTGGCGTTACCGTAGTCCATTTCCTCCCCGACGAGGCGCCTCATGTTTGGTGCGGGCGCCTCCGCGACGTGCAGCACGCCCTGCGCGTCGCTCGGGACAGCAAAACTGACGGCATAGATTTCATCTTCGGCCCTGAGTGCCGTACAGGGAAGAACCATGATCTCGTTGGCGATGGCCGCTCCGGAAATACTGGCTTTCGCGCCCCTCACGACGATACCGTCCGGTCTTTTTTCAACCAGATGCAGGTAGAGATCGGGATCGGCCTGTTCATGGGGACCCCGGCTGCGGTCTCCCTTGACGTCCATCATGGCGCCCGAGACGGCCAGGTCCTTTTCCTGAACGTGCCGGATGAACGCGATCAGACGACGGTGGTAATCCGTTCCGATTTCCCGATCCATGTCATAGGTCGCTGCGAACAGAGAATTCAGCGCGCCGGTGCCGACGCAGCGGGCGCCGATGCAGGCCCCGTGTTTATGGACCAGGAAGCGTGAAAGCCTGAACCGGTTTCTCAAGTCTTCCTGAGTCTGATGGATGTGAAGAAAACGGTTGACCTTGCCGTCGATGAACGGGGAATAGGTCGTGAAGAATCCGTCATTCCTTTCATTCTCGGAGAGTTCATACAACAGCCCGATGGCTTCCATGGCCGGTCTGAAACAGGGATGCTCCCATAAATCAGTGACCTTTCTCCCATAGGCATACAGCTCAGTCTGGAGCCCTCTGATGCTGTCGATGTAGCTTTGCTTCGATCTCAACGCCATGACAAACTCCTTCTGGTTTATACTCGCAATTGCTGCTTTATGATAGACAACCGGAGTGGTTCTGTGGTCAGGGGCCGGCAGAACGCGGCGCAGGCGCGACGAACCGCAGCCAGCAGTAGCCAAGCGTCCCGGCGACCACCGATGCAACTAAAATCATCACCTTCGCCTCGTTTGCGACGCCGGCGATGCGAAATGCGAGGTTTGCCATGAAGAGCGACATGGTAAAACCGACGCCTGCGAGCATCCCGGTGCCCACTACATGCCGCCACGTCACACCCCGGGGGAGGTCAGCGAGACCGGCCCGCACAGCGATCCACGAGGCGAGCGCGATGCCGAGAGGTTTACCTGCCGCAAGGCCGAAAAAAACGCCCAGCCCCACCTCGTGTATGGTCATGTCGCCGCTGCCCACGAGTCGGATGTTGGCATTGGCGAGTGCAAACAGCGGAAGCACGAGAAAGATCGCTACCGGGTGAAGCACGAACTCAATGCGCTGCAGCGGGGCGGTTGAATGGAGCGCCGCATCGCGAATCTCGAGTGCCTTGATCTGTTGCCGGTCGTCTTGAAGGGTATGCGCGCCGGGCACATCCATTTGATCGATTTCTTCCATCTTGATACGGCAGATGTCGGTGAACGCTGTCGGTGTCAGCCTGGCTTTTGCCGGGATGGCAAAGGCTGCGATTACGCCCGCGCTGGTTGCGTGGACCCCGGAATTCAGCACGCAGAACCACAGAACGCTTGCGATGCCCAGATACCAGAGGGGCTCGTCGACGCCCGACCGGTTCATGAGTACGAGAAACGCAAGCGGAACCAGGGCTGCAAGCAGCCAATGAGCGTGGATGTGCGCGGTATAGATGAGCGCGATGACGAGAACCGCGCCGATATCGTCAACGATGGCAAGCGCCGCCAGAAACCCCTTCAGCCCGCGCGGCGCACGCGAACCGAGCAGCACGAGTACGCCCAGGGCGAATGCGATGTCCGTTGCCATCGGCACCCCCCAGCCGTCGACGGCCGGTCCACCCCAGTTGAATGCGAGGTAAACGGCGGCCGGCATGATCATGCCGCCGAGCGCCGCGAACACAGGCAGGGCCGCGCCGCGCAAAGTGGAAAGTTCGCCCACGATGAACTCGCGCTTGATCTCGAGGCCCACGACAAAGAAGAACAACGCCATGAGCGCGTCGTCCACCCAGTGCTTGATCGACTGGTCAAACTGGAAAATACCCGCGAAGACGCCGACGTGGGCTTTCCAGAACTTTTCGTAGGCGGGGTCGAACGCCGAATTTGCGATGCCGAGTGCGGCGATCGTAGCCGCAAGCAGCACAATCGCTCCCGACGTCTCCCGGTGCATAAACGCCGAGAAATTCGCGGTGACGCGGCCGATGATGCTATCCCTGCGCGCCGCATTCCCGGGCTCAGTACTCACGGAATCACCCTTTCAAGCGCATGAATGATCTCATCGAGCAGTCGGCCTCCCCGCTTTTTTCTCATTTTTTTATCTTTGCAGCGTCACTCACACCTATTGTCTTTGCGGACTCGCCCACGCCGATAAAGGGCACGGCCCCCGCGCCGGTGACCTGCGGCAGAATGCCATTCCACTTTTCGATGGCCCGCAGGTTGGCTTCGACCTTCCGCAACTCGATCAGATCGAGCGAGATATTTGCCCGCTGCAGCCGCAGGGATTCCGCCTCGGCCCTGGCTGCGGTAATCTTCTGCTCCGCCTCGATCTTGATTCTATCCAAGTCCCGCCTGGCCTTCAGGGCGAGCTGCTCGGCCGTCTGTTTCGATTCGATGGCCTCCGTGAATATCTTGGAAAAACTGAAGATCACAATGGAAAAGGCGTCCACGGCGACATTGTATTCCGCCAGCCTTTCCGCCAGTGACGTCCGCATGGCTTCGCTTACCGCCGGCCGTTTCGTGATGAGCTCTTCCGCCGTATATTTTGCGGTTACGGCCTTGACGACTTCCAGGATGGCCGGGTCGATAATGCGTTCCTTGAAATGGACGCCGATCCTCTGGTACACAATATTGGCCTTGTCGGGAACGATGTGGAAGTTCAGGGCCACCCGGGAGGTGACATCCTGCAGGTCCGACGAGGCCGCGGCGGCGTCGGTTTCAACCTTCTGAACCTTCACATCCACCAGGACAATCTCTTGCATGATCGGGATCCGCAGATGGATCCCCTCCTGGAGGACCTTTTCCTGAACGGCGCCGAAGTTCATAACGACGCCCCTCTGGCCGGCCCCGACCTGGACCCAGGGCCTGGAAAAGGAAAGGAGAAAAAAAAGGGCCACGATAACCGCGACGATCCGCATAGGCCCCTTCTTCAGGAGCAGCGACATGGCGTCTCTTGCTTGGTAAGGTCCTTGTTGATTCATTTGTAACCTCCATGGTTTTTATTATTTTAATCTGTTCTGGTAGTTCCTCTAAGATTGCGACGATCAGAGAGAGTCCGATAATCTTTGGATAAACCGCAGCTTGCTGCGAGGAGCCCTGCAGAACTGTCTATCATACCTGACCGGAAAAAGAAACCGATTCTGCAAACCGAGCCGCCAGTCGCCATGACCGATGTCGCGGTTTTTTCCAACTCGGAATTGACGTTCAGTTGTTGCTCGAAATAACGATTTGATGTAATATTAGTGATCATACGCGTCGGACATCGGTTTCCCAGCCAGTGTAAGCCCTAATCGGAAGAAGACATGACCTGAAGAAGGAGGGAGGAGAAAATGAGCTTCAAGTTAATACTGATCCTGATCATATCCGGCCTTGCCGTGATATTTATCACCCAGAATGTCGCCGCCGTGGATGTGACTTTCCTTTTCTGGAGTATCTCCCTGTCGCGAGCGCTGCTGATATTTTTTGTACTGATGATCGGGTTTGTCTTAGGCTGGTTTCTGCATAGTTATCTTACCTATAGACGATCGAAGGATGAGCCAATTGATGCTGCCTGACCCCCGGTTAAGGATGGATTGGCGGCTGTTCCTTTTTTGGCCACAGCATGGAGGCAACAATGGATAGGGCAACCGTTGCGGCGATAATGCCCAAGGATACAATGATCGGTATCTTATAGATGTTCGAAAGAAGCATTTTGATTCCGACAAAAGAAAGTACGATTGCCAGACCGTAGTGCAGATAATGGAAAAGGCGCATGATGCCGGAAATGGCGAAAAACAGGGAGCGAAGCCCGAGGATCGCAAAAACGTTTGACGTATAAACAATGAACGGATCGGCGCTGATGGCAAGAACTGCCGGGATGGAATCGACGGCAAAAATGACATCCGTTGTTTCCAGCAGCAGAACAACGGCAAACATCGGCGTGGCAACCCAGCGCCCCTCTTTTTTCAGAAAAAACTTGCCACCGTTAAAACCGCTGTCAACCGGCATGATTCTGCGCAGGAGTTTAAGCACAGGGTTTTTTTCCGGGTGAATTTCCTTGTCTTTTTCAAAGACTATCTTAATTGCCGTAATAATCAGGAAAACGCCGAAAACATAGATGACCCAGTGGAATTTTGCGATCAGGGCCACGCCGGCGATGATGAAGACAGCACGCAATACCAACGCCCCCAGAATCCCCCAGAACAGGGCCTTGTGTTCATACTGGGTGGGGATGCCGAAATAGTTGAAGATCAGAAGAAATACGAAAAGGTTGTCGATGCTCAGTGATTCTTCGATCAGATAAGCCGCCAGAAATTCCAGCGCTTTCTCCTGCCCCCTGAAATAGTAGATGCCAAGACAGAAACACATGGCAAGGGATACCCAGAAAAGGGTCCACCACAGGGCTTCCTTGACCTTGATCACGTGTGCTCTTCGGTTGAAGACACCCAAATCCAGGGCTAGCATCGCCAGAATGAAGAGGACGAAAATGATCCACCAAACGGTCATATTGCTTTCCATATGCAATCCCCTCTAAAAAAACCCGTCAGTAATAAAAAAGACCCTTACCCTCGGCGTAACACACCCCGGATAAAGGTCTTGCCTGCGATGATGATCGTCCCCTGCCCGGGCCAGACGGCCGTGCTGACGAGCACGGGGTCAGCCTTTTCTCCGGCTGATAGCTACTCCCCTTTATTGGAGACGGTCTATAAACAGGCGGCGGGTTATTGTCAAGGGGTATTTATGACGCCCGGCCAGTTCCACGGGATGCATGTAGGATATTGGCAAGGGGCAGAATTGAATTGATTGAAGGTCTGAGTGCGGCGGCTGATTGTCTACCCCTTTCTCACTGAAACGAAAATTTTGTAGAACATCGTGACCAGCAGCAGTCCAAGAGCCCAGATCCCAACCGTTATGGCCACTTCCGGTCCCGTGGGGGTGTAATCGGGAATTGCCTCCAGGGGGGAAGGGACGAATCCCGTTACCACCAGACCGAGGCCCTTCTCAATCCAGAGCGACAGGAACACGAAGCAGCAGGCCACGGCCAGCAAGGGTTCCCTCTTCCGCGTTTGGGGGATAATCAGCAAAACAAAGGCGGCCACGGCGGTCAATGCCGATACGCCCATCCAGTGCGCGATCGTGTTGTGGCCGTCCAGACCCGCGAAAAGATACTTCAGATGCTGCATGTGCCCGGGGATCTGGCTGTAGAAGGCGGTAAAGAGCTCCACCAGGACGAAAAAGACACTCGTCGCCAGCGCGTAGGCCACGATCTTGGCCAGGGTCTGGATCGCCTTTTCTCCGGCGTCAAAACGGGTGAACCGCTTCAGGATCAGACAGAACAGGATCAGCAGGGCCGGGCCGGAGGCGAAGGCGGAGGCGAGAAACCGGGGCGCCATGATCGCCGTGAGCCAGAAGCCCCTCCCCGGGAGTCCAGCGTAGATGAAGGCCGTGACGGTATGGATGCTGATCGCCCAGGGGATGGAGAGGATGATCAGGGGCTTCACCCAGGCCGGCGGCGGTACGCCTTTCTTCTCGCAGCCGAGAACCGTCCAGCCGGTGACGAGGTTGATCAGCAGATAGCCGCTGAGGACGATCATGTCCCAGAAGAGGACAGAGGTCGGCGAGGGATAGAGCAGGATATTCATGACCCGG
>Ga0209254_10007369_pt1 | contig 10162 bp, 10 predicted proteins | sample FrelakmetDIP11DI_FD_187148 | JGI IMG/M metagenome (GOLD analysis project Ga0209254, IMG submission 187148) | Freshwater lake sediment microbial communities from the University of Notre Dame, USA, for methane emissions studies - DIP11 DI (SPAdes)... | ecosystem: Environmental > Aquatic >...
CCGGCACCGCCAGCCAGATCACCGCCGACGCGGCGACGGTGACCGCAGCCAGGCCCAGCATGACGTCGCGCCACCCTGCCACGCCCATCGCCGCTTCCAGAGGCTGCGCGGCAACCACCGCGCCAAGGCCGCCAGCCGACATGATCCAGCCGATCAGCGCCGCCTGACGGTCGGGCGGAAACGACTGGTTGAACGCCTTGAACGCCGCCATCAGGCAAGCCGAGACGCCGAGCCCGATCAGCGCCCGGCCCCAGGCCAGCCCGGCGAGGTCGCCGGCCAGCGCAAAGACGACGGCGCCCGCGGCGGCAAACAACAGCAGGATCGATTCGACGCGCCGCGGGCCGAAGCGGTCGAGCAGGATGCCGAGCGGGATCTGCGCGGCGGCGAAGGTGATGAAGTAGGTGCTGGTGAGAAGCCCGAGCGCGTGGTCGGGCAGCGACAGGTCCTTCGCCAGCACCGGCCCGATGACCGCGTTGGAGGTGCGGAACAGGTACGACAGCAGGTAGCCGGCCGCGAACGGCAGGAACAGTCGCAGCCACAGTGCGCGCGGCGCAAGGGGGGTCAAGGCGACTCCACGACGAATGTGGAGGAATGTAGCGGGTTCGACTCGTCGCCACCCTCTCCCCGGCCCCTCCGCCGCAAGGCGAGAGGACAGAAGCGCAGCGTTAGCGCCAGCGTTCGCGCATTCGCGAGGCGATGTCGACTGCGTTGCCAACTGACCGCACCGCGGAAGGCGCGTCGCCTGCTGCCGCGGGCGGCCACGGCCGAGATTCGAACAGCGAGGCGAGCTTCGGCGCAATGAACCGCGTGCGCGATCCGTAGACGTGGCGATCGCCCCCGGCGGCCTGCTGATGGACGTAGAAGCGTTGCGGCACCATCACGTGCAGGTGATCCTTGGCGCGCGTCATCGCGACGTAGAGCAGCCGCCGTTCCTCCTCGATCTCCGCCGGCGTTCCGGTGGCCATGTCTGAGGGAATGCAGCCATCGACGGCATTGAGGACGTACACGGCGCCCCACTCCTGCCCCTTGGCCGAGTGAATCGTCGACAGTGTCAGGTAGTCCTCGTCGAGCAGCGGCACGCCCGCCTCGTCGCTGGTGGCATCGGGTGGATCGAGCGTCAGTTCGGTCAGAAACCGTTCGCGCGACGGATAGGTGCCGGCAATCGCCTCGAGCGCCGCGAGGTCGGCGATGCGCGCTTCGGCGTTGTCGTGGATGCGAGTCATCTGCGGTTCGTACCAGCGGCGCGCCTGCGCCAGGTCCGCCGGCCAGGGGGGGTGGCGATCGCGCAGCGCTCGGAACAGTCCGCCCAGCCCGCGCCAATCGGCCGCGCACGCGGCGGGTGCGGGAAAGGCGAGCAACGCCTCGACCGCGTCGGCCGCCGTCGCCATCGCGTCGAGCGCGCGGGCCGCGGTCCTCGGCCCCACGCCCGGCAACAGCAGCAGCACGCGAAAGCCGGCGACGCGGTCGCGCGGGTTTTCCGCCCAGCGCAGGCAGGCCAGCAGGTCCTTGACGTGCGCCGCCTCGAGGAACTTCAACCCGCCGAACTTCACGAACGGGACGTTGCGCCGTCCGAGTTCGAGTTCGAGCTGCAGGCTGTGGTGCGAGGCGCGGAACAGCACCGCCTGCGCGCGGAGCCGCAAGCCCTCCTCGCGCCGCGCCAGCACCTCGTCGACCACGTAGCGCGCCTGCGCCGACTCGTCGGCCACCGATACCAGCAGCGGCCGCACCGACGAGACGCGGTCGGAAAACAGGTTCTTGGTGAAGCGCTCCGCTGCCTGCCCGATCACCGCGTTGGACGCCTCGAGGATCGGTTGCGTGGAGCGATAGTTCTGCTCGAGCGTGATGACGGTCGCCGGCGGATCGAAGTGGCGCGGGAAGTCGAGGATGTTGCGAACGGTGGCGCCACGAAATGAGTAGATTGCCTGCGCGTCGTCGCCGACCACCGTGAGGCCGCGCCCTTCCGGCGTCAACGCCAGCAGCACCGAGGCCTGCAGCCGGTTGGTGTCCTGGTACTCGTCGACCAGCACGTGGCGAAAGCGCGCGCCGTTCTCGGCAGCCAGGGTCGGCTCGGCCATCATCGCCGCCCAGTAGGCGAGCAGGTCGTCGTAGTCGAGCACGCTGTGCCTTTGCTTGGCCTCGACGTAGGCCGCGAACAGCCTTCGCAGTTCCGCCTGCCAGCCGGCACACCACGGAAAGCTGTCTGACAGCACCGCACCCAGCGGCTGCTCGGTGTTGATGCTCTTCGAGTAGATCGCCAGGCAGGTGCCCTTGAGCGGGAAGCGCTTCTCGGTACCCGACAGCGCGAGTTCGTGCCGCACGAGGTTCATCAGGTCGGCGGAGTCCTCGCGGTCGTGGATCGTGAAGTCGGGGGCCAGCCCGATGCGCGGCGCATACTCGCGCAGCAGGCGCGCGCCGATCGAGTGAAAGGTACCGGCCCACAGCAACGACGGTGCGGCCTGCATCGCCCGCGTGCGTGCCATGCCACCGACGATGCGTTCGACCCGGCGCGTCATCTCCAGCGCCGCGCGGCGCGAAAACGTCAGCAGCAGCATCTCGCGCGGGTCCGCCCCGTTCGCGATCAGCGCGGCGACGCGGTGCGCCAGCGTGCTCGTCTTGCCCGAACCGGCGCCGGCGATCACCAGCAGCGGGCCCGGCCGCTCCTCCCTAACACCGTGCTCGGCGGCCGCGCGCTGCTGCGCGTTGAGCTTGTCGAGGAAGCCCAAGTCGTCCACCGGCTCGAACCGCTCGATGGCGGCGTTCATCGGCGGGCCGCCGTCAGCGTCCGCGTTTCAGGTGCCATAGGTCTTGAGGTTCGGCGTCAGCGCCGCCAGGCCCGCCGGTTGCCCGGCGTGGAAGGTCGCAGGGTCGAAGTAGACCGTGCGACAGGCGCGGCAGCAGAACAGATCGGTCTGCCGCAGCATGCCGCTGGGCATGCGCACGACGACCTGCTCGAAGTCGGTCGAGCCGCAGGAGCGGCAGGTGAACGTCCCAGCCATACTGGATGAATATACAGCACAACAAACCGACCGGGCGCGGCGCGGGCAGCCACGAGCGCGCGCGGCGGGCACGGCGGCCGGCTCAGGCAGCCGCGCACTCGTCCAGCGTCGGGTAGTCGGTGTAGCCCCTGGCGCCGCCGGCGTACAGCGTCTTCCTGTCGAACGCCGCCAGCGGCGCGTCCTCGCGCAGGCGGCGGACGAGGTCGGGGTTGGAGATGAAGGGCCGGCCGAAGGAGACGAGGTCGGCAGCACCGGTGGCGACGATGTCCATTGCCATCTGCCGCTGGTAGCCGTTGTTGACCATCCACGGGCCATTGAACTGGCGACGCAGCGCCGCGAAGTCGAACGGCGCGAAGTCGCGCGCACCGCCGGTGGCGCCCTCGACCACCTCGACGAAGGCGAGCGTCAGCGGCGCCAGCTCGCTCACCGCGTATTCGTAAAGCGCCTGCGGGTTGCTGTCCGGCCCGGCGTCGTTGGCGGGCGTCACCGGCGACAGGCGCAATCCGGTGCGGCCGCCGCCGATTTCTCCCGCGACTGCCTGCATCACCTCGATCAGCAGGCGGGCGCGGTTCTCGATCGGGCCGCCGTACTTGTCGGCCCGGTCGTTGATGCTGTCGCGCAGGAACTGCTCGATCAGGTAGCCGTTGGCGCCGTGCACCTCGACGCCGTCGAAGCCGGCGTCCATCGCGCAACGTGCCGCGTGGCGGTAGCTGGCGACGATGGCCGGGATCTCGTCGGTGCGCAGGGCGCGCGGCGCGGACACCGGCACCCACCCTTCGGCGGTGAGCGTCCTGGTCTCTGCTCCCCGTGCGGTCGACGACACCGGCGCCTGTCCGTTCGGCTGCAGGGAGTTGTGCGATATCCGCCCGACGTGCCACAGCTGCGCCACCATCCGCCCGCCCTCGGCGTGCACGGCGTCGGTGACGCGCCGCCACCCGGCCACCTGCTCGGCGCTGTGGATGCCCGGCGTGTCGAGGTAACCCTGCCCTTCCGGACAGACCTGCGTTGCCTCCGAGATGATCAGCCCGGCGCTCGCGCGCTGCCGGTAGTACTCGACCGCCAGTGCTGAAGGCACCTGTCCGGGCGCCGCCCGGTTGCGCGTGAGCGGCGCCATCACGGCGCGGTTGGCGAGCTCGATGTCGCCGACGCGGATGGGATCGAAGAGCGAGGGCATGCAGACGTCTACCGGATGTGCCGGGCGAAGAAGTCCATCGTGCGTTTCCAGGCCAGTTCGGCGGCCTGCGGGTCGTACTTGAGGAACGGCAGGTTCTTCGAGTCAGCGGTCTCGTTGGCGAAGGCGTGCTTGCAGTCGTAGCGGAAGAACTCGAAGCTCACGCCCGCGGCGCGCAGCTTGCCTTCGAGCGTGTCGACGCCGGCGATCGCGAATGCCCCATCGTCGGTCGCCCAATGGCCCATCAGCGGCGCCTTGATCTTGGTCGCATCGACGAATTCGAGCGGCGGATAGCCGTACCAGATGACTGCAGCATCGGTCTCGGGAACGTTGACTGCCGACAGCAGCGTCAGTGCGCCGCCCATGCAGAAGCCGGTGACGCCGACCTTGCCGCTGCCCGAGCCCTTCAGGTACTGCACCGCGCCGCGCACGTCCTGGCCGGCGGCGTCGCCGAAGTTCAGGTCCTTCATCAGGTGCTCGGCCTCGTGCGCCTCGAGGGCGACCCGGCCCCGATACAGGTCCGGCACCAGCGCCCGGTAGCCGGCCGCGGCCAGCTTGTTGGCCACGCCGCGGATCTGGTCGTTCAGGCCCCACCATTCCTGGATCACCACGATGCCCGGCGCGCCGGCCACGCCGGCAGGTTCGGCAAGGTATCCGTTGACGCTCTGGCCGTCGGGCCGCTGGTAGGTGATCGTCTTGCTCATGGGCTCCTCCGAGATTGTCCTGATGGTCGCGGCACTGTGCACGCCGATCCGAATCGTATCCGCGCCCGCCGTCTTCCGCCGCCACGGCGCAAGGCGAATTCCCGCCTCCCCGGCAATTCAGCCCGCTCCGAAGCGCAGCGGTTTCGCCGGCAGCTGTCCGGCCGAGGTGTCGATGCGCTCGAACTCGGCAATCACCTGCGCACCGAGCAGCAGCAGCGTCGACGCAAGCTCGAGGCTCAGCAGCACGATGATGGCGGTGGTCAGCGATCCATATACGGCACCGATCTGCGACAGCGTGGCGAAGTACCACACCAGCGCGTGCCGGGTCAGTTCCCAGAGCACGCTCGCCGTGACTGCGCCGACCAGCGCGTGCGACAGGCGCAGCCGCCCGACCGGCATCACCATGTAGATCGAGGTAATGACGAAGATCTCGCCCGCCACGCCGAGCAGGTACAGGGCCACGCCCGAGGCGCCGTCGAGTGACCAGGTGCGGCCGAGAAACTCGACCTGCTCCTGGCCCATCGCCTGCAGGGTGCCGGCAACGAGGGTCGCCAGCAGCAGGCCGAGGCCCAGCGACAGGATGTAGCAGTACGGGATCACGGCCGAGACCAGGAAGTGGCGCCGGCGGATGGCGACGCGGTGATGAAAGATCACCGACATCGCGTTCTCCAGCACGGTGAAGGCCAGCGAGCTGAAGAACAGCATCGTCGCCAGCAGCACCCAGCTGACCACCTCGCGATGCTCGAGGAAGTTGCCGAGTTCATTGACGATGACCGTCGACTGGCCGGGAACGAGCCACTCGAGGTAGCGGCCGAGCGTGCGCAGCAGCTCTGCCGGCTCGATCCAGTGCGACAGCGCGATGGCCGTCAGGATCAGCAGCGGCACGATCGACAGCAGCGCGTAGTAGGCCACGGCACCGGCCAGCAGCAGCCCCTGGTTGGCGCGAAAAGCCTGCAGCGTCCGCAGCGCGAATGCGCCCGGGTGCTTGGCGATGTAGGCAGCGCGGGTTCCCAGCATGCGGATCAACGGACCTCAGACCGTGCCTAAGTGGCCGCCGCGCCAGCTGCAACTCAGACCGTACCGGCTGCGACCGAATCTGCAGTCAGCCTAGCAAGCGGGCCGCGACGACAAGGTCGATCCGCTCAAATGCCGTGCACGCAGTTTGCGGGCCGCTGCCCCGGCCGCTACGCTCGCCAAGGCGGGTGGCCCTCGCGGTGGCCCGGCTCGAACTCACCTGGCTCGTGTCCCTGGCACGCACTGATGACGACGCGACATCTGGATCTCGGCTGCGGCGCGACGCCGCGCAACCCGTATCGCCAGACCGAGGTCCACTCGATCGACCTGGTGCGGCCGGAAGGTGTGGACCCCGCCTTGTTCCGCATCGCCAATCTGGCCTGCCAGCCGATTCCGTACACGGACGACAGCTTTGAATCGGTATCGGCCTACGACTTCCTGGAGCACGTGCCGCGCGTGCTTCCGAGCGCCGATGGAGCAGGCACGGTGTTCCCGTTCGTCCGCCTGATGAGCGAGGTCTGGCGGGTGCTCGTGCCGGGCGGACTGTTCTACGCCCTGACGCCGGCGGTTCCCGGCATGGCCGCCTTCACCGATCCGACGCACGTCAACTACATCAGCGACGAGACCCATTCCTATTTCTGCGGCCCATCGCCGCCTGCTCGCATGTACGGCTTCACCGGTCGTTTCGAGGTGCGGCGGGCGGAGCGGGCGATGCTCCCCGAGGACCTGGCTCCCGGAACGCGGCTGTCGTGGACTCGTGCGATCAAGCGATCGATCCGGCGCTCGCGCGGGCGGCTGTCGCACGTCGTCTGGGAACTCGAGGCGGTGAAGCCGCCGTGGGCCTGAACCCGTCGGGCGAGCACGGCCAGCCGATGTCGAAGACCTTCAGGCGATTCCGCGACGCCTTCCGCCGGGTGCGCAAGGCGGTCAAGGCGCATCTGCCCTACGTGCGCCGGCGCGAATACCGCATCCTCGGCGCACGGCACGACGCCCTGATCGCCGCCTTCACCACCGAGGCCCGGCTGGCGACCGAAGCCGAGGCGGTCCTGCTCAAGACGCCGGAGACTTCGCTTGCCGGCGAGATCTGCCTGTTCGCCACGTTCGCATCGATGGCCGAGCTGAAGCCGCACGTGCGTGCGCACCTGGAGTCGCTCGCCGGCGCGGGTTTCGCGGTCGTTCTGGTCGCCAACACCGATCTCGATCGCCGCAGCCTGAGGATCGATCCGGCCCTGCTCGATCGCCTGGCCGGCTGCATCGTGCGCGAGAACGTCGGCTTCGACTTCGCTGCGTGGGGGCACGCGTACAGCCTCGGCCAAGGCTTTCCGCAATGCTCGCGCCTGCTTCTGGTCAACGACAGCGTGATCGGGCCGCTCAGCGAGAGTTCGTTCACTGCGCTGATCGAGCGTCTTCGGAAAACCGATGCCGACATGATTGGCCTGACGGAAAACAGGATGCCGCACCGGCACCTGCAGAGTTACTTCCTGTCCTTCGGCCGGCGCGTGCTCGATTCAGATGCCTTTCGCCGCGCCTTCTTCGGCATGCGGTCGCTGCCGACCAAGGAGCTGGTGATCGACGCCTACGAGACCTCGCTGACGCGGCAACTCGAACGCGCGGGACTGAGCGCCGCGGCGCTGTTCCCGCCGCTGTACGACGAGCCGAGAAGCGGTGACGACACGATGACACGCTGGCGCGAACTCATCGACGCCGGCTTTCCCTTCGTCAAGGCAAGCCTGCTGCGCAACCCGCGCCTCGCCGAAGCCGTGCGCGCCGTGGTTCCGGCGCACCTGCTGCCGCCCGCCTAGGGCGCGGCCCGTTCCGGGCGCGCGGCCCGTCGCTTCGGCCTACTTGCCGGCGACGATCACGCCGCAGGCCAGCCTCGGACCCGCATTGCCGGCCGGCTGGCTCGCATAGTCGTCCGGATCGCGGTGGATCACCACGCTGCGGCCGATCACGCTGGCCGCGCCGCTGCCGACCGACAGGAGGTCGGTTTCCCACATCACGCGCGCCGCGCCGGAAGCGTCCGCCCGCAGGTTGGGCATGTCGCCGGAATGGCGCTCGGCCTTGCCGTAGTGGCCGTGCGGCTTGCCGGCCGGGTTGAAGTGGCCGCCGGCGCTCATCGCATCGGGAGCGGAGCAGTCGCCCTTTTCATGCACGTGGAAGCCGTGCTCGGCGTTGGGCTTCAATCCGGTCATGGCGGCGGTGACGATCACCTTGCTTCCCGACTGCTCGAAACGCACGGTGCCTGAAACAGTGTTGCCCGCGGTCGGTTTCATCGCGGCAACCGCGGTTGCACCCCCGCTCGCAGTGGGCGTCTGGGCGCAGCCGGCGAGCAGCACAACTGCCGCTGCGGCCATTGGGAAAGCAGCTCGAAGGATCATCGGCACATCTCCTCACAGGTTGGCACTGCCATCAACCCGGATGCGCGGCAGCGTGGAAACAGGATAGCGGACCGATCGCCGGCGATCCTCCGGCACATCGCCGATCGGCCGTGCCAACGACCGAGCGAGCAGCATGCGGCGCTCAACCGGCGGGCCTGGACGCCTCGCGAGCCCGTCGAAGCGCAAATGGTGTCAAACCGTAACCGGGCACCAACGAGCGGCATGATCGCCTTGCGCGCCGTGCAAGAATCTGCTTCGCGCCCCTTGAGCAACCAATCGCCGGCTCAACGGCGGGGCTACGCCACAACAATTCCACCTCGGAGAACTTCATGCGTGTGACTGCCATCCTCACCTGCTTTCTGCTCACCGCGGGCGTGCCGCTGGCAAACGCAGCGACTAATGCTGCAACGGCCACTGACGGCACCGCCGCCAAGGAGCGGGCCGCCAGCATGAGTCCTGAACAGAAGGCGACGGCGCAGAAGAAGGCCGCCAACATGAGCCCTGAACAGAAGGCGGCAGCACAGAAGAAGGCAAAGAGCAATTGGCATTCCATGACTCCCGAGCAGGAAGCCGAGGCCAGGAAGCGCCGGGAAGCGAAGATGCAGGAGTCCGCTGCGAGGACCGGCGAGAAAAAGGCCCCGGCGAATTCCCCCGCGGACCTGCCCCCGCCCAGTGCCGGTCCGCGCTAGTCGCCGTCTGACGTCTGCTCCGGACGCCAGGGCTGTCGCAGTTTTTCAGGGTCGGCGACCGGTTGCCCCCGTGTGCTGAGTTGGCCTCGAGCAAGCGGTCTGGGTGTTCCCGCGCTCGCGTCGGCCGGGGAACGACTCACCCGGACCGGTTCATATGCGGCATTGATTGGCCGCGATAGGGCACGTCGAGAAACTCGCACAGCCTCTGCATCGCGTCAGCGTGGCTGACATTGAGTACCAGCAGGTCGTTGGGCCGGTGACGGAAATACTCAGTCACCCTGCGGTTGTGCTCCAGATAGCTGGCGATGTAGACGTCCTTGTCGTACAGACGGCGCTCATCGTCGCCGTATTGGTTCACAAAGCCTTCCCATAGGTACCCCTTGTATCGGTACCCGAACTCACGCAGGTCGTCGGCAGTCGGAATCCGGCCCTTGTTGACGATCTCGGTGTGGAACCTCACCAGCGAATCGAACCACTGCTCAGGACTGTCGCGCAACGTGAGAATGAACTTGCTTCCGGGGAAACTCGCGTCGACGGCCTGGAACGTGTGAGGGTCGTTCGAGAACGGGACATCCTGGAATGCATCGGCTGTCCTGCAGAGGGCGATGATCCGCGTGAAGTCCCGTTTGGCGCAGTCGCCCCGGATCATTTCGCCGCGCGCCTGCAGCCCCATCCTGAATCCCAGCGAATCAAGCGCCGCCTCGATCGAGGTGGTGCCGGTCTTGTTGCGGCCGACGCAGACGACTTTGCGACCCCCCGGCCTGCCGACCATCGCGTCGCGCAGTTGACCAAAGTACGGATCTGCCAACCCCGCCGCCTCTGCCTGCTCGATGGCCGCCATCGCCTCCTCCCAGAGGCCCATGACGTAGCGGCAATTGGCCAGGCTTCGCCAGCATTCGACGCTGTGCGGGGCGCTGTGCACCGCACGCTCTAGGTACGGCAGGGCTTCCTGCGCCCTTCCGGACTGGGCAATCAATACGCCTAGGTTATGGTTGGCTGCCGGGTGCTCGGGACGGTCCGCCAGAGCGAGCAGGTACTGCTGGGCGGCCTCCTGCAGGCGACCCGCCTGGTGCAACGAAATTGCGGATTCAAGCGCGTCAGCGGCGGTCATCGGTTGCCCGGAACAAGCGTCGAGCCTGGCCGATTCTCGCGCAGAATCCCGCGCATGCCGGCCCGAAACGGGCCGCCGCCCTTCGTACGTCTCGGCGGG
>Ga0209254_10007370_pt1 | contig 10162 bp, 7 predicted proteins | sample FrelakmetDIP11DI_FD_187148 | JGI IMG/M metagenome (GOLD analysis project Ga0209254, IMG submission 187148) | Freshwater lake sediment microbial communities from the University of Notre Dame, USA, for methane emissions studies - DIP11 DI (SPAdes)... | ecosystem: Environmental > Aquatic >...
CACAATACTCAGGGGGTATCTAACGTCCGGTTGATCGCTGAAGCTGCCGAGGCAGCCCTACCACGCATCGAAGGACCACTCAGCGAAGGGTTGGTGGTGCTTGATCCACCTCGGGCTGGCGCCGGGGCGCAGGTGATCGCCGAGATAATCCGGCTCGAACCGCAGCGCATTGCCTACGTTGCACTTGATCCTGCCACACTGGCCCGCGACGCCCGTCAACTGGTTGAGTCCGGCTACCGTTTGGCAGAAGTGCAACCGGTCGACCTCTTTCCGCAAACGTACCACGTCGAGTCGGTGGCCCTATTCGTGCGATAGGCTTTCAGTGATCAGCTAGCAGCGTGGGAGCTGATTGCTGGCCGTCGATAGCTTTGACGTTTGCCCATTCCGATGGTATAATGAGCCTGTGAGCGGGGCGATTAAGCGGACAATCCATGTCGGGTTGAACGCCCAACTTTTGTCTTTGAGCAGCGATTACCGCAGCGCAGGAATCACCTGGTACATCTATAACCTACTTGCCCATTTGCCAGAGATAGACCCAGGGATCCACTACACGGCCTTTTTGAGCGAAAAGCGCTATGGGGGATCGCCACAGCTCGAGCTGGACCTGTCGCGCCTGCCGACGCGCCGGCCGGCGGTGCGCATTGTTTGGGAACAACTGATCCAGCCGTTAGCCGTGCGCCGGGCTGGGCTCGACTTGCTCCATGGTATGGCCTTCATAGGGCCGCTGGGCGGTGGGTGCCCATCCGTCGTTACGATCCATGACCTGAGCTTTCTGTTCTATCCGCAGAGTTTCCGGCCGCTGAACCGGCTCTATCTGAAGCTCTTTGCCCGGCAGTCGGCGCGGCGGGCGCGGCGGGTGATCGCCGTATCGGAAAGCACCAAGCGCGACGCCGTGAGGCAATACGGCATTGCAATGGAACAGGTGGACGTGGTTCACAACGGGGTGGACCCGGCGTTCCGTCCCATGCCGGCCGACCAGGTGTCTGCGTTTCGGGTAGACCGCGGTTTGCCGGAGCAGTTTATTCTTTTTGTCGGCACGTTAGAGCCGCGCAAGAATATAGCCAGGTTGATACAAGCCTATGCCCAGTTGCCAGGCGCTCGCCCGCCGTTGATCTTTGTTGGGGGTAAGGGTTGGTTTTACGACGAGATATTCGCGCTCGTTGAGCGACTGAACTTGGGAGCTCAAGTGCATTTCGCAGGGTACGTTCCTACCGATGATCTGCCTTGGTGGTACAACGCAGCCCATCTGTTCGTTTACCCGTCCCTGTATGAAGGGTTTGGGCTGCCGCCGCTGGAGGCAATGGCTTGTGGTACGCCGGTCGTCACTTCCACCGCCTCTTCATTGCCCGAGGTCGTGGGCCAAGCTGGCCTGTTGGTTGACCCAACCGATACCGAGGGGTTGGCTGCGGCCATGGAGAGGTGTCTGACCGATGCGGACCTGCGGGCGCGGATGAAGGCGATGGGACTGGCGCGGGCGGCAAGTTTCTCCTGGCGAGAAACCGCTCGGCGCACCGTAGATAGCTACCGGCGGGCAGTGCTGCCTCCCGGAGAGGGGGGTGCGGGCAGTGTTTGAGCAATACAGGCGGCTCCTGTCCATTGCTACTGCCGTGACCGATGTCGTGCTGATCAACCTGGCCCTGGCCCTGGCTTATTGGCTGCGCTACGACTTGCAGTGGTTTGCCACGGTTGATGTGGCCTACATGGTCTCCTATCAGGCCTTCATCCCCATTTCGATAGGCTTGACGGTGTTATTCCTCATCATCTACAAACTGAACGGCGTCTACGATCAGCCCCGTGGCGCCACCTGGTTCAGCGAGGTCTATCGGATCGTTGCCGGAACCGCCATCGGCATCATCTTGGCAGTGTTCGTTATTGTCATCTTCTTCCGCCCATTCCTCTATTCCCGGCTGGTTTTTTTCTATGCCGGTGTGCTGATTCCTGTCCTGCTCATGATGAGCCGCTTGGTAAAACGGGCCGTGCGCAACCGGTTGCGGAGAAAAGGGCTGGGCGTCGACCGTGTCTTGGTTGTCGGCGGCGGTGAAGTGGGCCGGGCCGTCATGCGCAACACGGTTGCCGAAGAGACATTGGGTTATCACGTCGTCGGTTTTGTGGACGACGATCCAGACAAGGGCAGCACCGATATCGGCCGATTTAGGGCCTTGGGAGAAACTGCCAATCTGCCGCGCCTCATCAAGGAACTGGCTGTCGATGAGGTAATCATTACCTTGCCGTGGATGTACCACCGCAAGATCGTCAGCATCATCGCCCAATGCGAGCGGGAAAAAGTCCGGGTCCGAATCGTCCCCGACATCTTTCAGATGACTCTGAGCCATCTACACATCGAAGACCTGGCTGGCATTCCGATGATCGGCATCCAGGAAAGGTCGATCAAGGGTGGGCATCTGTTCCTCAAACGGGCGATGGATATTGTGTTGTCGTCCCTGATTCTGATCCTGCTTTGTCCGCTTTTCCTGTTGGTCGCTGTCGCTATCAAGCTTGACTCACGGGGTCCGGTCATATTGGGGCAGATCCGGGTGGGCAAGGGCGAGCGTCTTTTCACCTGCTTCAAGTTCCGCTCGATGCGGGAGGGAGCAGACCAGGAGAAGGCCCAGTTGCTGGATCAGAACGAAGCGAATGGTCCGTGGTTCAAGATGCGGAACGATCCTCGTGTCACGAAAGTGGGCCGCTTTCTGCGGCGCTTCAGCATAGACGAATTGCCTCAATTCTTTAACGTGTTGATGGGACACATGAGCACGGTGGGGCCTCGCCCGGCGATTCCTGTAGAAGTGCAGCGCTATCAGCCCTGGCATAGGAGACGGCTGGAGGTGGCGCCGGGCATCACCGGTTTGTGGCAGGTGTCGGGACGCAGCAATCTGAGTTTCGATGAGGCGGTACTGCTCGATCTGTACTACATCGAGAACTGGTCGTTGCTTCTGGACCTGCAGCTTTTGCTCAGGACTGTGCCCAGACTGATTTCAGGCGAGGGCGCCTACTAACTGACTTCTGCCAGCCGTCCCATCTCGACGTGCCACAGCCGGCAGCCCTGCAGAAAAGCCGGCGGCAGGGCCTGCAGATCGGTGGCAGTGATGATTGCCTGTTGCTGCCCGTCATCCACCCGCTGCAACAGGAACCGGCGCCGGTGCGCGTCAAGCTCCGATAACACGTCGTCCAGTAGCAGGACCGGATAGTCCCCGGTTTCGTGGTGCATCATCTCCACCTCAGCCAGTTTGAGAGCCAACACCGCCGTCCGCTGTTGCCCCCGTGAAGCATACACCCCAGCGTCAATGTCGTCAATAGTAAATCGCATCTCGTCCCGGTGCGGCCCTGCCAGAGTCATCCCGGCAGCCATCTCCCGCTGGCGCAGAGATTGGAGCTGAGCCTGGTAAGCCGCCTGGATTTCGGTGACTACCGGGTGTCCTTCACCGAATTCCACGCTCGGCGCATAACGGAGATGGAGACGCTCCGAGCCACCGGTCAGTTGGCTGTGGATCGCTTGTGCCAATGCGTCCAGGCCGTCGATTGCTTCTCGCCGCCGGGCGATCAGGTGTGCGCCGTGCTCCACCAGCCGTTCGTTCCAGAAAGCCAGTTGGGCCGGGTCGCCGCCCCGCTCGCGCAGGTCGCGGAGCAAGGCGTTGCGCTGGGTGACGATCTGGTTATAGCCGGCCAGCGTGCGGCAGTAGCGGGAGTCGATCTGGCACAGCATCACGTCCAGGTAACGACGGCGCAGGCTGGGCGAGCCGGATACCAGGTTGACATCTTCGGGCACAAAAAGAACCACATTCAGGTGACCCAGCAGGTCCATGGCCCGCTTGTTGACGCCGTTCAAGCGTACCTGTTTCTGGTAGCGGGATCCATTCTCGGCCTGCTGGCTGACGGTGATCTCTAGTAGCACGCTGTTGTCGCCTCGCGCCACCCGGCCTACCAGGCGGGTGTAAGGCAGCGGTTCCTGATCGAGACTCAGCCAGTTGATCAGCTCGCGGTCGGTGCCGGTGTAGGGCGAGCGACTGGTGGCCAGATAGTAGATCGCTTCCAGTAGATTGGTCTTGCCCTGGGCGTTGTCGCCGAGCAGCACCACGACGCTCGATGGCAGGTCGAGCTCCAGCCGTACGTAATTTCGAAAATTGTGCAATGAAAGATGGACTAGATGCACGAGGGCCATTATAACACACCTGTTCCCCTCCCCGCAAAGCGAGATCTGCGGGAATCGGGTCTGGAAAAGTTGCCGCAGAGGGGTAGGTGGGGTATAATCGGGCCGATGCAAACCTATCGACTGCTCAGACGCCTGCGTCCACTGGTGCAGGCCGGAACCTTGCTGCTGTTCGTGTACCTTCTCCTGGCGACCCGCCGGGATTCTAGCTCATTTCTGCCCGTGCAGCTCTTTTTCCGGCTCGATCCGCTGGTTGGACTGGCGAGCATGATCGCTGCGCGGGCGTGGATTGGCCCGTTGGCACTGTCCCTCCTGGTCCTGGCCGCGACCCTGGCCCTGGGCCGGGTTTGGTGCGGCTGGCTGTGCCCGTTGGGCACGGTACTCGGCCTGTTCCCGCTCCGCAAGAGAGGAAAGCGAGAGCCATCCCCGACCACGCGCTGGCGGCAGGTGAAGCATTTTATCCTGCTGGCACTCCTATTTGGGGCGCTGTTGGGCGGCCTGGGGCTGATCTTCCTGGATCCGATCACCCTGCTGACCCGGACGCTGGCGGTTGGCCTCCTGCCGGCGCTCAACATCGCCATAGGCGCACTGGAAAAGATGCTCTATTCAGTGCCGTTTCTGCAGGCCCCGGTGGAGTGGTTCGAGGCGCACATCCGGGCGCCGCTGTTGCCTGCAGACCAGCCGTTCTACTGGCCCAACCTGGTGTTGATCGCCGTCCTGGCGGGCGTAATCGCCCTCAACCGCATCGCCGAGCGTTTCTGGTGCCGCTATCTGTGCCCACTGGGGGGCCTGCTGGGGCTGGTGTCGAAAGTGGCGCTGGTGCGCCGGACCGTGGGCACCGCCTGCACCGGCTGCCAACGCTGCGCCCGGTCCTGTCCCACCGGCACGATCGATCCGGCGCAAGGTTTTGCCAGCGATCCGGCGGAATGCACCGTATGCCTCAATTGCGTCGTAACCTGCCCCAAGGACGACGTACGCTTTGCGCTGCACCCTCAGCCGGCCGCCTGGCAGCGCTACGATCCATCACGGCGCCAGGTGCTGGCTTCGCTGGCAGTCGGGGTAGGGGGCATAGCGCTGATCCGCCTGGTGCCGCGTGGTTGGCAGGTGACCGATACCCTGATCCGGCCGCCGGGGGCGCAGCAGAACCAGTTCTGGGCCAGGTGCATCCGCTGCGGACAGTGCATGAAGGTGTGTCCCACTTCGGGATTGCAGCCGGCGCTGTGGCAGGCCGGCCCGGAGGGGTTATGGACGCCGGTACTGGTGCCGCGGACAGGCTATTGCGACTATTCATGCCACAGCTGCGGCCAGGTGTGTCCGACCGGCGCTATCCCGCCGCTGACACTAGACGAAAAGCGAGTGGCGGTGATCGGTGTGGCGGCAGTCGACCGCAATCGCTGCCTGCCTTGGGCCCAGGCCACCCCGTGCATCATATGCGAAGAGATGTGCCCTGTGCCCGAAAAGGCCATCGATCTGGAAGAGGCTGAAGTGGTCGGCGCCGCAGGCCAGCCGCTGGTCGTACAGCGGCCTCACGTCGTCGCCGAACGGTGCATCGGCTGTGGCATCTGCGAGTTCAAATGCCCGGTGGACGGGGCAGCGGCGATCCGCGTGACGCGCCCCAAGGCTCAAGAAATCACAAACCCTTGGCCCGGGCTCCGTTTCGCACCAGGTCTACGAAATCCGGCTTGAGGCTGGCGCCGCCCACCAACGCGCCGTCTATGTCAGGATGGGCCATGAACTCGGCAATGTTGTCGGGCGTGACGCTGCCTCCGTACTGGATGCGCACTGCCTGGGCGGCCGCCTCGCCGTACATCTCGGCGATGGCGCCGCGTATGATCAGTCCGATGACCGCCCCGGCGCCCACCGCCGTGGCCGCCTTGCCGGTGCCGATGGCCCATACCGGCTCGTAAGCAACCACAAAACCGGCCACCTGCTCGGCGGTGAACCCGCCGAGGCAGCCTCGCACCTGGCCGCCGACGACCGCCCCGGTTTGGCCGGCGTCGTGCTGGGTCTCGGTCTCGCCGACACAGATGATCGGCGTCAGGCCGTGGGTCAGGGCGGCCTTGACCTTGCGGTTCACCCCGTCGTCGGTCTCGCCGAATAGAGCCCGCCGCTCAGAGTGGCCGAGGATGACATATTGGCACATCTCCTTGAGCATCGCCGGCGAGATCTCGCCGGTGTACGCGCCCTTGTCCTGCCAGTACATGTTCTGGGCGCCCAAACCGATGTCGGTGGCCTGCAAAAGCTCTCTCAGGGTGGCTAGGGCGGTGAAGGGCGGGCACAGAACTCTGTCGGCGGCCTTGATCTCGCCCAAGGCGAAGCGGATAGACCGTACCAGGTCCACGGCTTCGGCGATCGTCTTGTTCATTTTCCAGTTACCGGCAATGATCGGTCGACGCATGATTTCACCTCAATAATAGACTGGTTTTATGATAACACCGAGGGCGCCTTCTGTCAAAAACGCCAAGCCTTACCCTGCAATAGCCCGTCGACATACTCGTCCGTCACGTGTCGCGATGCCTGGATGGTCCGGCGCTTGCCCAACATCCGCGGCCATCCAAGAAACCCGACGAGCTGGCCGCGCAGCCTGGCTCGCGCAGCCTGGCCACGCCAGGCCCGCACAGCGGCACGGCTGACAGCCCACTGAGCGCGCAGGATATGTGTCCAGTATTTGCGCAACAGGGCGCCGGGGTAGTTCTTGGCGATCACCCACAGGGTGTTTCGCCCGGTGTAGTAGCTGGCGATGGGACCACCGCCGGTGGCGCTCAGTTTGTGATAGACCAACGCCTCCGGCGCGTACCAGCATTTCCAGCCGGCGAGCTGCGAGCGCCAGTTGAGGTCCACATCTTCGCAGTACATAAAGAACGATTCGTCAAACAGGCCCACCTGGTCGAGCATGGTCCGCCGGTAGGCAACAGCCCCACCGCAGCCGCCAAAGATCCAGCCTGGTTGGTCGAACTGGCCTTCGTCGCGCTGCCAGACGCCGCGGTTGAACGGGATACCCTCCACACCATAGCCGTCACCGGCCGAGTGAAGCGTATCGCGCCGGTCGAAGAGGCGCATTTTGGCGGCGGCCATGCCGGCCTCCGGATGATCGCGCAGGGCCGCAACCAGCGACTCGACAAAACCGGGCTCGGCTTCGGTATCGTTGTTGAGCGAGATCAAGATCTCGCCGCTGGCTGCGCGAAAGCCGAGGTTGTTACCGCCGGTCAGGCCCAGGTTCCGGTCGAGCGCCAGCAGGCGCACCTCTGGGTATTCGCGGGTCATGAAATCCTGTGAGCCGTCGCTGGAAGCGTTGTCGACTACAATGACCTCTATGTTGGGGCAGGTCTGCGCTCGTAAGGCCTCCAGGCATATGGGGAGGTGAGCCAGCCCGTTCCAGTTGGGAATGACCACCGAGGCCGGTGGGTTAGGCCCTATCACCGGCAAAATACTCCTGCAGCGCTTTTTGCCAGGGCCGGAGCGTGATGCCCAGCGCTGCCCCTGCCAAGTTCACCAGGGGCGTGTAGAGAGGCGGTGGCGCCTGACGCTGCCATTGGTCGGTAGTGATCGGCTCGACCGGCACATGGTCGCGACCTGCCAGCTTTAGTACTTCGCAAGCCCAGTCGTAGCGGGAACAAAAGCCGCTGTTGGTAAAATGATAGATACCGTAATGCCCTGTCAGAATCAGCCGGGCGATAGCCTGGGCCAGGTCAGGGGCGTATGTGGGCGAGCTGACCTCGTCGGTCACCACCTGTAACGTGCCAAGCTGATCGGCTGTGGCCAGTATCTTGGTCACAAAGTTGCTGCCGGCCCGGGCGTACAGCCAGGCTGTGCGGACGATGTAAAAGTGGTTGAGCAGGGTCCGAACGTAAAACTCGGCGGCAGCTTTGGAACGGGCGTACACGCTCTTGGGTTCCGGCATGTCCCACTCATAGTAGGGTCGCTCCAACGTTCCGTCGAAAACGTCGTTGGTGCTGACGTGGACCATGGCTGCCCCGCTTTGCCCGCAGGCCAGGGCCATGTAGTGGGTGCCCAGGACGTTGACCCGGAATGCGGCCTCCGGGTCCCGCTCACAAGCATCGACATTGGTCATGGCGGCGGCATGGATCACGACGTCAGGCTGAAACCCTACCACCGTTCGAATACAGGCGGGATCGGTCATGTCCCATTCAGGTAGGTCAAGGCCCAGAAGCTGCTCTTGGGCCAGCGCACTTTGCAGCGCCTTGCCCAATTGTCCCTTGCAGCCGGTGATCACGATACGCATAAGGAACTCCTGCTCTTATAGTATTGCCGGTACCCTTACAGCAGGGAGTGAAGCCTGCTACTTCAGCCAAGCTGTTAGGGCGCCCACGATAGGTGTTCGCTAACGGCGTCTGGGTAGGCGTCGCCGGTGGTGATTATCCTCTGAACCTGACCAGATTGGACAGTTATGATATAGATCGCCCATCCGCCGTCACGATTGGACAAGAAGGCCAACTGCTTGCCGTCGGGCGACCAGGTCGGAGCCACGTCGACAGCCCGGTTGTCGGTTAGCCGCGTCTCCTTGCCGCCGGCAGCGTCGATCAGATACAGCTCCCAGTTGCCGGAGCGGGCGGAGATAAAGGCCAGCTGCTTGCCGTCGGGTGACCAGTCCGGCGCCGTATCGCTGGGATCGGTCGTCAAGCGGGCCGGATTAAAGCCGCCGGCCTTCATCACCCAAACGCCGCACTCGTCGCCGCGCTCGTTGCAGCCATGGTAGGCGACCGGTCCGGCGCTGTCCGCAGATGCTACAGGCGACCAGGCCGGCATCTGGCCAAAGATCCACTCTTCGCCCTCACCCCGGACCTCACCCGGCGAGATGACATAGATGCGCCATTTGCGGTCACCATGCTTGTTGGATCCAAAGACAAGCTGCTTCTTGTCGAACGACCAGGCCGGCGCCGCATCTTCTGGGTGGACAGTCACCTGGTTGACCTCTTTGCTGTCCAGGTTTAGGACGCTCAGTCCCAAGTAAGATGGGTGAGTGCTGCGAAAAGCCAACTGCCGGCCGCCCGGCGCCAATGCCGGTTGGTTGGCATTCTCCTGTAATAGCGTGGCGACCCCCTGGGACAGGTCTACCATGTAGACGTCGTAGCGTTGGTGTATGGCGTCATAGCCGGTGAAGGCGATCCGCCCCTGACCAAGCGACCTGCCGCCGGGCACTGCCGTGGCCTCTGGAGTACCGGTGGCCGCTGCTGTGGGGCTGGTAGCCGTGGGCTGGGGCCGCGATGTAGGCGTAGGAGGCGGGGCTTCGGCCGTGGCCTGACACCTGAATGCGGCGTCGTCACGCCTGTCGACCGTCGCTTCCAAAGATAAGGTTGAGACTGCCGCCGCATATTCCTCGGAAGCGGCGCACCAATTGCCCTCGGTGCCATAGGCCTGGGCCAGGTAGCCGTGGGCATCGTGGAGACGGACGCGCACATCCTTGTAGCTCGGGGCCAGCGCGTAGAGGCCTTTGAGCGCCTGGATCGTGGCCGGCCAATTCCTGTCCCAGTTGCTCAACGCTGCTTTGTATAGGTTCACCAGGTTCAGTTGATCCTTGGCATCGCCGTCGTTTGGTTTGAGGGCCAGGACTGCCTCAAAGTGCGTGCCGGCTTCGTCAAGCCGGTCTCCTCGAACGGCATCCAAGCCCAGTTGATAGTGAGCCGTGGTCAGCATGGTCTCGACGTTTTGGCGTTGGTAATCGCCGTCGAGGCCGCGAAGCTCCTCGAGCGCCGTTATCGCCTCTGCCAGCTTGCCGCTCTCATAGGCGGTCACCGCTTGCTTGTACAACAGGGCAGCAGCATCGAGACGGGCCTCAGACGTGGGCGTGACAAGCGTCCGAGCCTTGGCCTCAGCTTCACCCAGTTGGACTTTGGCCTCGCTCAGGTTTGGATCATACCGCAGCGCCAGCTCCAATTCGGCAACGGCCAGCTCATACTCGCCCGCGCCCAGGTGAGCCAGCCCCAGGGCGTAGTGTTCCCGAGCGGTCTGCTGGTTGGCTATCCCCCGGTCCTTTAGACCGTCGTAGATGGCTTT
>Ga0209254_10007371_pt1 | contig 10162 bp, 6 predicted proteins | sample FrelakmetDIP11DI_FD_187148 | JGI IMG/M metagenome (GOLD analysis project Ga0209254, IMG submission 187148) | Freshwater lake sediment microbial communities from the University of Notre Dame, USA, for methane emissions studies - DIP11 DI (SPAdes)... | ecosystem: Environmental > Aquatic >...
CCCTGGAAGCCCTACCTGATCTCGTCGGCCTGCGTCACGGTCGTCAACAACGCCTGCGCCGATGTCAACGGCGATGGGCGCGTCAATGACGCCGACCGCAAATTGCTGGCGCCCAGCGCGGTGCTGGCCAATGCCCATGCGCAGGGCTTGCTGGTCCACCCCTACACCTTCCGCAATGAACAACGGCGGCTGGCCAGCGACTACGCCGGCGTGCCGGTGAACGAGTACCTGGCGTTCTACGAATTGGGCGTCGACGGCCTGTTCAGCGACTTCACCGACACGGCCGTGGTCGCGCGTTCGCTGTGGGTGCTGAAGAACGACCCGCAGGCTGCACGCTGCCTGGTCGAGGGCCGGCATGGCAACAACGGTGCTTGCCGCGGGCTGCGCTGGCTGAACGCCAACTGAAGGCTTGGCCTCAGGCGCCGACGCGCAGGGCCTTGACCAGGCCCTCGACCTTGCGTCCCTTGCGTGCGCGGCGGCCTTCGTGAGCCAGCAGCCGGTCGCCGCGCAAGGCCTCTTCCTTGGCCTTGCCGCCGCGGCCGCTGCCCTGCACCGTGAGCGAATCGCTGCACGAGGCCACCGACAGCAGCGGGTCCTTGGCGTCCACATCCATCAGCGTCAGGCCACGTCCGCCGTTGGCCTGACGCTTCAGCTCGTCCAGCGGGAACAGCAGGAGCCGGCCCGACAGCGACAGGCAGGCCACCCGCGTGTGCAGCGGCGCAATGAACGACGGCGGCAGGACATGCTCTCCGGCTTCGAGTGTCAGGAAGGTCTTGCCACCGCGCTGGCGGCTGACCAGGTCGCCGATCTGCGCCAGCAAGCCGAATCCGCCCGTGTTGGCCAGCAGCAGCAGCGTCTCGGATGCGCCGGCGACGTAGTGCGCCGGCTGCGTGCCGGGCTCGAGGTCGATCAGCGAAGTGACCGGCACGCCGTCACCTCGCCCGCCGGGCAGCACGGCAGTCGCCACGCTGTAGACGCGCCCATTGCTGCCGATTACGACCAGCGTGTCGACGCTGCGACACGGGAAGATGCCGTGCAGCGCATCGCCGGCCTTGAAAGCCAGCGTGGCGACCTCGACCTCGTGGCCCTTTAGCGCCCGCACCCAGCCCTTCAGGCTGACCACAACGGTGACCGGTTCGTCGATCACCTTGACTTCGGCAACGGCGCGCTTGTCGGCCAACAGCACCGTGCGCCGCTCGTCGCCGAACTGCTTGGCGTCGGCCTCGATCTCCTTGATCACCGTGCGCTTCAACACTGCCGCGCTGCCCAGGATGTCTTCGAGCCTGGCCTGATCGTCGCGCAGGCTCTTCAGCTCCTGCTCGATCTTGATCGCCTCCAGCCGCGCCAACTGGCGCAGGCGGATGTCGAGGATGTCGTCGGCTTGCGTCTCGCTCAGCTTGAAGCGCGCGATCAGGGCCGGCTTGGGCTCGTCGGCATTGCGGATGATGCGGATGACTTCGTCGATGTTCAGCAGCACCAGCTGCCGACCTTCGAGCACATGGATGCGCGCCAGCACCCTTTGCAACCGGTGCCGCGTGCGCCGTTCGACGGTGGCCTGGCGGAACGCAGCCCACTCGGTGAGCATCTGGCGCAGGCTCTTCTGTGTTGGACGGCCGTCGATGCCGACCATCGTCAAGTTGATCGGGGCACTCGATTCCAGGCTGGTCTGCGCCAGCAGCGTGTTGATCAGCTCCTGCTGCTCGACCGTGCGCGTCTTCGGCTCGAACACCAGGCGCACCGCCGCGTCCTTGCTCGATTCGTCGCGCACGGCGTCGAGCACCGCGAGCACCGCCGCCTTCAGCTGCACCTGCTCCGTCGTCAGCGCCTTCTTGCCGGCCTTGACCTTCGGGTTGGTCAGCTCCTCGATCTCTTCGAGCACCTTCTGCGTGCTCGTGCCCGGCGGCAGCTCGTGCACCACCAGTTGCCACTGGCCGCGGGCCAGGTCTTCGATGCTCCAGCGCGCCCGCACCTTCAGGCTGCCGCGCCCCGTGCGGTAGGCCTCGCGGATGTCGGCCTCGGCGCTGATGATCTGGCCGCCGCCCGGGTAGTCGGGGCCGGGCAGCAGCGCGAAGAGTTCGTCGTCACCGAGCTTGTCGTTTTTCAGCAGGGCCACCGCAGCGGCCGCGACTTCGCGCAGGTTGTGGCTCGGCACTTCGGTGGCCAGGCCAACCGCGATGCCCGAGGCGCCGTTGAGCAACACGAAGGGCAGCCGCGCCGGCAACTGCTTCGGCTCTTCCGTCGAGCCGTCGTAGTTGGGAGTGAACTCGACCGTGCCCTCGTCGATCTCGTCGAGCAGCAGGCGCGCGATCGGCGACAGCCGTGCCTCGGTGTAGCGCATCGCTGCGGCGCCGTCGCCATCGCGCGAGCCGAAGTTGCCCTGGCCGTCGATCAGCGGGTAGCGCAGCGCGAAGTCCTGCGCCATGCGCACCATCGCGTCGTAGGCGGCCTGGTCGCTGTGCGGGTGGTAGCGGCCGAGCACATCGCCGACGACGCGCGCGCTCTTGACGGCCTTGGGCCCACCCGGCGACGCACCGAACGCCAGGCCCATACGCTGCATTGCGTACAGGATCCGGCGCTGCACGGGCTTCTGGCCATCGCAGACGTCCGGCAGCGCCCTGCCCTTGACCACCGACAGCGCGTACTCGAGGTAGGCCCGTTCGGCGTAATGCGCCAGCGTGATGGCGTCGTCGTTGGCAGCGGGCGGGTCGGGAGCGAAGAGGTCGAGGGTCATGTCGGCGGGAGCGGGCAGGCGCGGAGTTTAGCGAGGCGCCAGCCGGGCCATGGGTGCGAACAATGAGCCAGCGCCGCAGCTTGCTGCGGCAGCCCGACGCGCGACGCCCGCGTCAAGCCGCCGCGCGCTGCGCCGCTCCGGCGCCGAGGATGCGCACCAATGCCGTCTCTAGGTTGGCGACCGAGCGGTCGGCGTGGTGCAGCTTGTCCAGGCCGAACAGCCCGATGCGGAAGGTCTTGAAGTCGGCAGGCTCGTCGCACATCAAGGGCACGCCCGAAGCCGTCTGCAAGCCTTCACCGAGGAAGGCCTTGGCAGAGTGAAGGCCGTCGTCATCGGTGTAGCTGACGACGACGCCTGGCGCCTGGAAGCCTTCGGCGGCCACGCTGCGCAGGCCATGGGCCAGCAGCAGCGCGCGCACCTTGCGGCCGAGTTCGAGTTGCTCGTCGCGCAGGCGCTCGAAGCCGTACTGGCGAGTCTCGAGCATGACGTCGCGCGTGCGCGTCAGCGCGTCGGTCGGCAGCGTGGTGTGGTACGCATGCGCGCCGCCTTCGTAGGTTTCCATGATCTGCAGCCACTTCTTCAGATCGGCGGCGAACGTGGTGCTGGTCGTGGCATCGATCGCCACACGCGCGCGCTCACTGAGCATGACGAAGGCGCAGCAGGGCGAGCCGCTCCAGCCCTTCTGCGGCGCACTCACCAGCACATCGACACCGGTGGCCTGCATGTCGACCCAGATGGCACCCGAGGCGATGCAGTCGAGCACGAACAGGCCGCCGACCTCGTGCACCGCATCGGCCACGGCGCGCAGGTAGGCGTCGGGCAACAGGATGCCGGCGGCGGTTTCAACGTGCGGCGCGAAGACCACGCCGGGCCGCTGCGCTCGAATCGCGGCCACCACGTCATCGATCGGCGCCGGCGCATACGCCGCCTGGCGCCCCGGCGCGACCGGACGCGCCTTGAGCACGGTGTGCGCGGACGGGATCTGGCCCATGTCGAAAATCTGCGTCCAGCGGTAGCTGAACCAGCCATTGCGAATCACCAGCGCCTGGCGGCCCGTCGCGAACTGGCGCGCCACGGCCTCCATGCCGAAGGTGCCGCTGCCGGGCACGACGATCGCCGAGCGCGCGTGATAGACCTCCTTGAGGACGGACGAGATATCGCGCATGACCTGCTGGAACTTGCGCGACATGTGGTTGAGCGCGCGGTCGGTATAGACCACCGAGTATTCGAGCAGGCCATCGGGGTCGGTATCGGGCAACAGGCCGGGCATGGGGTCTCCTTCAAGAGCGCGAAGTCGCTCGCATGGGAACCCGATTATCGCTGGCCGAGGCGTCACACCGTCGACGCCATGCGCATGCATGATCACGGCATTGCACACGATCTCGCCAAACCACTCTCATGAGCATCCGCCACCTCGACTCGCTGTTCGACCCGCATTCGGTGGCCGTGATCGGCGCCAGTGACCGCCCGGCGAGCGTCGGCGCCACGGTCTGGCGCAACCTGCGCGAAGGCGGCTTTACCGGCGCGCGCTGGGCTGTCAACCCCAAGCACAAGCGGCTCGGCGGCGAGCCCGTCTATGCCGACATCGCCAGCCTGCCAGAGTCACCCGAGCTGGCGGTGATCTGCACGCCGCCGGCCACCGTGCCCGGATTGATCGAGGCGCTGGGCCAGCGCGGCACGCGCGCCGCGATCGTGCTCACTGCGGGCCTCACCCAGCCGCAGAAGCAGGCCATGCTCGACGCGGCGCGCACGCATCTGCTGCGCATCCTCGGACCGAACTGCCTGGGACTGTTGTCGCCCCACGCCAAGCTGAACGCGAGCTTTGCCCACACTGGCGTGCAGCCCGGCGGCCTGGCGTTCATCTCGCAGTCGGGCGCACTGGTGACCGCCATGCTCGACTGGGCCAATGGCCGCGGCATCGGTTTCTCGCATTTCGTCTCGCTCGGCGAACATGCCGACGTCGATTTCGGCGACCTGCTCGACTGGCTCGCCAGCGACGTGCGCACGCGCTCGATCCTGCTCTACATCGAATCGATCGAGTCACCGCGCAAGTTCATGTCGGCCGCGCGCGCAGCAGCACGCAACAAGCCGGTGCTGGTGGTCAAGGCCGGCCGCTCGCCGCAGGGGCAGGCGGCGGCGGCTTCGCACACCGGCGCGATGGCCGGCTCCGACGCGGTCTATGACGCCGCCATCCGCCGCGCCGGGATGCTGCGCGTGGACACGCTGCAGGATCTGTTCATCGCCGCTGAAACGCTGGCCCACTTTCGCGGCCTGCCCCGGGGCGCCGACCTCGAGTCCCTCGATCGCCTGACCATCGTCACCAACGGTGGCGGCGCTGGCGTCATGGCCGCCGACGCCGCGGCGCTGGCCGGGGTGGCGCTGGCGCCCCTCTCCGACAGCGCCCGCGTCTTGCTCGATGCCGCGCTGCCGCCGAACTGGAGTCACGCCAACCCGGTGGACATCATCGGCGACGCGCCGGTCGACCGCTACCTGCTGACGCTGCAGACCCTGCTCGCCGACCGCGACAGTGGCACCCTGCTCTTCATGCACGCGCCGACCGCCATCGTGCCCAGCGCCGAGATCGCGCAGGCCCTGGTGCCGGCGCTGCAGGCGGCACCGGGGCGCGTGCTGAGTTGCTGGCTCGGCGACGCATCCGTGCGCACCGCCCGCGACAGTTTCCATGCCGCCGGCATCCCGACCTACGACACGCCCGAGCAGGCAGTGCATGCATTCTCCCTGCTGCAGACCTACCGCCACAACCAGGCCCTGTTGATGCAGGCACCGCCGGCGCGGACGCAGTCCGCGCTCGACATCGACCGCGTGCGCAGCCTGGTCGATGCCGCGCTGGCGCAAGGCCGCGAGTGGCTCAACGAGCCCGAAGCCAAGGCGCTGCTCGCCGCCTGCGGCGTGCCCGTGGTCGACACCCGCGTGGTCCGTCGCAGCGCCGCTGCGGCCGTCCGGGCGGCCGACGCCATCGGCTATCCGGTGGCGCTGAAGATCCTGTCGCCGCAGATCACGCACAAGAGCGATGTCGGCGGTGTGGCGCTCGACCTCGGCGAGGCGGCCGAGCTGCGCGCCGCGGCCCGCGCAATGCTCAGGCGCGTGGCGCGCCTGCGCCCCGATGCCGTCATCGACGGTTTCACGGTGCAGGCGATGGTTCAGCGCCCACGCGCGCTGGAGCTGATCGTCGGTGCCAGCGTCGATGCCGTGTTCGGCCCCGTCTTGATGTTCGGCCAGGGCGGCACCGCGGTCGAAGTGGTGGCCGACCGCGCGCTGGCATTGCCGCCGCTCAACGAGCCACTGGCGCACGCACTGATCGAGCGCACCCGAGTCGCGCGTCTGCTCGCCGGCTGGCGTGACGTGCCCGCGGCAGACAGCGCTGCGGTGGTCGGCGTGCTGACGGCGGTGTCGCAGCTGCTGGCCGACGAGCCGCGCATCGCCGAGCTCGACATCAACCCGTTGCTCGCCGACGCCCACGGCGTGATCGCACTCGACGCACGGGTGCGCGTCAGTGCCGCGGCGCCCGGTGGCGCGCAGCACTTCGCGATCCGTCCCTACCCGAGCGAGCTGATCGAGACCGTCGAATGGCAGGGCAGAACCCTCACGCTGCGCCCGATCCGCCCGGAAGACGAGGCCCAGCACCTGGCATTCCTGGGCCAGCTCGATCCACTGGACATCCGCATGCGCATCTTCTACTCCCGCCGCAGCATCGAGCGCAGCGAGCTGGCGCGGTTGACGCAGATCGACTACGAGCGCGAGATGGCCTTCATCGCAACCGCGCCGCTGGCCGACATTGCCGGCGGCGGCGAGGAGACCTTGGGCGTCGCGCGGGCGTTGTGCGACCCCGACAACCAGGACGCCGAGTTCGGCATCGTGGTCCGCTCGGACCTGAAAGGCGGTGGCCTCGGTGGACTGCTCATGAACAAGTTGATCGCCCACCTGCGTGCCCGCGGCACACGGCGGCTGGTCGCCCTGGTGTTGGCCGAGAACACACGCATGCTGGAGCTGGCGCGCGAGCTCGGCTTCACGTTGGACGAGGAGCAGCCCGACGCCGACATCCGCCGCGTGATCCTGCCTCTCGCAGCGGCGTGACAGGCCGGGCCGGGCGAGGCCAAGTCCAGCGCCGAGCCGGCGTTCGACGGCCCATTCCTTGGTTGCGACATTGACCGGGCTCAATGCAGCGCGGCCGGGCTGCGGTCTCAATGGGCCCATGCGAAGAGAATTGCCTTGACCCACTCGACATGCGGCCGAAAGGAACCCCGATGAAACGCAAGCCCGCCACCCACACACCCAGGAAGGGCGCGCGGCTGCCGGCCGAGTTGCCTGAAGCCGACATCGTCGACGACAGTCTCGAGCGCATCGTCGCGCGGCCCGACGGCTACCACTGGCTGTCGCCCGACGCCAGACAGGAGTTCGGCCCGTTCGAGTCTGTCGATGCGGCGCGCACCAACATGCAAGCTATCGACGAAGGCAACGAGCCCGATGCGCCGGAGGCCTTGCTGGAGGCCGAGCGCGGGGTTGGCATCGCCGACTGGATCGACCCCGACACCGGCGAGCCCGCCGAAGGACAGTCGACGCCGCACCTGGTCGAGGACTGAGGGAGCCGTCACGCCGGATCGCTCGCGCACCTCCGTTGCATCCGCTGTCGTTTTGGCGCCATGATGACAGCCAATGCGAGTCCACTGACCCGGGAGTGGCCAAGGGTGGGCGCCGCGTCAGCCAGCCCCTGTCGCATAGACGGCGGCTGTGGCCCGGACTTGCGCAGACACCCGCTTGACCAGCGCGACCGGCGCGACGACCCGAACCTGCTCACCATGCCGCAGGATGTCCATCGCCAGTTCGGTCGCGTCCGAGTACGGCACGCGCAACGTCAGCGAGCCGTCCTCGTGCAGCGTGCTCTGCTGCTTCGGGTGCCATTGCTCGTGCTGGACCCACTGCGCCGCCTCGGCCGCGAACTGCAGCGTGGCCCATGACACGCGGGCGCCGCTGAACGCGCCGTAGCCGGCGTCGAGCGCAGCTTCGATGTGCCTGATGGCGACATCCTTCGCGCGTTGCTCCAGCAGCACGGCACTGCGGATCGCATCGAGCGCAAAGCGCCGCAGCGCGTCGCTGGTGTGGCACCAGGCGTCGAGATACCAGGTGTTGCGCCAGTAGACCAGGCGCTGCGGCGAGACGCTGCGCTCGGTCTCTTCGCGGCGGCTGCGCACGTAATACAGCATTTGCACGCGGCGCCGCTGCGTGATGGCGCTGCCGATCAACTCGAAGTGCCGTCCGGCCACCGGCCGCCGCGCAGCGCTCAGGATCTTGACGCGCTTCATCAACTCCGTGGCGTCTGCGTCACTGGCGCCGAGCATGCCGTGCAGCTTGTCGAGCAAGGGCTGCAGATGCCGTGCCAGCACACCGCCTTCGTCGAGGCCCTCGATCAACTGATGCATCGTCAACAGCGCGTGGATCTCGCGCTCGTTGAACCAGACGCCCGGCAACTCGTGCCTGACCTGGCGCGCATCGCGGCTATCGGGGCGCATCGAGTAGCCGTTGGCGAAACGGTCATAGACGATCGGCGCGTCGAGGCGCTCGCGCAGGTATTCCAGATCCCGCTTCAAGGTCGCACGGCTGACGCCCAGCTCGTCCATCAGCTCGGCAAACGATACCGAGCCGCGGCTGCGGATCAGCATCTCGATCTTGTAAAAGCGTTCGGTGCGGTCCATCGCCGCTCAGGCATCGCTGCGCAGGCGTCGGTGGACACGCCGCGTCGTCGTCCACACGGCCCACAGCACCAGCGGGATCAGCGCCCCGGCGGCCAGCTCGGGATCGATCGGCAGGCCGGCGGCCTTGGCCGCCTTGCCGACATACAGCAGCAGACTGACCACGTAGTAGGAGATGGCAGCGATCGACAGACCCTCGACCGTGCTTTGCAGCCGCAACTGCAGCTCCTGGCCGCGCGTGAGCTTGGCCAGCAACTGCTGGTTCTGCGCCTCGGTGACGATGTCGACTCGCGTTCGCAGCAGCGCGCCGGCACGCTCGACACGCTGCGACAGCGCGGCCAGCCGCTGTGCGGTGGCCGACACGGTGGCCATCGCCGGCGACAACCGCCGCTGCATGAACTCACCGATCGTCTGCGAGCCCGGGATCGCCTTCTCGCGCAACTCGGCGATGCGCTGGCGCACCAGGGTGTCATAGGCCTGGGTGGCCGAGAAGCGGTACGTGTGCTCGGCCGTCGCGCGCTCGACCTGGGTCGCCAGCGCGATCAGCGTGGCCAGCAGCTGTTGCTCGGAGACCTGGGTGCCCTCGAGCTGCGCTGTGATCGCGGCCAGTTCGGCCTCGGCCGCGGCCAGCATCGGCGCCAGCGACTTGGCCACCGGCAGCCCGCGCAGCGCCATCAGCCGGTAGGTTTCGATCTCGAGCAGGCGCTGCGCGATGCGTCCGGCGCGGCTGTCGCTGGTGTCGGGCGCTGCAACGACGAGCAACCGTTCGAAGCCATCGTCGCGCAGCTGGAAGTCGGTGACGGCGCAGGAATGTCCGTCGGGAGCGTGCCCGCCGCCGACTGCACCGGTGCCCATGCGCGAGGCGACCACCGCGGTGTCGCCGAACCATCGGCGCGCCGACGCCAGCACCGCCTGCGCATCGCCGAGATCGCCGAAGACCATCGCCAACTGGATCGCCGCCACGGTGCGCCCGGGAATGCCACGCAGCCAGGCCGCTTCGACCGCCAGGCTGTCCAGCAGAAGGGGCAGACGCACGCCCAGGCCGGCATCGGCCGCAAGCGGTTGCACGATCGAGTAGCGGGTGAACTCGCTGTGGCGCTCCCACTTCAGGCTGTTGGCACCCAGGGCCAGGCGCAGGAAGTTGCGCCGCAGATCCTCGCTGACCAGGTGTTGCTGGCCAGGCAGGCGGCGCAGATGCTCGCACTCCGCATCGCGCGACACGCCCTCGTTGAGCACCGCGACGTAGGTCACCAGCGCCGGCAGGCCGACCCGCGCCGACGGCCGCGCATGGACTTCGTCGTGCAGCACGCGGCGCTGCGGATCGTCGGTTGGCAGGACAGTGGTGGGCAGGTCGGCGTGCACGTCGGGATGGTAGCTGCCCGCCTTCGGCGGTGCCGTCGGGCCACGGTCAGAATGGGGCCCTGCCGGACCCCACCGGCCGATGGACGACAACGATGACGCGAGCTTGGCTCGGGCTCGGCGCCCTGGCCCTTGCGGCGGCCTGCACCGCGCCGCACGACGACGCGGCGATGAGCGGCTATGCCGAAGCCGAACTCGTCTACGTGGCACCGTCGGCCGCGGGAACGCTGCAGTCGCTCGCGGTGCAGCGCGGCGACAGTGTCAAGCGCGACCAATTGTTGTATGCACTCGACACCGATGCCGAGGTCCTCGGCCGCCAGGCCGCGCAGGCACGCAGCGAAGGCGCGTTGGCCCAGGTCGACAACCT
>Ga0209254_10007372_pt1 | contig 10161 bp, 6 predicted proteins | sample FrelakmetDIP11DI_FD_187148 | JGI IMG/M metagenome (GOLD analysis project Ga0209254, IMG submission 187148) | Freshwater lake sediment microbial communities from the University of Notre Dame, USA, for methane emissions studies - DIP11 DI (SPAdes)... | ecosystem: Environmental > Aquatic >...
CTGACCGGATGACGCGGATGAACGAAGCGCTCGCGCCATTCCATCAGCACACGCGTAGCTGGTTCGAATCGAGTTTCCCCTCTGCCACCGATGTTCAGGCGCGCAGTTGGCCGGTGATCGCCGCGGGGCGCCACGCGCTGATCACCGCACCTACCGGCAGCGGCAAAACGTTAACGGCATTCCTGTGGGCGCTGGACGCATTCTGCACAGGGCGCTACACGTCCGGTGCAACGCGGGTGCTGTACATCTCGCCGCTCAAAGCTCTGAACAACGACATTCAGCGCAATCTGCTGCAACCGCTCGAAGCGCTTCGCACCCGTTTCGAGACTGCCGGCGACACCTTTCCACCCATCCGCGTCCAGGTGCGCTCCGGCGATACGCAGCCCAGCGAACGCCAGCGGATGCTGCGGCGGCCGCCGGAAATCCTGATCACGACACCGGAGAGCCTGGCGTTGCTGCTGACGACCCTACGCGGCCGCCAGGCACTGGCCACGGTTAAAACCGTGATTCTCGATGAGATCCATTCGGTCGTGGACAACCGCCGCGGCACCGTATTAATGACATCGCTCGAACGGCTTGTGCGCATCGCCGGCGATTTCCAGCGGATCGCGTTGTCGGCGACCGTGCGGCCGCTCGACGGCGTCGCAGCATTCGTCGCAGGCCTCGATGTCTACCACGCTCCGCGGATGATCGACATCATCGAGGGGCGCGACCCTAAGCAAATCGAGTTTCGCGTGCGATTCCCAGAACATGTCCGGGCAGCGCTCGATGCCGGGCAGAAGATCTGGGAACCGCTGACCGAATCATTCAAGGCGATCATCGAGCGCAACGCGGCGACGTTGTTCTTTACCAACAGCCGCCGCTTGGCGGAGAAGATCACGTTGAAGCTCAACGAAACGGAAGTGACTCCGCTCGCGTATGCACATCACGGTTCGCTCGCGCGCGAGATCCGCAGTGAAGTAGAAGCTCGCCTGAAATCCGGCGAACTGCGCGCGATCGTCGCGACGAACTCGCTCGAAATGGGCATCGATATCGGCAGTCTCGACGAGGTGGTACTCATACAATCGCCGCCGTCGATTGCCTCGGCGCTACAACGTATCGGTCGCGCCGGACACCGCGTCGGTGATATCAGCCGCGGCACGCTGTTCCCTACCCATGCACGGGACTTCCTCGATGCGGCGGCACTCGCGGAGTGCATAAAGACTCGCGATCTCGAGCCGCTGGTAGGTATCGAGAACCCGCTGGATGTGCTGGCGCAGATCATCGTATCGATGACGGCTTCGCAGACCTGGGATCTCAACGATATGTACACCCTGCTGCGGCAGAGTCATCCGTACCGATCGCTACCCATGAATCAGTTCGAACTCGTCGTTGAAATGCTCGCCGGGCGCTACGCCGGATCGCGCGTGCGCGAATTGAAGCCACGCGTTATTTTCGATCGCATCGAACACACGCTACGCGCCGCAAAGGGTGCGGTGTACGCACTCTACAATTCCGGCGGCACGATCCCGGACCGCGGCTACTACCACCTGCGGCATGCCGAAACCGGCGCGTTGATCGGCGATCTCGATGAAGAATTCGTCTGGGAAGCAACCGTCGGTCAGACGTTTTCGTTTGGCACTCAGGCGTGGCAGATAAAACGCATCACGCACAACGACGTGTTGGCGTCGCCGGCCAAGGCGGGCACTACGGCGACGCCGTTCTGGCGCTCCGAAGCATACAACCGCAGCTTTTACTACTCGGACCACATTGGGAGTTTTTTGGAGCGCACCGACGCCCTGTTCGAGACCGACGATCAGGCTCAGTTTACCGCCAGTCTAACGACTCAATACGGCTTCGATGTACCCGCCGCACAAGAACTCGTCGAATATTTGAATCGCCAACGAGAACATACCGCCGCCGCGTTGCCGCACCGGCACCACCTCCTCGTGGAGCACATTCAGGCAGGCCCCGGCGGCTACCATGGACCGGATCAGGAGCAGCAGATCGTGCTGCATACGCTCTGGGGCGGCCGCGTCAATCGGCCCTACGCGCTGGCGCTCTCCGCGGCCTGGGAGCGCGACTACGGTCACGTCCCGGAAGTCCATGTCGATGACGACGCGATCGCGGTCCAGACCAAGGGTGAGATCGACCCGGCGCGCATTATCGACATGGTTCGAGGCGATGGCTTCGATACACTGCTGCGCCACGCGCTGGAACGATCCGGATTTTTCGGCGCGCGTTTTCGCGAATGCGCCGGACGCGCACTGCTGGTAACCCGCCAACGCTTCAACCAACGTATGCCGTTGTGGATGAGTCGGTTGCACGCAAAACAACTGCTGACCACCGTGAAGCAATATGCGGATTTCCCGGTGCTGCTCGAGGCGTTTCGTACCTGCCTCGTCGATGAATTCGATCTTCCGGCACTGCAACAAATGCTTGCCGAACTCGACAGCGGCGAGATCCGGGTCAGCCAGGTCGCGACCAGCGCGCCGAGTCCGTTCGCGGCCGGCATCGCATGGGGACAGATCAGCCGTTACATGTATGCGGATGACGCGCCGGAATCGATCGCCGCGAGCGCGCTGTCCGACGACCTGATTCGAGCAGCGGTGTACGACGCCGCCTTGCGGCCACGCATCGATCGGTCGGTGATCGATCCATTCATCGCCAAGCGTCAGCGCATTGCACCCGGGTACGCGCCAACGGATTCCGCCGATCTGACCGAATGGTTGAAAGAACGGGTGCTGATTCCAGAACACGAGTGGACCGCATTGAGCCGCGACGTGCCGGACACCGTCGCGCAGGTACATTGGCTGAACCGCGACCATCGCCGCTGGGCCGTGCACCCCGAACTCGCCCGCAGCGTGACGCAGCGACTGCTGGGTGACGTCGATGAAAATCTCGTCGACGTTGGAGACCCGCGCGACCAGTGCCAGTTGATCCGCGAAATACTGTCGTTCTACGGTCCGTTGCATCGCGACGAGATCGGCACGTTGCTGCCGATGGCCGATGTGCAACTCGACGGCGCGCTCGCTGAACTGATCGACACCGGCGTATTGGTCGCGGGGCATCTGCTGCAGGGCGATGACTCGGTGCGGTACTGCGACGCCGACAATCTCGAAATTCTGCTGCGTCTGCAACGCGCTTCGGCGCGGCATCGGCTCGACCCGCGCCCGGTCACCGAACTACCGGCATTCTTCGCCGCGTGGCAACACTTCGGCCGCGACGGCTCGGAGGACGCACTCACTGAAACCATCGAGCGCTTGCGCGGCTACCCGGCCTCCGTGGATGTCTGGCTAAACGACTTCATCGAGGCGCGTCACGCCGGCGCTGACTTGCGTCAGCTGGACGATGTGCTCAATGCCGCAGGATTCGCCTGGGTGGGTCAGGGTCAGGAAGTCGTCACGGTGATGCCGACCGAAGATCTTACGTTGCTGGGCAGTGTCGGGTCAGTCACGTCCCCGTCGATTTCAAGTGCATTTCGCGATCGATCGGCGCGATACAGCTTTCTCCAGCTGGTCGATGCGGCGGGTCAATCAGCCACTGTCTTCAGCGATGCGTTGTGGAGCGCAGCCTGGTCAGGAGGCATCAGCGCCGATTCGTTCAGCGTGTTGCGCGCTGGGAGTCTGCGCAACTACACACTCGCGGCACCTGCGCCACCGCAACTCCAGCCGACTCAACAACACCGCACTGTCGCACGCCGCAACGCACGCGGCGCCAGCCTCGGCTGGCCGGGCCACTGGTTTCTGCTGCCCGAGCGGGTCGAAGCCCCAGACGACGACCCGCTTACCGCGCTGGAGACGGCAAAAGACCGAGTACGCATTCTGCTCGATCGATACGGCGTCATCAGCCGCGAAGTCGCCAATCGCGAAGGCGGGCTATTCCGCTGGGCGCTGCTGTTCCGTGCGCTGCGAGTCATGGAGTTGTCCGGAGAAATTATTGCGGGCTTGTTTTTTCATGGTCTATCAGGGCCACAGTTCGCATTACCCGCGGCCATCCGCCAGCTCGAGCGCGGCAGCCCTCCGGAGTGCTTCTGGGTGAACGCAACCGACCCAGCCGCACCGACGGGTCTGGGCATCGAATGGCCATCACCCTTGCCGCATCGGCGCGCGAACAACTACCTGGCGTTCCATCACGGCCAGATCGTGCTCATCGCGGAGAGCTACGGACGACGACTCAGCTTTACCGGCACGCTCGATGATGCGGCGTTCACCAGCGCAGTTGCGCTGCTTTCGCATTTGCTTGGATTCCGCCGCAAGGTCCCGATCGACAGCATCGACGGCGAACCGCCGCGCGCGAGTCCTTACCTCGTGCGACTGGCCGACGTGTTCGACGTGGCGCGCGATCATCGTCGCGTTGAACTGTTGCTCCCGGCACGCCGGATCGGTTGATCGGTTGATCGGTTGACGTTCGACGAATTGCTTCCCCACCACGACGTCGTCAGGCGTCTTCCGAGTACACGACTTCATCCGCGTCGATTCGCTCGCCTACCATAATGTATCTGAAGGGTGCGGCGTCGGTGTTATCTATGAAATGCGCGTGCTTCTGCCCCGCCGGGAAGCAGACATAGGACCCGGGAGCGAGTGCAAATGTTGCCGCGCCCAGATGCAGCGTAGCCGCTCCGCTCAGAGCATACAGATGCTCTTCTTCGAGGTCGTGATAATGCGCCGGTCGTGTGTTGCATCCGGGTAGCAATTCGAGGATGCCGAATCCGACCTTCGCAGGACCGCCGACATCACAAACAGCTTTGCCGCGAATTTCGCGATCGGTACCGGCGTACCACACTTCCCAGCTCAGATCCGATTCATGCACGGGTTGTTTCATCGCGGATTGTCCATCGCATCGAGATTCCACGAACGCTATCAGATGAAACAACCGATCGAAATACCATCCGCCTCGCGTGCGATCACCGATGTCTGCTAAGGTCCGACGCGTTCCGGTCGATAGCCAATCTGATGACTAAAATCCCATTGTCCGTGTGGTGCGTTCCCGATCCACATGCCGATTCAGACCGCCTCAGCGCTCTGCTCGAACCATTGATCGAAGCGTGTCGAACCGCATCCATGTCGGCACTGCAGGAGCATCTGGGCGAAAGCGCCGCGTTACCCGACGTCGTTCTGATCGAAAGGTGGGATCCGGAGCTTGCGATCCTGTTGGGCGATCTACCCCGCGTTTGGCTCGATCCGGCAGCCGCCGCGCACGAAGAGATTGTTTCGTTTGATGGTCCCGTCGATGGGCCGCGCCTGGTGGTTGCGCTGGTGACCGCGGTCAATCTTGGCCACGCCCGCTTGATTCGCGACGCGCTGCACACGGCACGACGTAACGCGCTCGCGCCGTCGCGCGAGCCGTTGCCCGATCTCGACGACTTCGCGCTGCACTTTCAAGGGCGCTGGAGCATCGACGGCACCTCACTGACCGGTGTGGAGACTTTGCTTCGGTGGAACGGTCTGCCGGTACCGACCCTGCCGCCGGAGGCGCTGATTGCCGCTGCCGAACACCGTGGTGACATGCGGCGCCTCGGTGACTGGATCATCCTGCGTGCCGTTCGCCACGCCGCCGAGTGGCGACTGTTCTGGCCGGACCCGATGCGGCTGTCTATCAACATCTCACCCGTGCAACTTGCCGCTGACGATTTTACCGGGGTGCTCGCCGCGGCGCTCGACGACAACCGTCTCGATCCATCCTTGATCGAGCTGGAATTGCCAGTGTCGGCGTTACCCCGCATCGCGCAACGCCACAGTGGCGTGATTGCCGATTTGTATGACCTGGGCGTCGGCTTTGTACTCGACGGTCTTGGTGCCGACGTAATCGATCCCACGCTGCTGACGTGGCTGCCCGCTACAACCTGGAAGTTTCATCGTGCGCTGGTTGCCCGCCTGCCGGACGATCGCGCGACGGCCGCGCTGATCTCGACTCTCGCGGACGCGGCACGCGCGCAAGGAATTCTGACGGTCGCGGTGGGTGTCGAACGCGAAGACCAGCGCGCGGTGCTCGAGTCACTCGGCTGCGAGTCGCTGCAGGGATATCTGTTCGCCGAGCCGCTGCCACCGAGGGAATTCGCCGCGCTTCTAGCAGCCCACGTCGAACGTCTGCGATCACGCGCGTGAACGTGAGTTCCACTGTGCTAGTGTGCGTCGATGCGTTGCGCCCTGATCACCCACGCCGACTGTCTGCTCCACGAAATGGAGTCGAATCATCCGGAACGTCCGGCTCGATTGATTGCGATCCTCAATCACCTGATTGAGACCGGGCTCGAGTCGCAACTCCACTATCGCAGCGCAAATCCGGTCGGCATCGCCGACTTCGAAAACATCCATGACCCCGGCTTCGTGCACGCGCTATACGCCGAGATTCCCAGCCACGGCATCGCGAAGGTCGACGCGGACACCAGCCTCGGACCGATGAGTATTCACGCGGCCGAACTCGCGGCCGGCGCGGTACGCGACGCCGTCGAACTTGTACTCGACGGCGCCACGCTGCGCGCGTTCTGCGCGGTACGCCCGCCGGGACATCACGCCGAAGAAGATCAGGCAATGGGTTTCTGCTTCTTCAACAACGTCGCGCTCGGCGCCACCGTCGCGCTCGCGCGCCCCGAGATCGAGCGCGTTGCGATCCTCGACTTCGACGTGCATCACGGCAACGGTACCGTCGACATCTTCCGCGAACGGCCTGAGGTACTGGTCTGCTCGAGTTTCCAGCACCCTCACTATCCACATCGGCTGTTCGATCTGCAGCGACCCAACATCGTCAATACGCCGCTGGCCGCAGGTACCACCGGAAGCGGCTTCCGGACCGCGGTGGAGCGTGATTGGTTGCCGGCGCTCGCGCGGCATCGGCCGGACCTGATCCTGGTCTCAGCGGGATTCGACGCCCATCGCGAGGACCCGCTCGGTCAACTCGAGCTCGTCGAAGACGACTATCGCTGGGTGACCGAACTGATCGTGTCGGAGGCCAACACGTACGCACAAGGTCGCGTCGTTTCAGTCCTCGAAGGTGGCTATTCGCTTGGTGCGCTCGCTCGTTCGACAGCGGCGCACATCGCGGCGCTGTTGAACGGTACCTGATCGCGTTGGATCACAGGCCTATTGCCCCTCGTCAGACACGCAGCGCCTGCTGACCACCACCGTCGCAATAAACCCGCTCTCCGGTCAGATACGAGTTCTGCTGCGAGACAAAGAAGCGCACTACATTGGCGACGTCTTCCGGTTGGCAGACACGGCCAAACGGCATCGTTTTGTCGAGGTCCCGCAAGTTCTCGACTCCCGCTGACGCTTTCATCAGGCGGCGACCCATTTCGGTCTCAACCAGGCCCGGCGCGACGATATTCACGCGGATACCGTGCGGTCGCTCCTCCTTCGCCAGCGTGAAGGCCAGCGCCTCCATCGCGCACTTGCCCATGTTGTAAGGCGCGCCGTACGCACCGAGGCTGCGTGTGGCAACACTCGAAATCATGATGATGTCGCCGCGTCCGAGCTTGCGCATCTGCGGGATCACGAGCTTTGCGAGGTAGTGTGGTGCAAATGCGTGACAGGCGACGACCCGCTGCATCTCCGAAGGCTCAGTGTCGGCGACGGCTTGACCGCGGCTCGCGATCCCGGCGTTGTTGATCAGAATACCGATCGGACCGAGCTGCGCTTCGATCTGCGTGACCATCTCCCGATCCTGCTCGAAATCGTCAACAGACGCCTGATATGCATAGGCGCGCCGACCGAGCGCTGCGACCGCCGCAACAACTTCCGCCGCCGCTTCCGCGTCGCGCCGGTAGTTGATTGCAACATCGGCGCCGTCTTCAGCAAGGGCCAGGGCAATGCCCCGACCGACACCACGTCCGGCACCCGTGACCAATGCAACCCGTCCTGCTAACGACATGACTGAGCCTCCCGCGTCACGCATTCGTATGGACTACTCGCCTTTGAACTTCGCATCACGCTTCTCGAGAAACGCCGAGACGCCTTCGCGAAAGTCCGTCGATCGACCGGCTTCGTTCTGCAGCCGCGCTTCGAGGTCGAGCTGCTGTTCGTAAGCGTTCTGCCAGGTATCCCAATACGCGCGGCGGATCAATGCGAGCGAACGCGGTCCATTCGCCAGCTGGCGCGCAATACCCATCGCGCCATCCATCAGCGCGGCATTGTCTTCGTACAGCCGATTCACCAGACCCCACTCGTATGCTTTCTCGGCCGGCAGTCGTTCAGCCAGCAGCGACAGTTCCATTGCACGACCCCAGCCGATCATCCGCGGCAGCATGAACGTGGCACCACCATCGGGAATGAGTCCGATCTTTGCGAAGGCCTGCATGAAGAACGCGTTTTTCGAAGCGCATACAATATCGCCCATGATCGCGAAGCTCATGCCGACGCCGGCCGCGGCGCCATTTACGGCCGTGACGACCGGCATCTGCAGGTCTCGAATCGACAGCAGCAATGGATGGTAGCCGGATCGCAAACCATCTCCGGCACCCTGCATCGCGGCGCTGCCGCGATCCGCCAGATTTGCACCCGACGAAAAACCGCGCCCCGCACCGGTCAGCAGCAGGCAGCGGGCGCCGTTGGATGGGTCCGCCACTTCGCGCACCGCTTGAGTCAACTCGCCGAGCATTTGCCCGCCGATGGCATTGAGCACTTCAGGATGGTTGAAACTCAGAACTGCTACGTTGCCGTCGAATTCCAATAGCACGCGTTCGTACGCCATGTCGTCTCCTCGTTAGATACAAAAGTTTTCAACAGTGATTGATCGCCGTCGACTTGCAGAAGTGATGTAACCGAAATGAAAGATATCGTCGAGAACTTTCCGCTACGCTTGGCGCGATGCAAAAAGACCCGTGGCACAACCAATACCCGCTGGATCCGACACGTGTCGGCGAAATCATCGCAGCCGACATCGATCAGTTTGATGTAACACGCGTGTCGGTGCTCGGGGAAGGCTGGGATTTCTGCACGTTTGTCGTCAATGACGAATGGGTGTTCCGCTTTCCGAAACGGCGTCAGTGTGCACGGCAGCTGGCGAGAGAGTTTGAGCTGCTCGAGGCGCTCGCGGGTCCGCTCGGCAACGAATCCATTGCGATTCCGCGCTATCGCTACTATGTGCGGACTCCGGCGCTGTTCACGCTCGCGTATGTCGGATACCCGATGCTATCCGGCGAAGCGCTGATTGACTGCGTCGTCGACTCAATCGACCGGGCCGCCATCGGGCGCCAGCTCGGTGGGTTCCTGCAACGCCTGAACGCTGCCGCACCGATGCCACCGCCACGGATCTATCACGATCAGTTTCCAGCGAACTTGATCGATTTTCGCCGCGAACTGGATGACGCGAGCGCTTCGCTGCCGCCGCATATCGCGGCCGCCTGCAGACGGCTACTTGCCACGACACCTACACCAGACGACGCAGCGCCCCTGTTCCAGCACGGCGATCTAGGCGCCGAGCACATCCTCGTCGATCGCAGAACCAGCCGGATCACTGCGATCATCGACTGGGGCGACGCTGGCTGGGGCGATCGTGTGGGTGGTCTAGTCGGACTCTGGGCCTGGGGTGGCGACAACGCAGTCCACGCCGCGTTGTCGGAGTGGGGTCGAGTGCTGTCGGACGACGCCTGGAGCCGGTTGCGCCTATGGGGGGTCGCGTACGCCGTCGGCAGCGCGTATTACGGATACAAAGACCGCCGCGACGCATTACATGCGACTGCATTACGCTGGCTCGATCGTATGTACTCGAACGGCCAGCTGGCTGATCCGGAAACACCCGATGCCTGAATCCGAACTTGCACCGCTGAAACGCCTGATCATCGAACGCGCGTGCGAACAACTGTCGATCGAATATGCGCGCGCCGTGGACTTCCGCGACTACGAGCGTTTTGTCGAACTGTTCGCCGATGATGCACAGCTGGATCTCGGAATGCGTCTCGACGGGAAAGCTGCAATCCGCGCATCGATGCTGATGCGTTCCGACGAGATCCGCACCCGTCACGTTCTGACCAACATCTTCATCGAGGTGCAAGATACGCAGCATGCGCGCGGCATATCGTATCTGACGCTGTATCGGCACGTGGGTGTGCAGAGTACGAAGCCAGGACCGGTACCATCGATCCTGCCCATGGCAGTCGGCCACTACGAAGATAGCTTCATCCGAACCGACGCTGGGTGGCGATTTCAGACCCGGGCTCTGCACGTTGCCTTCCGCAACCCCGAC
>Ga0209254_10007373_pt1 | contig 10159 bp, 9 predicted proteins | sample FrelakmetDIP11DI_FD_187148 | JGI IMG/M metagenome (GOLD analysis project Ga0209254, IMG submission 187148) | Freshwater lake sediment microbial communities from the University of Notre Dame, USA, for methane emissions studies - DIP11 DI (SPAdes)... | ecosystem: Environmental > Aquatic >...
ATCGGTCAGAACTACGTGTCCTGTTCTCCGTTCCGTGTGCCGATCGCCCGCCTGTCAGCGGCTCATTCAGCGCTCAAGCATCAGGGCGTATCCATCGCGGAAGATAAGTAAAGTTAGAGTAAACATGGTTGTTGATTTGGGCGGCAAAGCACCGCCCAAATCAACAATACAAAAATCCTATAAACACACCTAGAACTGGCCGTTTTCACGCCAAACTACCTCGACACGTGTACCCCGCCCGTGTTGTGAGCGGATTTTTAGGTCAGCCCCAATAATCGAGGCACGTTCATACATCCCGACCAGACCATAGTGCTTCTGCTTCAGCAGTTGTTCCAGATCTTGGCTATCTGGTGCAGGAAATCCGAGCCCATCGTCCGAAACTATCAGATGAATGCCTTCAGTGCTTAGAGCGCCGCTGATCTGGACGCTTTTGGCGTGAGCGTGGCGTAAAGCATTCTCACAAGCCTGTTCCACAATACGGAAAACATGTTGCTCTGTGCTGGGGTCGAAACGCACGGAGCTAGGCGCCAGGTCGACATTGAACTTTGGATATTTTAAATCCCGCTGCGATAAATTATCTACCAGCTCGTCTATTGCCGGCCGCAAACCATAGTTTAACATAGCAGGTCGCAGATCACTGATCGCCTGGCGCAAATAATTGGTGATCAATACCTCGCCATTCTCGAATGCAGCGGTCCCACCGGAAGTTGGCTGGTTCATGAAGAGGGCTGCTAGCTGGTTTAGCACTTCATCGTGCAACCCTCGCGCCAGCGCTGCGCGCTCCTTTTCCTGCCGCTCGATATCCGCCTGGTAAAGCGCGTGTAGAAGCCTGGTGTGGGCAATGTTGACCAGCGCGATAGCAGTCTGGTTGGCGATAATTTGTAAGACTGTTATTTCGGATTGGGTGTAATAATCATCCGGATCACGTCGTCCCAATAGCCAAATACCAATCAGGTCTCCACCAACTTCTAGCGATAGGACGAGGCGAACCCATTTCAAGGGATGTTTAAACCCATTGTCTAGGTCAAGAGGCTGATATATTCCAGATTGTTCCATTAGCACTGGGATATCAGTTTTATTTGGTGTTTCACCTTCCGTAATCCCGGCACTATAGAGCGTTTTGATCGGATTCTCCTCGCGGATGTAAATCAGCGCCGATTGGCGGACAAGCAGGCTGGGCAGGATTTCATCCCGCAGTAGAGTTACCAGTTTTTCGCTATCCAGGCTGGTCGTGATTTTGGCCGCGTAAGCTTCCACCAGATGGGTTTGTGCGATGGGTATGCCCAGTATTCGCCGTTCGATCAGTCTTTGGAAGCCGGGAAAAATGATCGCTCCCACCAGTCCGGTGAATACCAATCCTGCCACTTCTACGGCGATGCGGATATTCTGATCTGCTATCTTGGAATTGACCAACCAAACAACGATGGTTGTAAAGGTGAATAGCAGAAGCGTGAACAGGTATAAGGAAATGATGCGGTTTGCCCTCAACTCCAATCCACCTAGCTGGCGGCGGTAGATCACGTAAAAGTAGGCCCCCGGTATGGCAGTCAGGCTTAATAATGCTGCCCAGACTATCCCAATTGTCAGAGATATGAAAGTGTAGGCTTGAGTACTGAGCAGGATGCCGGAAAAGAGGGCCAGTAAAACTGCGACCGCCAGCACTTTGAGATCCCTGCGCAAATCCGGTTGTAGGATGGCATGCAGGAGGAGAAGGCCAACGCCTCCCACCAGGGTGAGCAAGACGGCAATAACATAAGCCAGCCGTGGTGTAAGTTGAAAAATTTCCAATCCAGCAAGTATCCAAGCGCTGAGATATGCAGCCCACAATAATCCAGTCGGTATTCGACCTAAGGGTTTGGGGAATTCCCAGTTCAGGTGTAAGTACACTGGCAAAATCAACCAGCTTAAAAGCGGCGCGAGAATACGGCTATACCAAACGCCGCCAAAAGACATCCATCCAATTACGAGCCAGGCAGCCACCAGATAATAAAAAACAATGAGCAGTTGTCGCTGTTTGGATCGAGGCCGGACTAGAATATACGTGGCCGTACCCGCAAACCAGAAAATGAACAACAGCCAGAGGGCTCCTAATCGATCAAATGCTTCTACCGCATTGGGTCCAGGGAGCTTCCAGCGAATGGTTATCTCCTGTGCCCCGCGTTGAACCCGAATCTCAACCACTTCTCCTGGATCTGCATCTCTTAGTAATGGTAGTCGATGATCCTCGACGAAGGTTGCCCAGTCGAGCGAGTCTATCCGCAGCAATCGATCACGTGGCTGAAGAGACTGGGAAGAAGTTTGTTCTACCCAAACAGTATCCACCATACCATCGGTGTTATTAAAACCAAAGCCGAGATAGGGCATTTTGAAGAAATAAGCATAGGTGTAGAGCAATAGAAAAGCAAGCACCAACGCAGGCAGGCTATATTCAAGCGCTCGGCGGAAAGTTAATTTTTTCGGCATGGGAAATATCGCAGGAGAATCCGTGATCAGGTTATTCTCGGTTCTTTTGCCAAAGTGAGGCTTCGAATTAATTATATATTGATCTGCTAATTTCGATCATCTTATTATCGAGATTTCCAGAGACTACGTAGGCTGGGTCCGATCTGCCAGTTGTGATTGAGCTTCAAACAATCCTGTTCCGGCAAATCGCTGGAACAAGATGCTCTGGGAAAATAGATCAATATTGTAATTAAAAATGTGGAGGGGGATCTTGAGGGGTGATCAGGCCTAACTGCCTGGCTTTGATGATTGCTGCAGTCCGGTTGTGGACGTCCAACCTGAGATAGGCGGTCGAGAGCAAGTTGCGCAGTGTAGACGGCGCAACTCCCAACTTCTCTGCTAATTCATTCGTGGAGGCATTCGGGTTCGCAGCGCAAAGGGATAACACTTGCAGTTGCCGCGGAGTGAGTAAAGCGTCATCTGGGCTTTCTGAGAGTAAGTAATGATGCACCTGTTTGCTCAAATGGAGACCCCCTTTGGCGACCGAACGGATCACACTGGCCAGTTCCTGGATTGTTGAAGTATCATCTTTCAAGATAAACCCGCTGACGCCTGCTTCCACCAACCCTCTGACCAGGCTGCGTGTCTGGTGCATGGAGATTACCAGGATGGATAATTGAGGGAATTTCTGAAGCCAGCGGGGTATATCTTGCAGGATCGGGTAAAAATTGGGATCTTCCGGAGAGGTTGGAACAAAAATATCCAGGATCAATACATCTGGTTTGGTTTGATCCAAAACACGATCGAGTTCATTAGCATAAGCGATTGTAGCGACCACCTCTATGTCAGGTGCCTGCCCCAGGCGATACAGGTAACCGTCGATGATGCTTTGGTGATCCTCCAGAATGGCAATCCGAATTAAATTCGATAGAGTCAATTTTCTCCGCCTTAACTTAGAAGTGAATGCAAACAGCATAACAAAGATTTTTCTCTGGCGCAAGTACATCGACCGAATCAGTACAAATGTCTAGATTGGGATTACAGTTGCCTATTTACAGAAGTTGATTAGTTTTATATGATTTTATAGATTGGAATAACAATTCGAATACATGGGGGTAGGCAAAGTGAGCGTAAGGGGAGACGCTCACTTTTTTTCTTGTCGCCAAGGATTGCGGAAGCCAATCAATAAAGGATCTGCGTGGTCACGCAGATGACATTTCTCCCGTTTTCTCTTTCCTCACAAACTCCACTCCTGCCCGCAACGCCTTCAGATTCAGCGGCAAAAGCTTCTTGTGGCGCTCTGGCAGGTGCTCGCCTAACGACCGCTCTACATTCTCAATCTCCAACACCGGCAGGCAGGCTAGTAAAGCCCCCACCAGGACAACATTTGTCAAACGCCGGTCGCCCAGCTCTTCGGCGATCTCATTTGCCAGGATGGACACGGATTGGATATCGGTGCGGATTGCGCTACGGTTTACCAGCGAAGCGTTGATGATCAAGACGCCACCTTCAGCCACTAGTGGTTCGTATTTATCGAGCGAGGGCAAGTTCATTGCAATCACGCCGCGCGGATTGCGTACCAGCGGCGAACCGATTTCCTCATCGGCGATGATCACGGTGCAGTTGGCCGTCCCACCGCGCATCTCCGGGCCGTAGGAGGGGATCCAGGTGACTTCCTTGCCAATGTCCATGGCGGCGTAGGTCAGGATCTGTCCTGCGAACAGCACGCCCTGACCACCAAATCCGGCGATCACGATCTCAGTTTGCATACCTTTTCCTTTTGGATGCGGATAAACGCTGATTCACGCTGATCTTCTTTGTCTTATCATTCGGAAGTCTGCGTTTTGAGCAGGCTTAAGAATCTCTTTCTTCTAAAACTTCAGGTCTTTCAGGGTCGGGGAAACTTTGAAATCCTCCAGTGGGTAGACCGGGACCATGTGATCTTCGAGCCAATCGAGCGCTTCCACTGGCTTCATGCCCCAGTTTGTAGGGCAGGTGGAGAGTAACTCTACCATTGAGAAGCCTAGCCCGCGCACCTGGGTTTCGAACGCCAGGCGGATGGCCTTCTTGGCCAGGCGGATGTTCTTAGGGTCGTGCAGGCTGCGTCGCACCACATAGCCAGCGCCGTCCAAAGTGGCCAGCAGCTCGGCGGTACGGATCGGGAAGCCTGTCTGCTCCACATCCCGCCCGTATGGCGAAGAGGTGGTCTTCTGGCCGGGTAAGGTGGTGGGAGCCATCTGTCCACCTGTCATGCCGTAATTTGCATTGTTGATAAATATGACCGTGATATTCTCGCCCCGCGCCGCAGCGTGTACTATCTCGGCCATGCCGATCGAGGCCAAGTCGCCGTCCCCCTGATAGGTGAAGACAACCCGGTCGGGCAGAACCCGCTTGATCCCGGTGGCCATCGCCGGGGCGCGACCGTGGGCTGCCTCTACGAAGTCGCAGTCGAAATAATTATAGGCGAAGACCGAGCAGCCTACGGAGGCCACGCCGATTGTCTTTTCGATCAGGTTCATCTCGTCCAGCACTTCCGCCACCAGGCGGTGGCTCACGCCGTGCGTGCAGCCAGGGCAGTAATGGGTAGTAACTTCGGTGAATGCCTCGGGACGTTGATAGACTTTTTCAACAGGTGTATTAAGTATCATACCGGCAGACTCCTTAACTTCTTACCAGCTCTAATCGTTTCAACCAGGAACGGCGCGGATGGCCGTTTGCGGTAAGCGGCTCATGCGTCAGGCGGCGGATTTCACTCAAGACCTCATCAGGGAAAGGCACCACACCGCCCAGGCGGCCGTAGAACTCGACCGGAAGCTTGCCTGTAGCGGCCTTCAAGACATCGTCCAGCATCTGTCCCGTGTTCATCTCCACCACTAGCATGGCCTTCGCCTGCCCGGCTAGCTGTCTGATCTTCTCTTCGGGGAACGGATTGAGCGTAATCGGGCGCAGCAGGCCGACTGGGATGCCTTCTGCGCGAGCTGTCCGCACAGCAGACAGGGCAATGCGTCCGGCGGTGCCGAAGCCCACAACAATGTATTCTGCCCTATCCATAAAGTATTCCTGATAGCGAATCTCGTTGGCCTCGATCTCGGACCAGCGTTCCAACAAACGCAGGTTGGTGACCTCTTCCTCATCTACGTTAAGATAGATCGAGCTGAGCACGCGCCGTTCACGACCAATCGCGCCGCTGACCGCCCAATCCGGGTTACGCCGTTTGACTGGCTGCATTTCTGGCAACTCGGCTGGCTCCATCATCTGGCCCAGACTGCCGTCGATCAGTACCACAACAATCGTGCGGTATTTTTCGGCCAGGTCAAAGGCTTTTACAGTCAGGTCAATCGCCTCCTGGATATTGGCAGGTGCCAGGACGATAGGGCGGAAGTCACCGTGCCCGCCGCCGTGCACGATCTGGTTGTAATCACCTTGGGAAGGGGCGATATTGCCCAGGCCAGGGCCGCCGCGCATTACATCCACCAGCACCATTGGCACTTCGGTGCCGGCGATGTAAGAGATTCCCTCCATCATCAGGCTTACACCGGGACTGGATGACGATGTCATCACGCGCGCCCCGGTGCAGGCTGCGCCGTATACCATGTTGATGGCAGCTAGCTCGCTCTCAGCCTGCAGGAAGGTGCGCCCCAAAACCGGCATGCGCTCGGAAAACCATTCCAGAAGTTCGGTCTGGGGGGTAATCGGGTAACCGAAATAGGCTTCCAGGCCCGCGCGGATGGCCGCCTCGGCGATAGCGACATTGCCTTTAAGCAATTCACGTGCCATTGTATGCCTCCTATGCCAGCGCTGGATTCTTCCGCGCCGGAACTTCACGAAAGACAGTCAAGGCTGCCTCGGGGCAGACCACAGCGCAGATAGCACAGCCGGTGCATCCTTCAGTGCTCAGGTAGACTGGGTGGTAACCTTTGGCGGTCAGATTTTCCATATCCAATTGCAGGACATGCTGCGGGCAAGCATGGATGCATAGCTCGCAGCCTTTACAGTACTTATCGCTGACTTCGATCCAACCCTTGACGGGCATCCTGTAAACTCCTTATTTGGTAAACTCAGATTGATATTTTCTACCTTCATTATCTATATTTCAAGCGTGCTTGGGTAGTGCTAACTGTCACGTATCCAGAGTACAAAAAGTCCTATGATACATTACTCGTCGATGATATCCACTTGTACAGCTCGCACGATCGTACGCCAGGGATATAATCCTGAATTTTCATCAAAATCTCGGCAGGTGATCAGGGTGAGCCAGGGTAGCTCATCATGCTCTAGGACGCTTAGGTCCTGCGCCTGGACGCGGTCAACCTTGCGTATTTCGTAGAGGTAAAGTTGTCCCCAGCCATGAATCACAATGCGATCTCCGTATCCCAGGCGGTGCAGATCGGCGAATGGACCTGCTTCTCCGGATGGTAGCACCTTATGCCCCGCGATGGCGGAATTGCCCTGCCAGGTGGGGAAGGCGGTACCCTGCAGGTAGCCAGCGTTTCCTCCCAACCAGGTGGTGTCCCAGCCGTTGCCGCTCTCCGGTACACCGATGATGGCAGTTTCTACTCCCAGTCTGGGAATTTCCAGCCAAAGCTCTCCCAGGGAGGCATAGGTTTTTGATGCGGGTTGGGCGATGAGTACGCTTAGCCTGCCCGGGGCGAACCCGGTCTCGGGAAGCTGAACTGAGGACAATTTGTAAGCAAAGCCCTGACCGGAACCGACCTTGCCTTCAACATCTTTCCCGTTTGCCCCAATAATCATCCGTTCGCCAGATAAAGCTACCGCGTTACCAAATCCATCCTCCTCTGCTACAGAGTCAGCCACCACTTTGATGGGAGCTAGCCACTCAGAGCTTTTGCGAGTATATAAATAGACGGCACCAGCCTGATCGAATCCTGCCTGAGACTTTCCATCCGCCCCTACCGCCAGTGCGCTTCCGCTAATCGCCACGGACTGGCCAAAATGGCCAAAAGGTTCAGCATCAGCCGGACTGAGTTCCTCCTGCTGTTTCCAGTAGCCACTATCCCGCCGGTAAACCAATACACTGCCTGCGTTGGTTACACGCCCGAAGCCCAGGTCAGGATCTCGGAAGACAGCCCCAACCACGGCAGTATTGCTTTCAATGGCAACGGCATGACCGAAGAAATCACCCGAGCGCTCATTATCGTAAGAAAGCTTGGCTTCCGGTCGCCAGGAATTTCCTCCACCATTAAATATGTAAGCAGAACCCGTCCCTGGGTCGCCGGTCAGATTGGCTTCCGTTGCGCCGACGATGATCCGGCTGCCGTCAACATCTACTGCTCCACCGAAATACCCCCCCAAGCTTGGCGTGGAGGGCAGCAATATCGCCTTCTGGTCCCATAAGCCTCCGCGTTTGATGAATACGTAAGCCGCGCCCGCCTCAGGGATAGAATAAACATCCTTGCTGTCAGCGCCGACGACAATGGTAATACCATCCACCGCTACGGAAGTCCCAAATGCATCGTCTTCCAAAGAATCCGAGGCGACCAGTTTTGCCTTTTGTTCCCAGGTCGTTCCATCCCGCGTGAACACATAGGCCGCGCCAGCGTTCTTTTCCCGCTCAATATCCACCCCGGTGGCGCCAACTACGACAGTCTGACCGTCGATGTCTACTGCTACTCCGAAGGTATCTCCTGGTTGGGCGTCTTTCGCGTTCAATCTGGCCTCTTGCACCCACCCAGAACCGGTCAGGGCGAATATGTATGCTGCGCCGGCATCAACCAGCAGCCCATCGCCCAGGTCAGGATCAGCATCGCGCGCACCAACCACCGCCAGGTTGCCCGAAATACTCACCGAGTACCCAAATTCAGCCAGAGTTTCCGGATTGTCTGGGATGAGAACGGAAGTCTGGACTGCACCTAGGCGTGCCGGTTGTGAAGTCGAGGCGGAGGGAGCTGCGCGGACGGTATTCCATACCGGCGCCAGCAGGACAATGAACACGAGCAAGGCGACGAGGATACGTTTCAAATTAATGAGAACGCATTTAGGCTTGTGCATGGTTTCCTCCTCATTGCAAATGGAGACTTAGAAGGATAATAACGGGGATTATAGGTCCTGGTATCTGGAGTCATCCAGGTCGCGTTTGAGCCGATCGGTTTGATCAATCGGGCTTGCCTGCTCAGCCTGGGTAATCGCCTCAAGCTCAGCCGCCTCGGCAGCAGCCAGTTGGCTTGGGCTGGCTGCCCGGGTTAAGCTCCATTTCCCGCAGTACGGGCAGCGGTCGTATTTTCCGAGTACTAAATTCAAGCCATAAAGGTGCCTGCCGAATGGTCGCTTGCATCTCGAGCAGATCGTGCCTCCAAAAGGGCTGTAGTTGCGAGCTGCACCGGGCGGTAGGCTGGTAGTCCTTCCCCGGGATATTATCATTGGAATGAGTAGAGATATTAATAATGCGAGGACGATGAAACCCAGCAGAGGAAGAATAAACTTCACCGTTTGCTGTTGGCTCTGCTGAGCTGTGACAAACTCTGCCTGGATTTCATTCGATATCAATTCCTGACCGCTTGAGGTGTAGCCCACCGCCGACATTCGGTGGATTCCGGGTGGATAATTATCGGTATTGAAGCGCAGGTTGAAGGGCGGTTCATTGATTTCGCCGATAATCTCCTCATCGATCAAAAAGACCACGCGTTCCAGGTCTTCCGGCCCGCTTGCCTTCATAGAGAAGGTCCCCTGAATGTCGCCTCTCCCAGACGAGTAACCAAAGTCTCTCGACAGGCGCAGGGAGAGCTGTTTGTCTTCAGTTTGGGCGTAGGTCGGCGATGCGAGGAATGGGAGAAGGAAGAGAAATACCCAAACAAAGAAAAGCAATCTCTTTTTCATGACTTATTTCCACCGGGTCAGGATAACTTCTCGCTGAAAGACGCGCACTGCCAGATAAACCATGACCCCGTCCACAATGATCAGGATCAATGCTGCCAGAATGATCAACTGGCGATTGATTATGAAAAGACCTGATATCTGGCCGAAGAACACCGCTAGCACCGGGATAATCATCAAAGACGAGATCTGTTCAGCAGTGCGCGGATCGTTGACGCGTGAGGACACCATCAGGCTGAAGGTAACTGCCAGGAGGGCCATTAAGGGCCCGACCAGGATAATGGCGATCAACCAGCGCGAGTCGAGCAGTGCGGCATAGACGGTCTTATTGGTGATCATCAGCCAGGCTCCGATGGCATAGATGGCAAATCCAGCCCAGGTGGCGACGATCGCTGGGATGACGGCAGCCAGACTTTTCCCAACAAGCAGCTCAATTGTGGTGATCGGGGTAGCCAGTAGCGGTTCCAGACTGTGGGTGACTTTTTCCCCGACGATGGAGTACGCAGCAATGGTTGCTGGGATCGCCAGGGGAAGGATCATAAACATCAGCATAAATTGGCTCACCAGGTAGACTTGAAAACATTCCCCGCCATTCAAATCGGCCGGACACATTACGTTAAATTGCTCTGGCATGTCGCTGGTGGCTGCCTCAATGCCAGTCTCGCCGCGCATAGCGAATAAAATGCCCAGAGGAATAGCTGTCATGATCAAAGGTAAGAAGGCCACCGTAAAAAGTACCAGTCGATTGCGGAATACTTCTGACCATTCTTTCCCGATGATAGTTTTTATTTTGTTCATGGCTATTTGTTGTGTGACCTTGGAGGTCTTTCGAAGTTAGGAATTCTTGATTAACTGCAGATATACATCTTCAAGAGAGTGGCGCAGC
>Ga0209254_10007374_pt1 | contig 10159 bp, 7 predicted proteins | sample FrelakmetDIP11DI_FD_187148 | JGI IMG/M metagenome (GOLD analysis project Ga0209254, IMG submission 187148) | Freshwater lake sediment microbial communities from the University of Notre Dame, USA, for methane emissions studies - DIP11 DI (SPAdes)... | ecosystem: Environmental > Aquatic >...
CCGCCGGTCGCCGAGGCGACCGGGCCGGAAATCGAGCCGGTCATCACGCCCTTGACGTACTTGGTCAGGTCTTCCTTGACGATGCGGTTCTTCGGGCCGGTGGCCGCGACCTTGGACAGATCAACGCCGAGTTCGCGAGCATAGGCTCGTACTGACGGCGAAGCGTGAACCTTGCTGCCAGCTGGCAGGCCAGGAGCAACTGCCACCGGCGCATTTGTTGCGACCATAGAAGCAACGGCTGGCCCTAGGGTCGACGCTGAAATCGGGGCAGAAATTGCCGCCGGTGCAGCGGCTGGGGCGGCAGCCTGAGCAACCGGAGCCGCAGCAGGGGCTGAAGCGCCAGTTTCAACCTTGATCAATACCGTGCCTTCGCCAACCTTGGAACCCAGTTGAACCAGCACTTCCTTGACGACACCAGCGACAGTAGAAGGAACATCCATCGTCGCCTTGTCGGATTCCAGTGTGGCAATCGCGTCATCGACCTTGATGCTGTCGCCAACTTTGACGTACAGCTCAATGACCGGGACTTCGGCGAAATCGCCGATATCCGGCACCTTGACTTCAACCACGCCACCGCCGGCAGCGAGTGCGGCTGGCGCAGCGGCAGGGGTCGGAGCCGGTGCAGTAACTTGCGGGGCCGGCACAGCAGCGGCGGCTCCGCTTTCGACCTTGATCAGCACGACACCTTCGCTGACCTTGGAGCCGAGCTGGATCAGGACCTCCTTGATCACCCCTTCGACGGTGGACGGCACGTCCATCGTCGCCTTGTCGGATTCCAGCGTCGCGATGGCGTCGTCGACCTTGATGCTGTCGCCGACCTTGACGAACAGTTCGATGACCGGCACGTCGGAGAAGTCGCCGATATCGGGGACTTTGACTTCAATGATTTGGCTCATTTCGTCGCTCCCTGATCAAACCGACATCGGGTTGGGTTTGTTCGGGTCAAGCTTGTACTTGACCAGAGCGGCGGCAACCACCTCGCGCTTGATCTCGCCGCTGTCGGCCAGCGCCTTGAGGGCGGCCAGCGTGACCCAGTAGCGGTCGACCTCGAAGAAGTGACGCAATTTCTCGCGGGTGTCGGAACGGCCGAAACCGTCGGTGCCGAGCGTGACGTACGGCGCCTTGATGAAGGGGCGGATCTGTTCGGAGAACAGCTTGATGTAGTCGGTCGCGGCGATGACCGGGCCCTTGGCCCCGGCCAGCTTCTGTTCGACATGCGACAGCTTCGGCTCTTCCAGCGGGTGGAGCATGTTCCGGCGCTGGACATTCTGGCCGTTGCGAACCAGTTCGTTGAAGCTCGGGCAGCCCCACAGGTCGGACTCGACGCCCCAGTCGTTCTTGAGCAGGTCGGCGGCGGCGATGACTTCGCGGAAGATGGTGCCCGAGCCGAGCAGCTGGACGCGCGGCCCCTTGCCCTTGCCGCCCTTCCTGAACGAATACATGCCCTTGATGATGTCGGCTTCGGCGCCAGCCGGCATTTCCGGATGCTCGTAGTTCTCGTTCATTACCGTCAGGTAATAAAAGATGTCTTCCTGTTCCTGGAACATGCGGCGCATGCCGTCCTGAGCGATGACCGCCACTTCGTACTGGAAGGTCGGGTCGTAGGAAATACAGTTCGGGATCAGGTTGGAGAGGATCAGGCTATGGCCATCCTCGTGCTGCAGGCCTTCGCCGTTCAGCGTCGTGCGGCCGGCGGTGCCGCCGATCAGGAAGCCGCGGGCGCGCTGGTCGCCGGCAGCCCAGCACAGGTCGAGAACGCGCTGCATGCCGAACATCGAGTAGCAAATATAGAACGGGATGGTCTGCACGTTATGCACGGAGTACGCCGTGGCAGCGGCAATCCAGTCGCTCATCGCGCCGGCTTCGTTGATCCCTTCCTGCAACACCTGGCCGGTCTTCGATTCCTTGTAAAACATCAGCTGGTCGTGGTCTTCCGGCACGTATTTCTGGCCTTCCTGGTTCCAGATACCGACCGAGCGGAACATGCCTTCCATGCCGAAGGTGCGCGACTCGTCCGGCACGATGGGCACGACGTTCTTGCCGACATTCTTGTCCTTCAGCATCATGTTCATGATGCGGACGATGGCCATCGTCGTGGACAGTTCGCGGCCTTCGCCGGACGCCTTGAGCAGGGCGGCAAAGGTGTTGAGCGCCGGAATCTTCAGCGGCTCGGCCTTGCGCCGGCGCTGCGGCAGGAAGCCGCCGAGATCCATGCGGCACTTGCGCATGTACTTGTATTCCTCGGAATCCTCGGCGAACTTCAGGTAGGGAAGGGCATCGAGCTGGTCGTCCGGTACCGGCAGTTCGAAGCGGTCGCGGAAACGGGCGACCTGCTCATGATCCAGTTTTTTCTGCTGGTGCGAAATGTTCATCGCCTCGCCGGCGAGGCCCATGCCGAAGCCCTTGATGGTCTTGGCCAGGATCAGGGTCGGCGCGCCCTTGTGCGTGATGGCAGCCTGGTAGGCCGAGAAGATCTTGAAGATGTCGTGGCCGCCGCGATTCAGTTGCCAGATTTCAGTGTCGGTCCAGTCGGCCACCAGTTCCTTCAGTTCCGGCGTATTGAAGAAATTCTCGCGCACATAGGCGCCGTTCTTGGCCTTGAAGGTCTGATATTCGCCATCGACGCATTCCATCATGCGGCGCTTCAGGATGCCCCTCTTGTCGCGCTGGAGCAGCGTGTCCCAGTGGGTTCCCCAGACCAGCTTGATGACGTTCCAGCCGGCGCCGCGAAATTCGGATTCGAGTTCCTGGATGATCTTGCCGTTGCCGCGCACCGGGCCGTCGAGGCGCTGCAGGTTGCAGTTGATGACGAAAATCAGGTTGTCCAGTTTTTCGCGACCGGCCATGCCGATGGCGCCGAGGGATTCGACTTCGTCGGTCTCGCCGTCGCCGAGGAAGGCCCAGACCTTGCGATCACCGGCCTTGGCCAGTCCGCGCGAGTCGAGGTACTTCATGAAACGGGCCTGATAAATGGCCTGGATCGGGCCGAGGCCCATGGAAACAGTCGGGAACTGCCAGAAATCGGGCATCAACCACGGGTGCGGGTAGGACGAAATGCCCTTGCCGCCGGTTTCCTGGCGGAAGTTGTCCATCTGGTCGGTGGTCAGGCGGCCGAGCATGAAGGCGCGGGAATAAACGCCTGGCACGGAATGGCCCTGGAAGAAAATCAGGTCGCCGCCGGACGGGTCATTGATGCCGCGCCAGAAATGCGAGAAGCCAACGTCGTAGAGCGCGGCGGCCGAGGCGAACGAGGCGATGTGGCCGCCGACGTTGGTGTCCTTGTTGGCGCGCACGACCATGATCATGGCATTCCAGCGGACGTAGGTGTTGATCTTGATTTCCATGTCCGCATTGCCCGGATACTTGGGCTGCTGATCGGCAGGAATGGTGTTGATGTATTCGGTGTTGGCGGAATACGGAATGTCGATACCGTCCTCACGCGCCTGGCCAATCAGTTTCTCGATCAGGAAATGGGCCCGGTCAGCGCCTTCCTGGGCGATGACGCCTTCCAGGGCATCGATCCATTCGCGGGTTTCCTGCGGGTCGGCATCGGCAGCGGATGCAGCGTCGGACAGCGTCAAGGCGCCGGGATTATTTTCGGACATGTCACCTCCTGTTGGAGTTGTTTCATCAGGGTCCGGCACGCAGGTACGCTGGCCGGGTCTTGGGACAGATTAAACCCGCTGGATAGGTGAATCAAACCGTCACATTTCACATGGTAAAACACAGATTCGCATTACGCAATAAGGGATTTCCACTATATCTACGCAACGGGCGGAACCTGACGTATGCTTGGAACAAAAGGAGGAGACAATGTTCCAGGTTCGAATACACGGACGTGGTGGTCAGGGTGTCGTTACCGCCGCCGAGATGCTGTCGATCGCCGCATTTGAAGAAGGGCGGCACGCTCAAGCCTTTCCCAGCTTTGGTTCGGAGCGCACCGGCGCACCGGTGGTGGCGTTCTGTCGCATCGCCGATAGCGAGATTCGCCTGCGCGAGCCGATCATGGCGCCCGACGCGCTGATCATCCAGGATCCGACGCTGTTGCATCAGGTCGATGTCTTCGCCGGGCTAAAGCCGGACGGCTACATTCTGATCAACACCAACAAGAGCTTCGAGGAGCTCGGGCTGGCCGATTTCGTCAGGGGGCACCGAGCCGAACGCTTGTGCACCGTCTCCGCCACAGATCTGGCGCTCAGACATGTCGGCCGGCCGGTGCCGAACGTGCCGCTGCTCGGCGGTTTTGCGGCCGTGTCAGGCATCATTCAGCTGGCCTCGGTCATCAAGGCCATCAACGTCAGGTTTTCGGGCAAGATGGCCGATGGCAATATCGCCGCCGCAACCGAAGCCTACAAGGTCGTTCGGCAGGAAATGGAGGCTGCCCATGCTTAAGCAGATCGAAGGTTCGCGCGCCGTCGCCGAGGCAGTGGCGCTCTGCCGTCCGGAAGTCATCTGCGCCTATCCGATCTCCCCGCAAACACACATCGTCGAAGCGCTAGGCGAAATGGTGAAGGAGGGTGCGCTTACCGACTGTGAGTACATCAACGTCGAATCCGAATTCGCCGCCATGTCGGTGGCCATCGGCGCCTCGGCGGCCGGCGCGCGCAGCTACACGGCGACTGCCTCGCAGGGCCTGCTGTTCATGGTCGAGGCGGTCTATAACGCGGCCGGCCTTGGCCTGCCGATCGTCATGACTGTCGCCAACCGGGCCATCGGCGCGCCGATCAACATCTGGAACGACCATTCCGACTCGCTCTCGCAACGCGATTGCGGCTGGATTCAACTGTTCGCCGAAACCAACCAGGAAGCGCTCGACCTGCACATCCAGGCCTTCAAGCTGGCCGAGGAGCTCTCGATGCCGGTGATGGTGTGCATGGACGGCTTCATCCTCACCCATGCCTACGAGCGTGTGGATATGCCGACGCCGGCGCAGGTCGAAGCCTACCTGCCCCCTTACGAGCCGCGCCAGGTACTCGACCCGAACGAGCCGGTTTCGATCGGCGCGATGGTCGGTCCGGAAGCCTTCATGGAAGTGCGCTATCTCGCGCACGCCAAGCAGATGCAGGCACTTGAGCGCATCCCGCAACTGGCGGCGGAATTCAAGTCGGTGTTCGGTCGCGATTCCGGCGGGCTGCTGCGCCCCTACAGGACCGAGGATGCCGAAACCATCGTGATCGCGATGGGTTCGGTGCTGGGCACCATCAAGGACACGGTCGACGCCATGCGCCAGCCGGAAAATGGCGGCCACCGGATCGGCGTGCTCGGCATCACCAGCTACCGTCCCTTCCCGCTCGCCGCTGTCGCCAACGCCCTGAAAAACTGCAAACGCTTTGTCGTGCTGGAAAAAAGTCTTGCCGTCGGGATCGGCGGCATCGTCGCGACCGACGTGCGCATGGCGGTCACCGGCATGGGGCTGAAAGGGTTCACGGTTATCGCCGGTCTTGGCGGTCGCGCGATCACGATGAAATCGCTGACCGCGCTGTTCGAGAAGGCGACCCGCGAAGAACTGGATCTGGTGACCTTCCTCGATCTCGACTGGAAGGCGGTCAACAAGCAACTCGAACGCGAGAAGGCGCGCCGCCGCAGCGGGCCGGTCGCCGAGGCGCTGCTGCGCGACGTCGGCGTCGTCGGCGCGCGAAACTATTGAGAGGTAAGCACCGATGTCCTTTCAACCCGTCAAGTTCTACCAGACCGGCACCTTCACCGTCGGTAACCGCCTGCTCGCGCCCGAAGAACGGAGCGTGCAGGCCAGCGCCAAGCGCTTCAACTCGCTCAATTCCGGTCATCGTGCCTGTCAGGGTTGCGGTGAGGCGCTGGGCGCCCGCTACGCGATCGACGCCGCGATGGAGGCCAGCGACGGCCAGCTCGTCGCCGCCAACGCCACCGGCTGCCTCGAGGTTTTCTCGACGCCCTATCCCGAAACCTCGTGGCAAATACCGTGGATCCATTCGCTGTTCGGCAATGCCGCCGCAGTCGCCACCGGCATCGCCGCCGCGATCAAGATCAAGCGGAAGAAGGGCGAGCAGGAGCGGGATGTCCGCGTCGTTGCCCAGGGGGGTGACGGCGGAACCACTGATATCGGTTTCGGCTGCCTCTCCGGCATGTTCGAGCGCAACGACGACGTGCTTTACATCTGTTACGACAATCAGGGCTACATGAACACCGGTGTGCAGCGTTCGTCCGCAACGCCACCGGCAGCGCGCACCGCCACCACGATGGCCGTCGGTTCCGAGCCGGGCAACGTCTTCGGCCAGGGCAAGTTCGTGCCGGCGCTCGCCATGGCGCACGACATCCCCTATGTCGCCACGGCGACGGTGGCTGACCTGCGCGACCTCGAAGCCAAGGTGCGGCGCGCCATGGAGCTTCGCGGCGCGCGCTATATCCATATCCTCGTGCCTTGTCCGCTCGGCTGGGGCACGGCATCGCAGGAAACCATTCATATGGCGCGGCTCGCCAAGGAAACCGGCATCTTTCCGGTATTCGAGGCCGAGCACGGCGAAATAAAATCGGTGCTGGCGATACGGCGGCAACTACCGGTGGAGGAATACCTCAAGCCGCAGAAGCGCTACGCTCACCTGTTCGGCAAACAGCCGAACGTGGCGGTGATCGCCCGGTTGCAGGCGATGGCTGAGCGCAACATCAAACGCTATGGCCTGCTCGGGCAGGGAGAACGCTAATGGACAAGCCCTTTGCCATCACCCTCAATCCCGGCTCCTCGCTGGCCAACCGCACCGGCTCGTGGCGCACCTCGCGGCCCGAATACGTCGACCGCCTTCCGCCCTGTAATGCCGCCTGCCCGGCCGGTGAAAACATCCAGGGCTGGCTGTTCCACGCGGAGAGCGGCGACTACGAACAAGCCTGGCGCGCCCTGACCGTCAACAATCCGCTGCCCGCGATCATGGGCCGTGTCTGTTATCACCCCTGCGAGGGTGGCTGCAACCGCCAGAACATCGATGCCGCGGTCGGCATCAACTCGGTCGAACGCTTCCTCGGCGACGAAGCGATCAGGCGCGGCTGGCAGTTCGATGCGCCGGCGCCGTCCACCGGCAAGCGCGTCCTGGTGATCGGCGCCGGGCCGGCCGGCCTCTCGGCGGCCTACCAGTTGCGGCGCCTCGGCCACCAGGTGGCGATCTTCGAGGCGGCGGCGCAGCCCGGCGGCATGATGCGTTACGGCATTCCCAAGTACCGCCTGCCGCGCGATGTGCTCGACGCCGAAATCCGGCGCCTTGTCGATTACGGCGTCGAACTGAAACTCGACAGCAAAGTGAGCGACCTGCGCCAGGTCATGGCGGACGAGGGATTCGATGCCTGTTTCCTCGGCGTTGGCGCGCATATCGCCAAGCGCGCCTACATTCCGGCTGGCGATGCCAACAAGGTGCTCGATGCGGTTTCCGTGTTGCACGGCATGGAGGATGAGGCGGCGCCCATGCTCGGCCGCCGTGTCGTCGTCTATGGCGGCGGCAACACCGCCATGGATGTCGCGCGTACCGCCAAGCGCCTCGGCGCCGAAGAAGCCATCATCGTCTACCGCCGGACGCGCGAGAAGATGCCGGCGCACGACTTCGAGGTCGAGGAGGCGCTGCAGGAAGGCATTTCGATCAAATGGCTGTCGACCATCAAGGAAGCCGGCGAATCCGACATCATGGTCGAGAAGATGGCGCTCGACGAAAACGGCCTGCCGCAACCGACCGGCGAATTCGAGCGTATCGAGGCCGATTCGGTGGTGCTCGCGCTCGGCCAGGATGCCGATCTTTCGCTGCTGGAAAACGTGCCGGGGCTGACCGTCGATCACGGGCTGATTCAGGTCGATGGCGGCATGATGACGGGCCATCCCGGTATCTTCGCCGGGGGCGACATGGCCGGCAGCGAGCGTACCGTCACTGTCGCCATCGGGCACGGCAAGAAGGCCGCGCGCGCCATCGATGCCTGGCTGCGTGGCGAGCGCTATGCGCCGCCGCCCAAGCACGAAATTGCCACTTTCGAGCGCATGAACTCCTGGTATTACTCGGACGCGCCAAAGACCGTGCGCCCGGTGCTCGACATCATCCGCCGCCAGTCCACCTTCGAGGAGGTGCTTGGCGGCCTCGACGAGCACAACGCGCTGTTCGAGGCGCGCCGCTGCATGTCCTGCGGCAACTGCTTCGAGTGCGACAACTGTTACGGGGTCTGTCCCGACAATGCGGTGATCAAGCTCGGTCCCGGCAAGCGCTTCGCGTTCAATTACGATTACTGCAAGGGCTGTGGCATGTGTGCCGCGGAATGTCCCTGCGGCGCGATCCGGGTGGTACCGGAGGGGAACTGACGCCTGTCCGTTGGAGTGCCCGGGAAAGCGTGGCTTAGAGCGAGGCCCAGCGGGCCAGCATGTCGCCGAAAAATGCGGTAAGAACCAGCGCGACCGGGGCAATGGCGATGAATACCCGCAGCAGTCGGGTGATGAAGGGGTGCGCGCGGTGTGACTCGATGAAATAGCGGGCCACCATCGCCCCCTTGAGCCAGATGATCGCGGCGACCAGCAGCGGTAGCCAGTTGGCGGCGCGGAACCATTCGCCGAGGCCGAGGCTGACCAGCGTCAGCGCGACCAGCGCCAGCCAGGTTGCGGTCAACGGCAGAAAAAGGTCGTTTTTCGTGTTCATGATCAGGCCAGCACGTAGAACAGCGGAAAGATTACCAGCCAGATGATGTCGGTTGCGTGCCAGTAGCTGGCCAGGGCTTCCAGGCCTGAATGCTCCTCCGGCGAATAGCCGTGGAACAGCATGCGGGCGAGTACCCAGAGGATGCCGAGGATGCCCCAGGTGGCATGAACCAGATGGTTGAGGGTCAGGTAATAGTAAACGGTGAAGAAGATGCCGGAACTGCCGTTGATGTCGTGCGCGAGGTTCCAGCGGATTTCGAAAAACTTGGCGATCGGATAGCCGAGCGCGATGATCAGGCCGGCGATCAGCCAGCCTAGCGAACTGCGCTGACGCCCGTTGCGCATGGCGTTGACCGAGCAGGCGATGAAGTAGCTGCTGGTCACCATCAGCAGCGTGATGACGGTGCCGGAAACCAGCGACAGGCGTTGCGCGCCTTCGTGAAAGGCATCGGGAAAATGGGCGCGGGCAACGAAGTAGACGGTGAACAGCACGACGAACTCGACGAATTCGCAGGTGATGCCGGCCCAGATACCCTTGTTGCCGGGGATGCGGCGCGCTTGCGCGAGGGGAATGTCCGGAGGGGCTTGAAGAACCGCTGCGACCATGAATTGTCTCGCTGCCATTCAAAGCTACGATTTTCCCCGGCTTGCGATGATGCGGCTTTGATTCAGGTCGGCGAAATCCGAAATCGACAGGCGGCGCGCCAGGTCCGGATGTGAAAGAAATGCTGGCCAACTTGCGTTGCATCAAACGCCCGGTTGCGCCCCTTCGTATAATGAGCGGTTTGCTATTGCTGATCGAGGAGTCGCCATGGCGGCAGTCATGCCCATACCGGCCGCGAGCCGGGTTCTGATGTCTGGTAACGAAGCAGTCGCCCGCGCTGTCTGGGAAGCGGGGGTCAAGGTTGCGGCCGCCTATCCCGGCACGCCGTCGACCGAGATGCTGGAAGTCATCTCGACCTACCCGGACCTCTACGCCGAGTGGTCGGTCAACGAGAAGGTGTCGCTGGAAGTGGCGATCGGCGCGGCCTATGCCGGTTCGCGTTCGTTCTGCTGCATGAAGCATGTCGGCATGAATGTCGCCTCCGATGCCTTGATGACGTTGACCCTGACCGGCGTGATCGGTGGCCTGGTCATCGCCATCGCCGACGACGTCGGGCTTTCATCGTCGCAGAACGAGCAGGATTCCCGCTACTGGGGTCGTTTCGCCCATGTGCCTGTGCTCGAGCCGGCCGATTCGCAGGAAGCCTATGCGATGACGCTCCATGCCTACGAGTTGTCCGAGAAATTCCAGGTGCCGGTCATCCTGCGCATGACCACCCGCATCAATCACGTCAAGGGCCTGGTCACCGTCGGTGAGCGCGGCGAGAAAGCATCGGCCGGCTTCAAGAAGGATCCGGCGCGCTGGGTCATGACGCCGACCGGCGCCGGCAAGCGCATCCCGCTGATGTTCGCCCGCGCCGAGGCGTTGCGCAAGGAGGCCGAGGCTTCCGCGCTGAACTTCATCGAGCAGGGCAGCGACCGGCG
>Ga0209254_10007375_pt1 | contig 10158 bp, 9 predicted proteins | sample FrelakmetDIP11DI_FD_187148 | JGI IMG/M metagenome (GOLD analysis project Ga0209254, IMG submission 187148) | Freshwater lake sediment microbial communities from the University of Notre Dame, USA, for methane emissions studies - DIP11 DI (SPAdes)... | ecosystem: Environmental > Aquatic >...
GCGGACGACGCCACCTACGACCTCGGCGGCCTCTACGCGCAGGGCATGGTGCCGCTCGGCGCACACGTCACGGCGACCCTGTCGGCCCGCTACACCTGGGCGTCCGTGGATGCCGGCAAGGTCGAGGACCCGGTGACGTTCGCCGTCTCCTCCGTCGAGGACGACTGGGACAATTTCTCGGCCGGCGGACGGATTTCCTACCTGCCCGTCGTGGACGGCCCCTGGATGGTGTACGCGGCGGTCTCGCAGGCGTTCCGGGCCCCGAACCTCTCGGACCTCACGCGGCTCGACACGGCGCGCTCGGGCGAGCTCGAGGTGCCGAGCCCGGGCCTTGAGCCCGAGACGTTCCTCGGCTGGGAGTTCGGGACGAAGTACGAGAACGACCGCTGGTCGATGCAGGCCGCATGGTTCCGCACGGATGGCGACGACGTGATCGTGCGCGCGCCGACGGGCCGGACCGTGGGCACGGCGGCCGAGGTCACCAAGCTCAATGCGGCGAGCTCGTGGATGTACGGCGTCGAAGGCCAGGTGTCGTACCGCGTGATGCCGCAGCTGCTGCTGTACGCCGAGGGCATGTGGCTGGATGGCGAGGCAGATGCCTACCCGACCGCCTCGGGGCAGGCGGTCAGGGAGCCGATCGACGTGCTGCAGCCGCCCAACTGGCGGCTCGGTGCGCGCTGGCGCTGGCCGGGGCCGCGCCTCGAGGTCGAGGCACTCGTCGAGCACGCGAACGCCCAGGACAAGCTCTCCTCGCGCGACAAGGCCGACACGCAGCGCATCCCGCCGGGCGGCACGCCCGCCTGGACGGTGCTCAACCTGCGCTCCAAGTGGAGCATCACGGACCGGTCCACCTTGTCGCTCGCCGTCGAGAACCTCACGGACGCGGACTACCGCGTTCACGGCTCGGGCGTGAACGAGCCTGGCCGCAACCTCGTCGCGTCGCTGGCGGTCGCGTGGTAGGAACGGCGGCACCGCTGCGGGAGCCCGTGCCTCGCACGGACGACCCGGTCCGGGATCCGGAGTCCAAGCAGCGTCACATCGACGCCTGCCTCGACGAGTCGGTGGAATACCTGCAGACCACCGGCCTCGAGCGCTACGGCTTCGTCAACGAGGCGCTGCCCGAGCTGTCGCTCGCCGAAATCGACCTTTCCGCCAGCATCGCCGGGCGCGCACTGCGCGCGCCGCTGATGATCGCGCCGATGACCGGCGGCACGGCACGCGGACAGTCCATCAACCGCCGGCTGGCGGCCGTCGCCGAGCGCTTCGGGCTCGCGATGGGCGTGGGCAGCCAGCGCGTCGCGCTGGAGTCGCCCGAGCGTGCCGAATATTTCCGGGTGCGCGAGTTGGCGCCGAACGTGCCGCTGTTCGCGAACCTCGGCGCGGGCCAGCTCGCGCGCGGCTACGGTGCGGAGCAGGCGCGGCGCGCGGTGGCGATGATCGGCGCCGACGCGCTGTTCGTGCATTTCAACGCGGTGCAGGAAGCCGTGCAGGGCGGCGACCGCGATTTCCGCGGCGTGGCGCACCGGCTCACCGAGGTGTGTCGCGAGCTCGCCTCCGACGGCATCCCGGTCTACGCCCGCGAGGTCTGCTTCGGGATGAGCGAGGCGACGGCGCGGCGCCTGGTGGACTGCGGCGTCGCAGGCATCGACTGCTCCGGCGCCGGCGGCACCTCCTGGGCCAAGGTCGAGGCGTACTGCGCCCACACGGAGCGCGCCCGCGAGCTCGGGCTCACCTTCGGCGAGTGGGGCATCCCCACCAGCGAGTCGATCGTGAACGTACGCGCCGCGGCACCGGCGATCCCGCTGATCGCATCGGGTGGCCTGCGCAGCGGCGTGGATCTCGCCAGGGCACTGGCGCTCGGCGCCGACGTGGGCGCGATGGCGCGGCCATTCCTGCTGGCGGCCCATGCGAGCGAGGAGGCCGTGGTGAGCCTCGTCGAGGGCGTGCTCGAGGAACTGCGTATCTGCATGTTCGCGACCGGCTCTGGCACGGTGCGCGAGCTGCGCGGCAAGCTGCGGCCGGCAGGCCCCGCGCTGCCCGGTTCGGCATGGGGGGCGGGACCGTGAGGCGCACCATGGTCCTCGACGTCGTCGGGATGACGCCCTCGCTGCTCGCGCACGCGCCGAACCTTCGCGCGCTCGCCGACGCGGGCGACGCGCGTCCGCTCACGACCGTGCTGCCCGCGGTCACCACCACCGTGCAGTCCACGTTCCTCACCGGCGCGCTGCCGCGCGAGCACGGCATCGTCGCGAACGGCTGGTATTTCCGCGACCTTGCGGAGGTCTGGCTGTGGCGGCAGTCGAACCATCTCGTGTCCGGCGAGAAGGTCTGGGAGGCGGCGAAGCGGCGCGATCCGTCGTTTACCTGCGCGAAGCTGTTCTGGTGGTACAACATGTACGCGACCGCCGACATCTCGGTCACGCCGCGACCGATGTACCCGGCGGACGGCCGCAAGCTGCCGGATATCTACACGCAGCCGGCCGGCCTGCGCGACGAGCTGCAGCGCGAGCTCGGCCAGTTCCCGCTGTTCCGCTTCTGGGGCCCGACCGCCGACATCGAGTCCACGCGCTGGATCGCGCGCTGCGCGCTGCGCGTGTTCGAGCGCGAACGACCCACGCTGACGCTGGTCTACCTGCCGCACCTCGACTACGACCTGCAGCGACTCGGGCCCGCGCATCCCTCGATTCCGGCGGCGGTCGCCGCGGTGGACGAGCTGTGCGGCGAGCTGATCGAGGCCGCGCGCCGCGCCGGGGCCGCGGTGGTCGCGCTGTCCGAGTACGGCATCACCGGGGTCTCGCAGCCCGTGCACATCAACCGTGCGCTGCGCCGCGCGGGCTGGCTCGCGGTGCGCGAGGAGCTCGGGCGGGAGCAGCTCGATGCGGGCGCCTCGCAGGCCTTCGCGGTCGCGGACCACCAGGCCGCGCACGTGTACGTGGCACGACCGGAACTGGTGCCCGAGGTCGCGGCACTGCTGCGCGCGCTGCCCGGCGTCGAGCGGGTGCTCGACGCGCAGGGCAAGCGCGCGGCCGGTCTCGATCACCCGCGCGCGGGCGAACTCGTGGCCGTGTCCGAAGCGCACAGCTGGTTCACCTACTACCATTTCCTCGACGACGACCGTGCGCCCGACTACGCGCGCACGGTGGACATCCACCGCAAGCCGGGCTACGACCCGGCCGAGCTGTTCGTCGACCCGCGTCTCAGGGCCGCGAAGCTGCGCATCGGCCTGCGCCTCGCGCAGAAGGTTCTCGGCATGCGCTACCTGATGGACGTGATCCCGCTCGACGCCACGCTGGTGCGCGGCTCGCACGGGCGGCCGACCGACCGGCCCGACGACGGTCCCGTGTTCATCACCTCCGTGCCCGAGCTGCTGGGCGAGGGGTCGGTCGCGGCGACCGACGTCAAGGCACTGCTGCTCGATCACGTGTTCGGCGCCGCGGGTGCGGCGCTCAGGAGGACCGCATGACCCCGAGCGAACTGCTCGGCCGCTGGCTCGCGGACCGGTTGCCGCCCGAGTCCGCCGCGTGGCTCGAGACGGTCGCCGGCCGGGTACGCTCGGCCGCGGGCGACCGGGATCTCTACCTCGCCATCGGCGAGGTGTCGCGCCGCGTGGGCCGGGAGCCGCTGGCGCTCACCGCGGCGGAACTGCGCGCCGCGGACCAGAGCCGTCCCGGCTGGGACCCGCGCGACTGGACGCGCGACCAGGCGGCGCGCGTGCGCCTGCTGCTCGCGGGCACGACCGACGGCGACGTGCTCTCGCGCCGGCTCGACACGCTGTGCAGCGCCGCCGACGTCGGCGAGCTGGTGGCCTTCTACCGGGGCCTGCCGCTGTACCGGGATCCCGGCAGTCACGTGCTGCGGGCCGCCGAGGGCGTGCGCTCGAACATGCGGCTGGTGTTCGAGGCGGTCGCGCACCGCAACCCCTACCCTGCGGAGCAGTTCGCCGAGACCGCCTGGAACCAGATGGTCCTCAAGGCGCTGTTCGTCGGGACGCGCCTCGACCTCATCGCGGGGCTGGACGGGCGCGCGAATCCGGCGCTGGCGCGCATGCTCCGCGACTATGCGCACGAGCGCTGGGCCGCCTCGCGCCCGGTGAGCCCGGAGCTGTGGCGCTGCGTCGGGCCGTTCGCGGCTGGCGCCGCGCTCGACGATTTCCGCCGGCTGTTCGAGCGTGGATCCGACGCGGAACGCAAGGCGGCGGCGCTCGCGCTGGCCGGGGCGAAGGACGAGGACGCGCGGCGATTGCTGGAGTCGCATGCGGAGCTGGCCGCGGCGGCCCGCGCCGGGCGGCTGGAATGGGAATTGCTCGCCACGGCGGGCGGCTGACTGCTGGAGACGACCATGAAGTTCATCGACCCGCACATCCACATGAGCGCCCGCACCACGGACGACTATGAGCGCATGGCCGCGGCCGGCATCGTGGCAGTGATCGAGCCGGCGTTTTGGCTGGGCCAGCCGCGCACCAGCGTCGGCACCTACGTGGATTACCTCTCGAGCCTGGTCGGCTGGGAGCGCTTCCGGGCGTCGCAGTTCGGCATCCGGCACTACTGCACCATCGGCCTGAACAGCAAGGAGGCCAACAACGAGGCGCTGGCGGAGCAGGTGCTCGACGTGCTGCCGCTGTTCCTCGCCAAGGAAGGCGTGGTGGCCGTGGGCGAGATCGGCTACGACGACCAGACCGACGCGGAGGACAAGTACTACCGCGCCCAGCTCGCGCTCGCGCAGGAGCACGACCTGCCGGTGCAGGTCCACACCCCGCACCGCGACAAGAAGCGCGGCACCGCGCGCAGCATGGACGTGGCAATCGAGATGGGTCTCGATCCCGGCCGCGTCGTCATCGACCACAACAACGAGGAGACCGTGGCCGAGGTGCTCGACCGCGGCTTCTGGGCGGCGTTCACGCTGTACCCGCAGACCAAGATGGGCAACGAGCGGATGGTCGAGATCGCCCGGCGCTACGGGTCGACCCGCGTGTTCATCGATTCGAGCGCCGACTGGGGCAAGTCGGATCCGCTCGCCGTGCCCAAGACCGCCCGCCTGATGCTCGAGCGCGGCATCCCGCGCGCCGACGTCGAGACGATCTGCTACGGCAACGCGCTGGCGGCCTTCGGCCAGGGCGGGCGGATGCGGGAATCCGACTGGATTGCGCCACAACCGCTTGACCAGCGCGAGCTCTTCCAGGGCAACTCGGTGCTGCGCGGCCAGGCGCCGCAGGTGGAGGGACTGCCCGTCATCCCCGAGCGCGTCGAGAGCGCCATCATCGAGTGAGCGGGCCCGCCGGCCCGGCAGGAGGCAACAACAACATGAACACTGAAACGGCGCACGTCGTCGAGCTGCCGCAGGCCGCGGTGTACGAGCAGGAATTCGTCGTCCGCTGCCGCTACCCGGTGTACTTCACCGCGGACGCCTTCGCGATCGACAACCCGGTGTTCGCCGAGGCGCTGTGCCGCGCGGAACCCGGGCGGCGCAAGCGCTTCGCGGTATTCGTGGACGCCAACGTCGCGGCCTGCTGGCCGGCGCTCGGCCACCAGATCGCGGCCTACGCCCGCGTGCACGGCGAATCGCTCGAACTCGCCGCGCCGCCCGAGGCCGTGCCCGGCGGCGAGCAGTGCAAGAACGACCCCGCGCTCGTGATGCGCCTGCTGCAGCGGCTGGACGAGCTCGCGATCGACCGCCATTCCTACGTCGTCGGCATCGGCGGCGGCGCGGTGCTCGACCTCGTGGGCTACGTCGCCGCGGTCGCGCACCGCGGCGTCCGCCACGTGCGGCTGCCCACCACGGTGCTGTCGCAGAACGACTCGGGCGTCGGCGTGAAGAACGGCGTCAACGCCTTCGGCAAGAAGAACTTCCTCGGCTGCTTCGCGCCGCCGCAGGCGGTGATCAACGACGCCTCGTTCCTGCGTACGCTGCACCCGCGCGACCGCGTCGCCGGCATCGCCGAGGCAGTGAAGGTCGCGCTGATCCGCGACCGCGTGTTCTTCGAGTGGCTGGAGGCGAGCGCCGACGGGCTGCACGATTTCGCGTCGGCGCCCACCGCCCGCATGATCCGCCGCTGCGCCGAGCTGCACATGCGCCAGATCGGCCACGGCGGCGACCCCTTCGAGCGCGGCAGCGCCCGCCCGCTCGACTACGGTCACTGGTCGGCACACAAGCTCGAGTCGCTGACCGGCCACGAGCTGCGCCACGGCGAGGCGGTCGCGATCGGCGTCGCACTCGACGCGCGCTACTCGGTGCAGGCCGGCATGCTGGCGGCGGGCGAGGAGGAGCGCATCTACCGGCTGCTCAAGCGTCTCGGCTTCCACCTGTGGCACCCCGCGATGGAGACGCGCGACGAGGCTGGCGGGTTGCGGATCCTCGACGGCGTCGAGGAGTTCCGCCAGCACCTCGGCGGCGAGCTGTCCGTGACGCTGCTGCGCGGCGTCGGCGTCGGCGAGGACGTGCACCACATCGACCGCGACGAGGTCGCGCGGGCCATGGTCTGGCTGAGGCGCAGGGAAACCGGACAGTGAGGCTGGGCGGCAGTCACCTCGGGTACTGCACCAGCATCCATCCGGGCGAGTCCTGGGACGAGATCCGTGCCAACCTCGGGCGCCACGTGCCGGAGGTCAGGCGTCGCGTCTGCCCGGACGCGCCGTTCGGTCTCGGGCTGCGGCTGTCCGGCGCGGCGGCACGCGCGCTCGGCAGGCCCGAGGCCCTGGCGGAGTTCGCGGAGTTCCTGCGGCGCGAGTCGCTCTACGTGTTCACGATCAACGGCTTCCCCTACGGGCCGTTCCACGGCACGCGGGTCAAGGAGGGCGTCTACCTCCCGGACTGGCGCGACGAGGCGCGGCTCGAGTACACGAACCTGCTCGCCGACCTGCTTGCACAGTGGATCCCGCCCGGCGCCGGGTCGGCCGGCAGCATCAGCACGGTGCCGGGCGCGTTCAGGTCGGTGGCGGGCACCGCCGCGGACGCGACCCGCATCGCCGAACTGCTGGTGCGCCACGCGGCGCACCTCGTGGACGTCGAGCGCCGCACGGGGCGCCGCATCGTCCTCGCGCTGGAGCCCGAGCCCTGCTGCCTGCTCGAGACGGTCGCGGAAACGGTCGACTTCTTCCGCGAGCACCTGCACTCCGCGGCCGCCGCCGCCCGGCTCGCCGCGCTCGCGGGGCTCGACGCGGCGGCGGCGCGCACCGCGCTGCGCGATCATCTCGGCGTGTGCCTCGACCTGTGCCACGCGGCGGTGGAATTCGAGGATCCGGCGCAGTGCCTGCTCGACCTCGAGGACGCCGGCATCGCGGTGGCCAAGATCCAGGTGACCGCGGGCCTGCGCCTGCCGCGCGTGACCGTCGAGTCGGCCGCGGCGCTGCGCCGCCTCGAGGACACCGTCTACCTGCACCAGGTCGTCGAGCGCAGTGCGGGCGGGCTGCGCCGCTTCGAGGACCTCGACGACGCGCTGGCATCGGCCGGGTGGCGCTCCGGCGACTGCGAGTGGCGCGTGCATTTCCACGTACCGGTCTTCCTCGAGGCGCTCGACGGTTTCGCCTCGACGCAGCCGTTCGTGCGCGAGGCGCTGGCATTGCATCGGCAGCGCAGCCGCTCGCCGCACCTCGAGGTCGAGACCTACACCTGGTCGGTGCTGCCGGAGCGCCATCGCAGCACACCGGTCGAGCAGGCCATCGCGCGCGAGCTCGACTGGGTGATCGGGGAGTTGTCGTGAACTGGTCCGTCGCGCTGCAGCTCGGCCGGGTCTCGAACCTGCCCACGGTGTGGACCAACGTGCTCGCGGGCGTGGCGCTGGCGGGCGGCTCGGCAGGCGACACGCGCGTGCCGTGGATCGCGCTCGCGGTGTCGCTGTGCTACGTCGCCGGCATGTACCTCAACGACGCGTTCGACCACGAGTTCGATGCGCGGCACCGGACGGAGCGTCCGATCCCGTCCGGACAGGTGTCGGTGCGGACGGTGTTCGCCGCAGGGTTCGGCATGCTCGCGGCCGGCGTGGCGCTGCTCGCGTGGCTCGGGCTCGGCGTCGAGCGTGGCACCGGCTGGCCGCCGCTCGCCGCCGGCATCGCACTCGCCGTCGCGATCGTGCTGTATGACCTGCACCACAAGGCGAACCCGGCGAGCCCGGTGCTGATGGGGTTGTGCCGGGCGCTCGTGTACGTGGTCGCGGCCTGCGTGGTGACGGCCCGGCCGCCGCCGGCGGTGTACGCGGGAGCGCTGCTGCTGCTGAGCTACCTGATCGGACTGACCTACGTGGCGCGGCAGGAGCATCTTGGTCGCGTCGCGAACCTGTGGCCGCTGCTGTTCCTCGCGCTGCCGCTCGGCTGGGGAGCGCGCGCCGCGCTGCAGGGCGGCTTCGTGGCCGCGCTGTGGGTGCTGTTCGCGGCATGGGTGCTCTATGCCCTGTCGTTCCTGAAGCGTCGCCGGCCCGGCGACGTGCCGCGTGCGGTCGGGCACCTGCTCGCCGGGATCTGCCTGTGGGATGCGCTCGTGCTCGCCGATGCCGGGCAGCCGGCGGTGGCGGGCGCAGCCCTCGGCCTGTTCGCGCTTACGCTGCTGCTGCAGAGGGTCGTGGCGCCGACCTGAGAACTGCCTGCAACCGGGTTGATGGAGGAGTCATGAACATGGAACCGTATCGCTTCATGGAAGTATCGATGGCCTGCACCAACGTCCAGGCCTTCCCCGGCCCGGACAACCTCTGGATCGAGCTCAACGAGGTGCATGAGCCGCCCGACGCGCAGTGGTTCCCCGCTTGAAGCGGACGCCGCCGCGGGAGTCCGTGGCGTCTGACCTCGCGAGTGCCCTCGCGCTGGCCACCGGTCGGCGGGTCGAGCCGCGGCCGGAGCGCTCCGTCGACGGCGGCAGCATCAACCACTGCGTGCGATGGGACAGCGACGGCGGCGCGCTGTTCGTCAAGCTCGGGCCCGAAGCGAGCCTCGGGATGTTCTCGGCCGAGGCCGACGGGTTGCGCGAGCTGGCCGGGGCGTCCGTGCTGCGGGTGCCGCAGGTGCTGGGGCTTGGCACCACGCCCGGTCAGGCCTTCCTCGCGCTGGAGTGGCTCGAACTCCACGCCGCTACGGCGCGCTCCGAGGCGATGCTTGGCGAGCGGCTCGCACTGCTGCACCGCGTCGGCGCGCCACGCTTCGGGTGGCGCCGCGACAACACCATCGGCGCCACGCCGCAGCGCAACGACTGGTCGGACGACTGGGCCCGCTTCTTCGCCGGGCGGCGCCTCGGCTTCCAGCTGGACCTGGCCGCGCGCCAGGGGCACGGCGGGCGTCTCCTCGATCGCGGCCGCCTGTTGTGCGAGCGGCTCGGGGAGTTCTTCGAGGGATACCGGCCGCAGCCTTCGCTGTTGCACGGCGACCTGTGGGGCGGCAACTGGGCCGCCGATGCCGCGGGCGAGCCGGTGATCTTCGACCCGGCGGTCTACTACGGTGACCGCGAGGCCGACCTCGCGATGACGCGGCTGTTCGGCGGGTTTGGCCGCGCCTTCTACGAGGCCTACCAGGCCGGGTGGCCGCTGGATCCAGGGGCGCCGCAACGCGTCGCGCTCTACAACCTGTACCACGTGCTCAATCACCTCAACCTGTTCGGCGGCGGCTACGGCGCCCAGGCCGAGGCGATGATCGAGCGGTTGCTGGCGAGCCTGCGCTGAGCAGCGGCTTCACGGGCCAGGCGCCGGAGCGCCGCTTGCCGGTCGCACCTGGAGATCGCCGGGAGGGGCCGGAAAAAGAACCGCCGGAGCAGGGCGGGGGATGGAGGCCCTGCTCCGGCGAACGCGTCCCGCATTGAGGACTTGGCGCATCCGTCCCTGCTGCCGTGGTACGGCTGATGCTGCCTCGCCGGGGTCCGCTGGTCGTCGAGCCGTCCGGGGGAAGGACAAGATCGACTGGGCCGAGAATGGCCGGCACGTGCGCAGGGTCTGTGACGATTCCATGAATTTCTCTTTGCATCTCGTCACCGACTCGCGAGATCCTGCGCGCAGGTGGCTGATTCGATGGAGGCCGCCGGGGCCATGGCCCGGCGCCGAGCACGCATGACCAACACGCCCGTGATCGTCGGCACGATCGTCGTCTACATGGGCATCTGCCTGGTGCTCGGCTTCGTCGCCTATCGCCGCACGACCAACCTCGCGGACTACATCCTCGGCGGCCGCTCGCTCGGCAGCTGGGTGAC
>Ga0209254_10007376_pt1 | contig 10158 bp, 4 predicted proteins | sample FrelakmetDIP11DI_FD_187148 | JGI IMG/M metagenome (GOLD analysis project Ga0209254, IMG submission 187148) | Freshwater lake sediment microbial communities from the University of Notre Dame, USA, for methane emissions studies - DIP11 DI (SPAdes)... | ecosystem: Environmental > Aquatic >...
TTCGTGGCCTCGTGCGCGAGCTCTTTCGCCTTGTCCCACAAATCGCTCATGGTCGGATCTCCATCGGGTGAAGGGAGGTACAGACTAGCACGAGAGCGGACGTCCGCGCCGGGCTGCCATGCGCAATAGATCAGCGGTCCCCGGCAGCCTCCCCGGAGCTCGCCGCTCCCTTGTCAAAGCCGAAAAAGACGCAGGCAATCGACGGACAGATCGAAGAGGTGGGTGCATCCTTTCGCGCCACCGAGTTGGTCGGCGAGCTGGCCGACGAACGCGGCAGTGAGGCGCAGCCCGTCCAGGCTCCCCGTGCGCCCGTGCGGGTCTTCGCACAGCCCGCTGTAGGGTACGCGCGCGGCGTGACTCTGCGCCCCCGAAACCGTCCCATCAATGCCAAGACGAAAGCCGATGGCGATATCGTGCAGCGGATCCTCCATGGCGCTCTCGCACTGAAACGCCGCGCCGCCCTGCTCCGCCTGCCTGATGGCCAAGCGCTTCCGCCGCCAGAACGCGCGGCGCGTGCCGGGCGCCGGGTTCGTGACTTGTGGACCCACGATGGAGACGATGCGGCGGGACGCAAACAGTGCGGCGCTGGCATCGCGATACGTGTAGCAGGAGTCTGCAAGCGCGCCCATGTAGGCACGGTCTTTTTCCCACGAAAGCAACGCATCGGGGGAGGCCACGTCCGGGTTGCGATGAAACCGCGCTTCGAACCCGGTGGGGAACTGGTAGACCTGCTGGCCGACGCGCGCCATCTCGATCGCCAGCAGCAAGTGTTCCTGCTTGCCGGGCAGGTCCTCGCCGAGCGCATCGAGGATGCGCTTGGAGAACCCGCGGCCGATCCTCACACCCTTGATGGCCGCGTAGCGGGCACAAAGGTGCGGCGACAGGTGGTCCGCCCTGCCCGCATGCTGAACCGCGCCGGCCTCCAGCACTTCGTACTCCGGAGTGGCGAGCAGCCACGTGTGCTCCAGGTCGAGACGATGATCCCGCATGCGCCCGCGCACGAAGATCTGCCCCTCGTCCACGATATCGATCTCGGCGTCGAAGCCGCGCAGATACTCTCCGCCGGGTAGCGGCACGGTCGGTTCGAGGGTCACGGCGTTGGTCCGCTCCGGATGGGGTGCAAAGGCAAGGTAACCATGGGGTGGCTCGACTTCCCTGCCGTGCGCTCGTAGTGCGCCGGCAAGGCCGCTCGTCGGCGCTCTATCGTTCGTCGCGCCCCCAGATTAGCGTATTGACGGCGCGGAAGGTCGATTCTGCGGTCACGGTCATCGGCGATTTAGGAAAGCCGCTCGGCAAGCCCCGAATCCCGTTCCACACGCCGCGCGATCGCGGCACGCAGCACTTCCGCACTCGCGGCGAGCGTCACCGCGCGGCGCGCCCGCGTGATCGCCGTGTAGACGAGCTCACGCGAGAGCACCGGCGACATCGCCTCGGGCAGCACCACGACGACCTCGTCGAACTCCGAGCCCTGGCTCTTGTGCACCGTCAGCGCGAACATGGTCTCGCACTCGGGTACTCGCCGGGGCGAGAACCGCCGCGGCGCCCCGTCGGGGCCAGGGAACCAGATCGCCGGGTCTTCGCCTTGTGCCTCCACGAGCGCGACACCGGCGTCGCCGTTGTAGAGCTTGAGCGAGTAGTCGTTCCGCGTCACCATCACCGGACGGCCCGGATACCACTCGCGCTGCACCGGAACGAGCCCGCGGCGACGCAACGCGGACTGAATCGACACGTTGAGCCCTCGCGCGCCGAGCGTCCCTTCGCGATGCGCGGCGAGCACACCGAACGCACCAAGCCGCGCGAACGCCACCTCCGGCCCGCGGCCGGCGCGCGCATCCACGAGGAGGGGCGCGTGGTGGTCCGCCATTGCATGGACCAGGACGCCTCGATCGCCATCCGCGATCCAGCGAACGCCCGACGCGCCGGATGCGAGCAGGTCGAGTGCCGCGCTCGCATCGCCGTCGCGTACCGCGCGCGCGAGCCGACCCAGGCCACCGGCGGCATCGAAGCGATAGCTGTGCTCGAGGAACACGACAGCGTCGGCGAGCGGTCCAAGGCCGTTGGCCGCTGCCGGCACCGGTGCACCGACGATGCGCGACAGCCGCGCTGCGACTTTCCGCGAGAAGCCCTGCGCGCCTTCGCAAATGCTCGCAAGCACCGCACCCGCCTCCACCGATGCGAGTTGGCCGCGGTCACCGACGAGTACGAGCCTCGCACTCGCCGGCAATGCCGCCACGACCTTGGCGGCGAGTGCAAGGTCGAGCATCGACGCCTCGTCAACGACCAGTACATCGAGCGGCAGCGGGTTGTCGCGCCCGTGCCGGAAGTGAACGCGACCCGGGATCGTGCCGAGCAGACGGTGCAGCGTGGTGGCTTCGGCCGGCAGGCGGCGATCGATCTCGGACGGAAGGGCGAGGCCCGATCGCGCCGCGCGCATCGCCTCGTGCAGGCGCGCGGCGGCCTTGCCTGTCGGCGCGGCGAGCGCGATACGCAGCGGCGTATCGCCGGCGAGTTCGAGCATCACGGCGAGCGCGCGTACGACCGTTGTGGTCTTGCCCGTCCCGGGACCGCCGGAGATCACTGCGAGCGACCGCGTCGCCGCCACCGCGGCAGCGAGCTTCTGTCGATCGAGTCCCTCTTCACGGCGAGGAAACCACCGCTCGAGGGCCGACGCGAGCCGACGATCGTCCGCGGCGACCTCGCCCGCCGCGCGCTCGCGCAACGACGCGGCAAGCTCCACCTCGTAACGCCACTGCCGATGCAAATAGAGACGCGCCCCGTCGAGAACGAGCGGCGTGAACGCACCCGGCTCGCCGACGAGCCCGCTCGCAAGCAGCGCATCGCGAAAGCGCACCATGTCGGGACCCTCCACCGCTCCACCGAGCAGCGGCTGCCCCGCGATCCCTTGCAGATCGATGCAGACGTGACCTTCGCGCACTGCACGGCTCGCGAGCGCCGCGGCGAGCGCGACCGGCTCGGCTGCCGACGCGGCCCGATCGGCAAGGAAGCGCGCGAACTGCGCGTCCAGCGATGCGAGCTCACCCTGACGCACCAGTGCGCTGAGGTCCTCCCAGCGCGCGAGCGAGATCGACGGCGTGCCGGCGCTCATGCGAACAGCCTCGTATTTCGAGTCAGCGCCGCCGCCAGCCGCTCGACCGTGACGCGATCGGGCCGCGCGAAATGCACGCCGGTCGTCGCGCCGCGTGCCGGATGCATCCCGCGCACGAAGAGATAGAAGACACCGCCGAAGTGGCGATCGTAGTCGTAGTCGCATCGGCGCGTCGCGAGATAGCGATCGAGCGCGACCACATAGAGCAAGTACTGCGCGTCGTACAGGCGCTCGGCCATCTCGAGGGCGAGGACTGCGGGCGCGTAGTCCTCGAAGCGGCTGCCAAGGTGGTTCGACTTGTAGTCGGCAAGGAAATACCGGCCGTCCGCCTCGAAGACGAGATCGATGAAGCCCTTCATGAAGCCCGGCGGGACGCCCTGCGCGATCCGCTCGTCGGTCATCCCGATGCCGGTGCGGGCCCGCTCCGCGGCGAGCGCTTCGAGGAGCGCGGCGCCCGAGGCTGCACGCGACGGAAAGACGAACTCCAGCTCGTCCACTCGCTTCGTGCGCGGCACATCGGCGAGACGCAGCCGGCCGGCCCCGTCGAGCGGGGTTGCGGCGACGTTGGCGAGCATCCCGGAAAGCACGGTTGCCCACGCGGGGTCGAAGTCGGCGTCCAACAGAAGCTTCCGCGCGAGATCCTCCGCCCCCGAAGGTTCGGCGAAATCCGTATGCTCGAAAAGCTTGTGGATCAACGTCCCCGCGCGTACGCCGCGTGGGAAATCGAAGAGCGTGCGTGCGGCCCCCTCTGCGCGCTCGACGACCTCCGGCAAGGGGGCATCGCCTGCGGCGTCATGGTCCGGCGCTTCCGAGCCGTATCTGGCGACGAGCCCCGTGTAGCTCGAGACACGCCACTGCTCGGGCACGCGCCCACAGAACACGCGCGCGGCGAGCGACTCCGCCGCAGCTGTTTCCGGCCGAAGCCGCTCAACATCTCCGGCGGCGAGGTCGCGCGTTGCGACGGTGCCCTCGCTCCGTCGCTCGAGATCGGCGAGCGTAGCGCGGAGCTCGGTATCGTCCAACGCCTTCAAGCCCGTCTCGAGAGCCTGCCACCACTTTCCCGCACCGATCTTCGGTCGATGCAGCAGCCAGAAGAGCGCCGACGTGTGCGCATCCTTCACAGCGCCCCACACGACCACCGTCCGGTACTGGGCGCGAGTGAGCGCGACGTAGGCGAGCCGCAGCCGCTCGGCCAGCTCGTCGCGGGCTGCCAGCTCACGGTGCTCGTCGATGCGCTCCGAGCCGAGGTCGAAGACCGCGCGATGGCCGTCGTCGCGCCGATGGAAAGCGACCGGCGCGCCGCTTTTTTTCGCGGTGGATCGCAACCGCCCGTCCCAGAGGAAGGGGCAGAACACGATCGGGAACTGCAGGCCCTTCGCGGCATGCACGGTCAGGATCTTCACCAGATCGCCGTCGGACTCGAGCCGGAGTTGCTCGCTTTCCGCGTCACCCAAGCCAGCCTCGCGGGCGTTCGCGAGCACGCGCACGAGCCGTTCGAGATCGAGGCCGCCCGCGAGCGCCGCCTGCTGCAGCAACTCGGCGAGATGGGTGACGTTGGTCAGGCGTCGCTCCCCGTCCGCGAGGGAGAGCAGACGTTCGGCGACGCCACGCTCGACTTCGAGCGCGCGCCACATCCGCGCGAAGCCGTGCTCACGTGCGAGCGCGTGGTACTCGCCGAACGCTTCCAGCTGCGCGGCGAGGGCGGGCTCGTCGGCGTCCAGCGCTGCGAGCGTCTCGGCCGTTCCGCCGAGGAGGTCCGTCGACAGCGCTGCACGCACCAGCGCCTCACGCGAAGGCTCGGCAACCGCCATGAGCACTCGCTCCATCTCGAGCGCCTCGCCCGACTTGAAAACGCTGTCCTGGCCGTAGCTCACGCTCGCGATGCCGAGCCGGGCCAGCGCGCGCTTGACCAGGGCGCCTTGCCGGTGGCTCGGCACGAGGATCGCGATGTCTCCGCCGCGGATCGATTCTTCACCGAGCTTCGCCTCGCCTCGCTGCGCGCGCGCGAGCAGGTGGCTCACTTCGGCCGCAGTGGCTTCTGCCGCGCGATCGTTGGCCACGCCTTTGTCGATGAGTTCCTTGTCCGGCTCGCGCGCCATGAACCGGAACGAGAGCGGCGCCGAGACGTCATCGGGGAAGAATGCCGGAGCCGGCGCCACCGGCGCGGAGGCCGCCGGCGAGAATGCGATGCCGTCGATCAGAAAGGGTTCCGCGCCTGCGAAGAGCGCATTCACCGCCGTCACCAGGCCCGGTTCGGCACGGAAATTCTCGAGCAGCGTCCGCTGCGCCTGCGCGGCCTCGCGCGCTGCGAGGTACGCATGCACGTCCGCGCCGCGGAAACCGTAGATCGCCTGCTTGGGATCGCCGACGAGATAAAGCGGCCCCTCGGCGGTCGCGAAGACGCGGCGGAAGATCGTGTACTGCGGCGGGTCGGTATCCTGGAACTCGTCGACGAGCGCGGCGCCGTAGCGCGCGCGCAGACGCTCGGCGAGCCGGTCACCCGCCTCGCCCTCGAGTGCGGCGGCAAGATGCTGGACGAGATCGCCGAACGAGACGAGGCCACGCTCCCGCTTCAGCGCCGCGAGTCGGGTACGGCTCGCGTCGAGTGCCCGGCGCCGCAGGTCGATGACGGCAGCCTCGAAGTCGGCGCCCGTCGGAAGGGCGGCCGCGAGGAGCGTGTCTGCAGCGCTGAAGAACGGATGCTGCGGCGTCGCTTTCCTGGCATTCGTGCAACACGCCAGCACCGCAGCCGAAAGCCGCTGGAGCGCCTCCGGCGTCGCTGCGTTCGGCATCCCGGCCGAGAAGTAAACGTCGAGCGCGCCCGCCCACTCGGGCAATTTCCCGGTTTTGTACGACTTGCCGTTCAACGCTTTCGCCTCGATCGCCTCCTCGAGCAGACGGAGCACCGATATGTTCTCGCGCGTCCAGATCCGGGTCGCGGTCGCGAAAGCGCGTTCGAGCGGCGCTTGCGCTGCCTCGCGAGGTTTGCGCGCTAGCACCTCGGCGTAGGGCTTGCGCTCGAGCGCGCGCACCAGGCCGGCAAGCGACTCCGGGCCGACGCCCTTCTCGTGGAGCCAGGCGCTCCACGCCGGCGACACGCTCGCGGTTTCGCAGCGCCAGAAGTCCTGCACCGCCTCGTCCACGAGCGGGCCATCCTCCGTGATCAGCTCAGCGGCGAACGGCTCGCCCGTTTCGAAGGCGTGCTCCGCGAGGGCACGCTGGCAGAAGCCGTGGATGGTGAAGATCGGCGCAAGATCGAAGCTCTCGACGGCCGCCGAAAGCAGACGCCGCGCTTCGACCGGATCGGCAACGAAGTCGGCCAGCCACTCGAGGAGTTCGTCGCCGCTCGATCGCAACGCCGCGCGATCACCCACGTCGAGCAGGTCACGGACCTTGACCAGGCGATCGCGAATGCGTCCCCGCAACTCGGCGGTGGCGGCTTTGGTGTAGGTGACGACGAGGATGCGCTCGACCGGCAGCTTCTTCTCGAGCACGAGCCGGACGAAGAGCGCCGCGATCGCCCAGGTCTTGCCGGTCCCCGCGCTCGCCTCGACGACGGTGACGCCGGCAAGCGGTGCGGTGGCGATCCGGAGCGCGGAGAAGCGCATCACGTCCGCACTTCCATTGCCTCGAAAAGCGGCGCGAAGACGTCGATCGCGATCAGCCCGAAGTCACCGGCGAGCGGATCGTCGACGCCGCGGAACGCGAGCTCGACATGAGCGTCCTCGCATTCGCCGGGCACGTCACTCGACTCGTTCGAGTAGAACTTCGCGCGGGCCACACGCAAGGGATCGCCTCTGCCCTTGCGCGTGACGTCGGCAAACGCATGGCTCGACCAGGGGAAGAAGGGTACGGGCTCCTGCCCCGCGCGTACCCATAGGTGCAGCAGCGCAGCAAGCTGTTGGCGCGCGTCTTCGATGGGGGCGAGGTCGATGCGCTGCCGCAGGCCGCACACCAGGGTCGGCCGGCCGGCGCCGACGTCGCATGCGTTGAACGCGAGATGCCGCGCCCAGATGCCGATCCACTGCTTCGGATTGAGCTTGCCCGTGTGCCACGCCACCTGCCCCTCCCCCGTGACGCGGCTGAGCGTTGCGCGCAGCGTGAGCGCGCCCAGCGGAATCGCGATGGCAACGGGTGGTAGCGTGCCGGCCGCGAGCATCGAGCGCACGAAATCCGCGACGGGCGCGACCTCGCCGGCGCAGGCGTAGAACGCGGCGTCCCCCATCGCGCCGTGGGGCAATCGGCCGCGCGCGCGTGCCGCGTCGCGCGCCGCCTGCGGGTGCGCACCCGCGACCAGGGCGTCGAACGTCTCGCGGCGCACGATCGCGGCGGCGAGCGGATCGAGCGCGAACGGCTCGGTTGCCTCGATCAGGCTTTCCCCTTCCTCCAGGACGACACCGAGCCGGTCGCGCAAGAATCGGCGCGCAGGATTCTGAATGCCGCGGATGAGCGTCTCGATCGCGAGCTCGGTCACGCGTTCGCCCGTCGCCGGGAGGGTACCGGTCACGAATCGCCGGGGCGTGTTACCGCTGCGCGCCGCCCGAGCGGCGGCCCGGCTCGCCGTCGCGTATTGCTCCGAGTAGCTGAAAAGCTGTCTGCCGTCGCCTTCCGCCGACGGCAGGAAGTAGCGCGCGCTGAACGGCTGCAGCGCATGCGTCAGGGTAATCGCAGCGACCGGGTCGGCGCCGTCCTCGCGTACGAAGCCGCGACGAATCATGTCCCGGAGTTCACTCACGACGACCGCGGGCGGAAGCGCGGCGTTGTCGCGCGCACTTCGGCCGGTGTAACTGACGTAGAGGTGATCGCGGGCGCCGAGCACCGTCTCGAGCAGCGCATAGCGCGATTCATCGCGGGGCACGCGATCGCCGGCGCGTGGGCGCGTGGCCATGAGATCGAACGAAGGCGGCTGCGCCGTGCTCGGGAACACGCCGTCGTTCATGCCGAGCAGCGCCACCACGCGCACAGGAATCGGACGCCCGGGGAGCAACGCGCCGAAGGTCACGCCGCCGGCGAGGAAGCTCTGGGTACGTGCGACCGGTGCGAGAGCGCCCTCGAGCGTCCGCCGCAGCACGGTGAGCGGAACCGCCTCATCGCAGCCGCCGCGCGCGGCCTCGGTGGCGACGCGGGCGATCGCCTCGCGCACCAGCTGCAGATCGCCCTCTTCGTCATCGTCAGGCGCGAAGAACCGGTCGAGCAGGGCGTCGAGCAATCGCCGCCAGCCCCAGGACGAATGGATTCGACGCAGCTCAGCGTCGAGAGCGAACACCTCGTCGGCGAAGCTTGCCAGCGCACCGAGGAGCGCCGCACCGGTCCCTTCGACGTCGTCGTAGGGAAGGATGCCGCCCCAAAGCTTCGGTCCATCGGCCGGGAGCGCGTAGCCCAGAAGCAATCTTTCGAGACCGGCGCGCCAGGTGTGATCTGCGAGTGCGGGAAAGCCGTAAGCACGCCGCGCGTCGGCATCGCGGCCCCAGCGAATCCCCGTCTCGCGCACCCACTCGCGCACGGTCGCAACGTCGCTTGGCGCAAAACCGAAGCGGCGTGCCACAGCGGGCGTGTCGAGCAGACCGAGCACGCTCTCCGCGTCGAGGCGCGTAAGCGGCAGGCGAAGGAGCGCGACGAACGTGCGTGCGGTGTCACTTTCCCGCGCGAGCCCGCGATCGGCGATGGTGAACGGAATACGCCGCCCCTCCGGCGCGGTCGCGAACACGGCCTCGATCGCCGGCGCATAGGCCTCGAGGTCCGGAACGAGTGCGAGGACGTCGCCGGGCGTCAGCGTGGGATCGCGCTCGAACGCATCGAGCAGCCAGTCGTGGAACGCCTCGACCTCGCGTGTCGCCCCGTGGCACACCGCAAGGGCGAGCGAACGATCATCGGGAGCGATGGTGCCGCGGGCCGGTCGTGCATCGCTCGGGGGCTCTCCCGGACGCGGATCGCCTCGGTCACGCAGGTTGAGGACGTCCGATTGCAGCGCCGCGAGCAGCGTGCTGGTACCCGGATCTGCGAAAGCCTCGACGCAATACGCGCCCGCGATTGCATCGAACAGTGCCTGGGCGTGCCGTCCCCACGACGCGAGCAGCGCGTTGCCGACCTCGACGTGCTGCGCTTCCGCGTGTGCGGCTGCCGCGTGCCGCTTGCGGATGTCGCCCCAGTAAGCGAGTCCGCCGGGGTTGAGCGCATAGAGCGTCACGGGTCGATGGTCCGCGAGCCGAGTGAACACGTCGAGGTAGAGCGGCGGCAATGCGCTCACCGCGAAAACATGGAGCCGCCTCGGCAGCGCGTCCTTCGCGGCGGGCCGGCGTTCGAGCTCGGCGAAGAAACGCTCGCTCGGATGCTGACGCGGACCGCCCTCGAGGGCTTCCGTGGCCTCGCGCCAAAGCGCCGCCTGCCAAGCCTCGTCCGGGCCGAGTCCGAGCGTTCGTCCCGCGGCCCAGGCCTGCAGCCAATCCGCGCGATGGACGAGGTATCGGTCGAACACCTGGGCGATCCGCTGCGCGAGTTCGAAGCGCCGCCCGGTGGCGTCGTCGCGCGACTCGACGGCCGCAGGCGCAAGGTAGCGGCGCACGGGTGCGAAAGCCTCGGTGCTCCGCTCTCGCCCGAGCAGCGCGAAGAAGCGCCACGCGAGCGCTTCGGGCTCGAAGGGCGAGTCACGCGGAATGTCCGCGAGGACGCGGCCGAAGAGCTGCCAGACCAGGCTCGCCGCGTAGGCAAAGCGGAGATTGGCCGCGATGCCGAGCCGCTCGGCCAGCGCGAACTGCAACCAGCGGCCGACACCCCCCGACGGCACGACGATCGTCTCCGGGGCGAACGGGTCCCCGCGGTCCTCGAGCAGCGCATCACGAAGCGCGTCGGCGAGGGTCTCGAGGCGATTGGATTGAAAGACGGTGAGCATGGCAGGCGCGGCGGTGCGCATTGTGCCCGAGCGGTGGCTCAAGGCACGAGCTCAGAAGTCGCGTTTCTCGTCGCGGGATGAAGCGAGCCGGGGGCAAGATGCAGCGCACGGCACGCGCGCGCTCTGCCTTGTCCTCACGCTACGAGAGGGCATCGCCCCCTCG
>Ga0209254_10007377_pt1 | contig 10157 bp, 7 predicted proteins | sample FrelakmetDIP11DI_FD_187148 | JGI IMG/M metagenome (GOLD analysis project Ga0209254, IMG submission 187148) | Freshwater lake sediment microbial communities from the University of Notre Dame, USA, for methane emissions studies - DIP11 DI (SPAdes)... | ecosystem: Environmental > Aquatic >...
GCCCGCCGATGCAACGGACTTCGGTGCTAATGGTGGCCCCTAAGGGCTAAGGTCTGCAGCCTTCGGAACAATGAGCCACCCGTGGAACCGTGAAACGCTTCATCTGAGCACCTCCTTTTCGCGGTCAGCCTTTGTTTTTATCACAAGATTCTCCGGTTACTCGTACTCTTCCTTTGAGGGACCTCCACGTGTGTCCCTCACATCAACAAGAACGGGTTACACCCTCTCTCAATTCACTTTATAGCATATCTCGCATTCGCCGACGACGCCATTCTTGCGCACCTCTTGCAGACTCGCCTTGCGGCCCGAAACCCGCGAGATGGAAAAAAGGCCCGTAGGGACTATGGGGCATAGAGCCGGCTCACCCTCGGCCTTCAGCAACTCGTTGCCGTGGCAGATATGGCATCCGGTGACCGCGATACTCAGGTCCTCTCCTTCACCCTTCACGTCCACGTGGTCACAGAAGCGTAACTCGTTCACGAGGTAGTCCTCGAGGGCACGGTTGAACTCCTCGCCCTCGAGCTTGGTCCCCGTCTTGGCGCGGAACTCGTCCGCCCAGACAGAGCCTATTTTCGACTTCAGCTTCTCGACGTCCTTGGCGTTCGCTTTGACTACCGCACGGTGATACTTCTTAAAGAACTCCCGATCCATCTCTTCCATCTCGGACCTCCTCTCGGATACTCAGACCATCTTCACGGCGCCCAGCTCGCAGGCGTGAGAGCAGTCTCCGCACAGACGGCACTTCTCCAGGTCTATCGCCACCCTGCACTTCTCTCCTGTGCCGTTGCCGCCCGGCACGATGTTGAAAGCTCCGTGCTTACAAAATTTTGCCGCCTTGCAATCGCCGCATCGATCGGCGATGTCGCATTTATCCCTGTCTATCCACGGCATCTTACTGCGCATCTTACGCTCCTCATATACCTATAGGGGTATATTAACCCGTACTTATATACTACACGATGATTTACATCACAGGCTGCCGTCCCGCTAGAACCCGGCGCTCGCGGGCTTGGGGTTTAATCCTCTTAGAAATGTGGTACATTAGATAAAGCAAGGTATGGAAATCAGCTCCCGAGAGCGAGCGAGATTGCGGGGATCTCCGCGGCATATGCTGAAGAGAGGCTCTTCTCGGGAGCTGTCTTTTTTGTGTTCCCGAGACCGGGGGTAACGGTCCTCGCTCCTGGTGCTTTTCCGGCCCGGGGCCTCCAGGCATTCTCTCTTCCGGCCCGAGCCCGGTGGTAACGGTCTTCGCTCCGCACTCGCAGGTTGCAGAATCGCATAAACTTGACAAGTATTTTTAAGCGCAGCTTGCTCTCGGATATACTGCTCGCGAAGGTCGCTTCAGACCGACCCCCGGTTCTCGGACAGGTTTTTTAATGTAGGAGACAACTATGCGGTTTTTCTCCCCTTAGCCACCGATATACAAAGTTCTTCGCTTTAGATCGACCCCCGGATCTCGGGAAGGGATTTTTATTCAGGCGACACCCGGGCGGATTCTTACCGGATTAGCTATTCTTATGCCCGTTTCTCTTCGCAAGCGATATTATATACGACTGACCCCATGGTTCTCGGGCTGGTGGTAGCGCAGATGAGCCTTCGCTCGAACACCACGTCATCCCGGGCACGTGGTGTTTTGTTCAGGAGACACCCGGGCGGGATTCCTTACCTTTTTGCCACCAAAATGCACGCTTCTTCGTTCTGCTCCGACCGACCCAGACGAGCCCGGGTAGTGGTTTTTATATAGGCGACACCCGGGCGTGATTCTTATGCTTTTAGCCAATAATATGCACGGGTCCACGCTCGGCTGGCTGGTTTAGAGGGCGGCGCGCAGGATGCCGACCAGGTCCTCCAGTACCGTGTCACGAGGGTTGGAGGAGCGCAAGCGGGTATTGAGAAAAGCGTCAGCCGCAAGGGTCTCCAGGCTCGTCTCCGCGACCCCGGCTTCTTTGAGTTTGCCGGGTATGGGGAAGTTGGAGGCCAGCTCTTCCACTGCCAGGGCAGCCTCCTCGGCCGCGCGGGGAGCGGGAAGCCCCGTGACATCGCGGCCCATGGCCACGGCCAACTCCCGGTAGAGTTCCGGGCAGGCCTCGAGATTGAAGCGCATGACGTGCGGCAGGAGGAGGGAGTTGGCCTTGCCGTGGTGCACGCCGAAATAGGAGCCCAGGGCATGAGCGAGGGCGTGGGTCACACCGAGTCCGGCGGATGTGAAGGCCATCCCCGCCATGAAAGAGGCCATGGACATACCGTGGCGCGCCTCCGCGTCCGAGCCGTCAGAACATGCCCTCTCGAGGTTGGCGAAGACGAGTTGTGTCGCCTTGAGCGAAAGCGCCCGCGTAGGCTCCCAGGCTCGCTGGGCTACATAGGACTCCACGGCATGGGTCAGGGCGTCCATCCCCGTAGCCGCCGTCAGCTCGGGGGGCATGGATAGGGTGAGTTCCGGGTCGATGATGGCGAGCACCGGATAGAGGTTCTGGCTGACAATGGACATCTTCTGGCGGCGTTTGCCGCCTGTTATCACCGCAGCCCAGGTGACCTCGCTGCCCGTGCCCGAGGTGGTGGGTATGCAGATAAGGGGAGCGGAGCGGCGCGGGATGCGCCCCACGCCATCCCAGGAAGAGACCTCCCCCTCATTGTTCATCCTGGCCGCGATGATCTTGGCGGCATCCATGGGGCTGCCGCCCCCCAAACCGATGACAAAATCGCATGCATGCTCGCGGCAGAAGGCCAGCCCCCTCTCCACCGTCTCTACGCTGGGGTCGGACTCCACCTCCGCGAAGTGGGAAACGGCGATTCCCACGCCGCTCAATACCGCGTTCAAGGTTTCCACGGCCTTGCCGCTAGAGGTTGGACCGCCGCCGGTTACCAGCAGCACCTGTTTGCCGAAGTTCCTGGCGAAGGCCGCGATCTCCCGCAGGCAACCTTCCCCGAATACCACCTGTACGGGGAAGCGATATGTGTTGGTGGCCAAACTCATACCCCCTTGCGTTTATTGTGGGATTTATCGACGTCGCCAGAGTATAAGTTTAACTGCCGGGAAGGGCGGGAGTCGTACGCCCTCGAATATTCTATTGTTGGGATCGTCACCGGTATTCATCAGGCCGGTATCGGCTGCGCGGGCAGTGAGCAGAAAAAGTTTGTGATCGGTGCGAGGCTGCGGTGAAAGAGCAGTTAAAACCAGTCATTGGGGCACCGCTGGGGAGGTGAGTAGGGGTTGAATGGAAAGGATGTATTGGCCGCTCTCAACGCGTCTCTACTCCTCGATGGCGAGGACAGGATCCTCGAGGGCAACCGGGACGCCGAAGCATTCCTGGAGAAACCCCTGGAGGAAGTGCGTAAGGTTCCCCTTTTCAAGGCGAATCCACCCCTTTATTCCGCCCTGAAGGAGCTGCTCGCCAAGTCCAAGCGCGGCCGGGGGGTGGAAGACTATGCGATGGCTTACAAGATCGGCAAACGACTCATGCGCCTGAACATCAACATGTCCCCCTACCCCCTCGAAGCCCTGGGTACCACCGGCACGCTCGTAACCATCAACAGCGTGGGGATGCGCCCGGCGCCGGAGCGCCGCGTGCCCAAGGAGGAAGCTCCCCCCGCGCCTGTTACCGAGGAGGCGTTAGGCTTACCCCAGCTCCTGGGCATCATGGTCGAGCCGGCTTTCATCCTCGATCTCGACGCCAACTTCACCTACGCAAACCCACCCATGTGCGCCCTACTCGGTCACGAGCAGGACGAGCTGGTAGGGAGGCCACTCTCCTTCTTCATGCAGCGGGGAGATGCCAAGCAGGCCTTGGATTCCCTGGTGGAGGCGGCCCGCGCCGCTCCCTGGCGAGGCGAGCTCGAGTTTAATCGGGGGGACGGCACCAGTTCGTTTATCGCGGTGACCATAGCAGCGCTAAAGGCGGGGCGCGGGAAGGTGAACCGGTTGCTGGGAATCGGGCGGGACCATACCACGGAAGCGCGGCTCCGCCGGGAGAGGGAGGACGAGCTGCAGAGGATCTGGAGCATGCTCGAGCGGGTGGGTTCGGCGCTGGTCTGTTTCACACCGGATTTTCGCGTGACCCTCCTCAGCCATTCCGCGGAGGAGGTGCTCGCGACCACCAGCGACCGCGCCATCGGCACGCCCCTCCCCGACCTCTTCCCCGCTGAGACCCGCCCGGAGGTGGTAACCCTGCTGGAGCGGGCCGTCGGGGGCGAAGAAGTCAAGGAAACCATGGTACAGGCAGGCAAGAAGAAGGAGCGGCGCACTGTCTTTATGAGCGTCAAGCCCGCGGTGGACCTGGGCGGCAGGACGCGTGAATACATGGCCATCCTGCGGGAAGCGACGCGTGAGCTGTCGGAGATGGAGGAAGCGGAAGCACTGCTCAGGGTCTCCAAGAGGAAGGAAAAGATACTGGGGCTCGCCTTGAGCGTCCAGGATCTGCCGGCATTCACGGAACAACTCCTACGCGGGCTGCAGGACGAATTCGGCTGCACCGCTGCAGCGCTCTTCACCGTAAAGAAGAGCGAGGCATTGCTGCGCGCGCGGCTCGGCCTGGAGGACGGGGAGGCGAAGCCGCTCTCCTCCCTGAAACTGCGCCCTGGACACGCCAGGCTTTGCGGCATGCTGGTGAGGCTGAAGGTCGAGATCCACGGCGGCGTGCCCAGGAAGGGATGGGACGAGGTACATTCGTTTATCGAGAGAGCGGATGTCTTGCTTCCGATACTCAGGGAGAGGAGATGGCGCAACCTCATCGTTTTTCCCCTGCGCAGGGACGGGGAAGCCGTGGGCGCCATAGCACTCGCCGACTGCGATCCCGCCAAGGTCGATATGGTCGAGGACGCGGCCTTTACCGCCATAGGTGAGGCCGTGGCGATAGCCGCGAGTGCGCTTGAGGGCAGGGGAGTGGGGGCCGCGATCCAGGCCGAAACGGGTTGGGAGCCTACGATTTCCACGGCATCAGCCGCCACCGCAGCGGACGATGTTCGCGAGGGATCTGCGGCACGGACTGAAGGTGGATCCATAGAGGCGGCAGGAGAGGAAGAAGAAGCTCTGGAACGAGAGCGGAAGCGGGAGCGAGGACTCGAGGTGGCGCCAGCGCTTGCAAGGGAGAAAGAGCATGATTACTTCGAGATCGCCAAGGAGCTGAAGGGAGAAGAGTCGCCACCCGACAACCTGGCCCTCTTCGGCGAGACGACCATGGGACGCTCCATGCCCTCCCCGAAGGGTATCGATCTGGCGGCCATGCTCTGGGAGATAAAGGAATATTTTGGCAGAGGGGAGAGGAAGGGAGAGATCTTCCTCGAGATCGAGGACGACCTCCCCAAGCTGCACACGGACAAGCGCCTGCTGCGGGAGACCTTGCTGCAGCTCATCGATAACGCCCGCAAGTTCTCGCCCCTCGACGCCCCCGTGATCCTGGGGGCGGAGCGGTGGGGAGACGAAGTGCTGCTGCGCGTAGAGGACCAGGGGTCGGGCATCGCAGCGGATGTGGTGGAGGAGATCATGCGTTGGAACCCGGAAGCGCCTGGCCACGAGGGTGCGGCGAGGTTCGAGGTTACCGGGCTTTATCTCTGCCGCAAGTACGTGGCGGCCATGGGCGGCGACCTCTCCATCAAGGGTAAGCCGGACGAGGGCACAACCGCGTTCGTAAGGCTGCGTGTACTGCCTTTCATCGGGGAGACCCCATGACCCCCGAGGTCAGGGTGCTGGGGGTATGCGGCAGCCCAGTGAAGGGCGGCAATGCGGAAGCGTTGCTGGACAAGGCCCTGCGCAGCCAGGAGGGCGTAGAGGGCGTGAGCTGGGAGATCGCCCCCCTTGCCCGTGCGGACGTGAAAGATTGCATCCACTGCAACTGGTGCCTGCGCAAGCAGGAAGGCGAGCGCAGGTGCGCGCAGGACGACGGTATGACCGCACTGTATCCCCGCGTGGAGGCCGCCGACGTGATCATCTTCGCCTCCCCGGTCTATTTCGGCCGCCTCTCCGGCCACCTTGCCGCTATCATCGACCGTCTGCGTCCGTACGTGCACGGCAACGTCTCTCGGGGCATGCTGCGCAACAAGGTAGGGGGGTCCATGGTCGTGGCATGGTTCCGCATGGCGGGTCTGGAGATGGCCCTGATCACCATGAACCAGTTCTTCTATGCCGTGAACATGGTCATCGCCTCGTCGGAGATGGGGCTGCAGGGCGGCTCCGCCTTCTCTTCACTGCAGGGCATGGGGATGCGCGACGGCGACGATAAGCTGCTGGTGCTCCGGGACGAACTGGGCTTGGCCAGCGCCACCGCCACCGTCGCCCGCGCCGTGGAACTAGCCCGTATCATCAAGGCCGGCACCTCCACCCTGGCATAGTGCAAGCCCGGGAGTCACGCCCGGAAATGGGCCGACCCACAAAGTTGCGAGCGAACCTTCGCCATACACCAAAGGTAATAAGAGGGGTGGGTGCGGGGATATCCGCCGGCCCCTGTCCGCCTTGAGACCTCCAGGCTCGGCTAGGCCTTTCATGGGCCGTTCCGGCTTCCAAGGGTTGGATTGGGTGCCCCCGGCGGGGGATTCGAACCCGCATCTGCCCGTGCGCCACACGGCCGCTCTGTCCATTGAGCTACGGGGGCTCCCCACGCTCAGCTTCGGGTTCCCCGAAACATGTACATCTTATAACTTATGTATGACAATATATTTATTAAATGTGGTAGAATAAAAATGAGCCACACGGCCGCTCTGTTCGCAGGGCTACGGGAGAGACGGGAAACCGTCTCTTTCTCTTAAATGACCTATTTCTGTATGTAATCCCCAGTCTCTCTTCATGGTCTTTCTTTTAGCGGTCGCCATATTCGGTCAACATCTATCATGGCAGGTCTTGTTCGCGTTCAACCCATCTCTTTGAGCGGACGATTATTGTTGGTGCAGGTCGCAACAGGATCCCAGGCGTGAAGGAGGAGCGCATGCCCAGGTTCAAGGCGGTCAAATGCGGAAGAGGTAAGTGCTTTGACATCGCAGTCGCGGCGGCGCTGACGGCATTACTTCTGGCGCTGGCGGTGCTGGGTCCGGCGTGCGGCGGCAAGACCGAGACGCCGGTCTCCTTCGACCAGGCCACCATCGATGCGATGGAACAAGCGGTAAGGGATGTACTCAACAAGGACGCCATTCCCGGGGCCATCGTAGGTGTCAAGGTGTCCGGCCGGGGAGAATGGACGGCAGCCCTGGGGCTGGCGGACCGCGAAACCGGTGAGGAGATTCGGGCCACAGACCTCATGCGCATCGGCAGCGTGACCAAGTCCTTCACCGCCACCCTGGTGCTGGAGTTGGTGGACGAGGGGAGGCTGGGATTGGACGACCCCCTCGCGGACTTCTTTCCCTGGGTGGAGAACGCCCAGAACGTGACCGTGCGCATGCTCCTCAACCACACCAGCGGCATCGTGGACGATTATCAGAACCCCGCCTTCTGGGACATCGCCTCCACGGACCCGCTCTATAAATGGCAGCCGGAGGAGTTGGTCAAGGCCTCCATGGGGACGAAACCGGGAGTGGTGCTGGGAGCGGACAACAACTACTCCAACTCCAATTACGTGCTGCTGGGGATGATCGTGGAGCAGGTGACCGGAAAGAAGCTGGCGGAAGCCATGGAGGAATATGTATTTGGGCCGCTGGGGCTTTCCGAGACCGTCTTCCCCGAAGGGCCGGAGTTCCTGGGAGAGCATTCCCACTCCTATGTGCTGGTGGGCGAGGATTGCGAGTTCCTGGATATGACCTCGGGTATCGATCCCTCCATCACCTGGGCGGCCGGCGCCAACATCTCCGCCCTGGAGGACATGAAGGTATGGACGCGAGCGCTGGGTACCGGAGAGCTGCTCACGGAGGAGACGCAGGAGGAAAGGCTGCAGTGGGTGGACGTCCCAGGCCTGGAGGGCGCGGGGGTCGGCTACCAGTACGGCCTGGGCATCCTCAAGCTCGGCGATTTCATCGGACATAACGGGGAGTTCAGCGGTTTCCAGGCCTCCGCGTTCTATCTTCCTTCCGAGGACGCCACCTTCGTTGTGATGGTCAACAGTAACGCCAATCCCTCCGGCAGCCAGGACATCTTCCTTGCCATCGCCGCGATACTCTTTCCCGACGAGGTCCCTTAAGGCAGGTGTGCGCAGCCCCAAGCACCGGGACTAGGTCGCATACGCTGCCTTGGCCACTTATCCGGGGGGGATCCTGCACCTCTTCTCTCGAGGCGGCGCCTCCCGGTATCGGGTTGAGTATCTCATGCTGATGCCTGGGGTCGGACACGGATCTTCTCTTTCACGTAGATCAAAGAGGCCTCTTGACGGGGGAATAACCGCGTATTAATATAAGACCAACCGGTCGGTCTAATGTTAAAGGTGCAGCATGGCCAAGTCGTTGGGGATCAGAAAGAACCCGGCCAAGGACGAACGGGAGGCGGCCTTCAAACAGGCGGCCCTCAAGGTCTTCTCCTCCAAGGGATATCACAAGACCACCATTTCGGAGGTGGCCATGGAGGCCGGTTTCGGCAAGGGCACCCTCTATTGGTACTGGAACTCCAAGGAAGAACTCTACTTCTCCCTGGTCGAGGAATCGCATCGCGAGTTCATGGCGCTGGTGAACGAGGCAGCGGGGAGAGAAGGCAACGCTCTGGAGAAGCTGCTGTGGCTGGGGAACGAGGTCACCGATCTGCACTATCGCCACCGCGACTATACCAAGCTCTCCTGGAAGATGCGCGCCGAAGAGGCCGAGGCCTTCTCCCCGGAATACGTGGAGAGGCTGCACCACAACAGCGGCGAGATCAAGGAGAAGCTGGAGGAGATAATCTCCCAGGGCATAGAGGAGGGCCTGCTGCCGCAGGTAGATCCTTATTATCTGGGGTGCATGCTGCTGGGGCTCATGGAGGGGATGGAGATCCAGTGGCTCGAGGAGCCGGACTCCTTCGACCTGCGCACCGCCATGCAGATGGTCATGCAGCTCTCCGGATTGCTGGTGCGGAATGCAAAGGACCTTGTGGGGAAAGAATAATGATATACCTGTTGTTCTGGGGTATGTGGAAAGTACGCCGTTCCAGGAACGGATGAAATAGCTATCAAAAAGGCGAGAAGCTAGTAAGCATGGTTGTATCGACAAGTCACGGGAGGTAGAAAGAATGTCCAGATTGGTTATTCTAGGCGGCTGCGGAGCGGTGGGCAGCACAGCGGTGCGTTCCCTCGCCACCACGGGTTATTACGACGAGTACGTCGTGGCTGACAAGGATATCGCGGCGGCCCGCAAGCTCGCGGCCGAGCTTGGCGAGGACAAGGTGAAGGCGTTCGAGCTCAACGCCGACGATCCCCAGAGCCTGAAGGACGCCATCGCCGGCGCGGATGTCATCCTCAACTGCGTGGGCCCCTTCTACAAGTATGGCCCCCCTATATTGAAGGCAGCGATAGAGGCGGGCATCGACTACGTGGACATTTGCGACGACCTGGACGCCACCGAGGCCATGCTTGACATGGACAACGCGGCGAAAGAGGCCGGTATATCCGCTCTCATCGGCATGGGTAGTTCCCCCGGTATGGCCAACGTGCTGGTCAAGTTCACGGCGGAGACCCTGCTGGACAAGGTGGACGCGGTGGACATCTACCACGCCCACGGCGGCGAAGACGTGGAGGGCCCGGCGGTGATCAAGCACCGCTTCCATTCCATGGAGATCGACATCCCCATGTTCCTGGACGGCGAGTACAAGACGGTGAGGCTCTTCGAGGAGAGCGGCAGGGCCCTGGAGGAGGAGACGGACTTCCGCGATGTGGGCACCTATCCCGTTTACGGCTATCCCCATCCCGAGACCATCACCCTCCCCAAGTACATCAAGGGAATAAAGCGCGTCACCAACCTGGGCCTGGTCATCCCGGTCTCTTACGCTGAGCTCATCAAGAGTATGGTCAGACTGGGACTCACCTCCGACGAGCCCCTGGAGGTGCAGGGTCAGATGATCATCCCGCGTGAGTTCGCGGTGGCCTTCGTCATCTCCCGCCGCGACGGCCTGCTCAAGGAAGCTGGCATCGATTTCGCGCGCGGCTGCCTGAAGATCGTGATCAAGGGAGAGAAGGACGGCGAGCCCTCCACCTACGTCTTCCAGATGTCCTCCAGCGGCATGGGCATGGGCGAGGGCACGGGCATCCCGGCCGCCATGGGCGCCATCATGATGGGCCAGG